>Ga0209537_1005115_pt1 | contig 10637 bp, 21 predicted proteins | sample BioPla4DNA1_FD_187698 | JGI IMG/M metagenome (GOLD analysis project Ga0209537, IMG submission 187698) | Biogas fermentation microbial communities from Germany - Plant 4 DNA1 (SPAdes) (version 2) | ecosystem: Engineered > Bioreactor > Anaerobic > Digestate | place: Bielefeld, North...
TCTCATCCAGCTCTGCAGTAGTTACGCCAGGGGCTATAGCTTTTTTTACTACTTCTAATGCCCCGGCTACTATCCTACCTGCTTCCTGCATTAATTCTAACTCTTTTTTAGATTTAATTATAATCAACGGTAATCCCCTACTTTAAAAATCCTTTATAATGTCTCATCAACATCTGTGCTTCCAATTGTCTAGAAGTTTCTAAGGAAACGCTTACCAAGATAAGTATACTTGTTCCTTGAAGATACATAGGTATTCCGGTCAGCCTTGCCACTATTATAGGTATGATAGCCACTGCAGCTAGGAACAAGGAACCTACCAAGGTAATGCGATTTGATATTCTAATCAAATAATCGGCTGTAGGTTTACCGGGTCTTATGCCTTGAACAAACCCCCCGTACTGCCTGAGGTTGTTTGCAACCTCCACTGGATTAAAGGAGATCTGTGTATAAAAGTAGGTAAAGAACATGATCAGTAATGCATATACTACAGCATAAGCACCAGTATCCTGGCTAAAGTATTTGTCAATAAAGCGATAGAATCCGCTGTCAGGGAAAAAGAATCCAATTGTTTGAGGCAGAGATAAAATGGAAACAGCAAAGATTATTGGCAATACCCCTGAAGAGTTTACCTTCATAGGTATATGAGTGCTTTGGCCTCCATACATTTTTCTGCCAACTACTCTTTTTGCATACTGCACTGGTATTCTTCTCTCACCCATATCAATAAATACTACGCCAGTAATCAGCGCTAATACGAAAACTAGTATCAATGGCAATGACCATGGGCTTATAACCTGAGCTTCAAAGGCCATATTCCAAAGGCTTACTACAGCTACGGGTATTCTAGAAACTATGCTGGCAAAGATTATCATGGATATACCGTTTCCGATACCATATTCAGTAACCTGTTCTCCCAACCACATCAAAAATGCAGTTCCTGCGGTTAAGGTTAAGGCTATTACAAAGAAGGCCCAGGCACTTTCATTGGTCAATGCCTCTCTTGCCAGTCCATAGGTTATACCAGCAGATTGTATAAAAGCTAAGATTACCGCCAAGTAACGTGTATACTTATTAATCTTATTCCGGCCTTCCTCTCCCTCCTTGGAGAGCTCTTCAAGTCTTGGAATCGCTACTGTTAATAGCTGCATAATAATCGAGGCATTAATATATGGAGTTATACCCATCGCAAAGATGGTATAGTTTGCAAAAGCGCCTCCAGTAATAATATCCAGCAAGCCTAATAAGTTATTTTCCCCTACTATAGCATTTAGGTAGCTGCTGTCTACAAAGGGAACTGGTATAAAGGAACCAATTCTATATACCAGCAGCATAACCAATGTAAAAATTATCTTTTTTCGAAGATCTTCTATTTTCCAGGCATTCCGAAAGGTGTCCCACATTTATATCACCTCTGCCTTTCCTCCAGCAGCCTCTATTTTTTCCTGAGCTGCTTTACTAAACTTATGAGCTTTGACGGTTAGCTTTTTATTTAATTCGCCCTCACCCAAAATCTTTACTCCGTCATTAAGCTTTTTAATAATGCCCTTTTCCTTTAGCAGTTCAGGTGTAACAACTGTATCCGGTTCAAAAACTTCTAACTGCGCCACGTTAACTTCATTGTAAACTTTGGCAAATATATTTGTAAATCCTCTCTTGGGCAGTCTTCTGGTTAAAGGCATTTGACCTCCTTCAAAACCAGGTTTTACGCCTCCGCCACTTCTGGATTTTTGTCCTTTATGACCCCGACCTGCAGTCTTACCTAGACCTGAGCCTGGGCCTCTTCCCTTTCTTTTACTCTTCTTTACTGAACCTTCAGCAGGGCTTAGTTGGTATAGCTTCAATGGATTCACCTCCCTTAAGCATCAATCTCCTCAACAGTTACTAGATGTTTCACTTTTTCGATCATTCCTCGGATAGCCGGGGAATCATCGTGGATCTTTACGCTCCTAATCTTTTTTAATCCCAGAGCTTCCATGGTTGCAATTTGATCCTTTTTGCATCCAATGGTGCTTCGCACCTGGGTAATCTTTAGTTTAGCCACAGGCTTCGCCTCCCTACTAACCTAAAATCTCTTCGACAGTCTTACCACGAAGTTTTGCCACTTCTTCGGCTGTCTTGAGTCTTGACAATCCTTCTATTGTAGCGTTGACCATATTTCTTGGATTGTTGGATCCCAAAGATTTAGTCAAAATATCTCTAATACCAGCTAATTCTAATACTGCACGAACAGGTCCTCCGGCAATAACTCCGGTACCCTCTTTAGCAGGTTTCATCAATACTCTACCACTGCCAAAGGTTCCTACTACTTCATGTGGTATTGTGGTGTTTACAATAGGTACTTTGACTAAATTCTTCTTAGCATCTTCGATTCCTTTACGAATAGCATCAGGAATCTCAGTAGCTTTTCCTGTACCAACACCTACATGGCCATTTTCATCTCCAACTACCACTACTGTATTAAAACGAAAGTTTCTACCACCTTTTACAACCTTGGCAACGCGGTTAATAGATACAACCTTTTCTTTAAGATCCAGTGTGCTGGCATCAATTCGCTCCATCGATTTCCCTCCTTAAAACTCCAGTCCGGCTTCTCGTGCACCGGCTGCTACTTCTTGAACTCTACCATGATAGACATATCCGCCACGATCAAATACTACTTTTTTAATACCTTTTTCTTGAGCCCTTCGCGCAGCCAGTTCTCCTACCATTCTGGCAACTTCCTTCTTCGTCTTGTCGGAAACATTATTCTTGATTTCCGGGTCAAGGCTGGAAGCTGATACCAGGGTATGCCCTTTCTCATCATCAATAATTTGAACATAGATGTGATTAAGGCTACGGAAAACATTTAAGCGAGGTCTATCTGCTGTACCATATATTTTTTTTCTTACTCTTTTATGACGCACTTTCCGCGCTGCGTTTCTATCTACTTTTTTAATCACCCTGTGTCACTCCTTCCTAGCTTATGCTCCCGTCTTTCCTTCTTTTCTAATTATTCTCTCGTTTTCATATTTGATTCCCTTGCCCTTATATGGCTCAGGAGGTCTTACTCCTCTAACTTTAGCTGCCATAGCACCAACTTTTTGCTTGTCGATGCCCTTGACAATTACCTTGTTAGCTGCAGGGACTTCAAACTCTACCCCATCAGCTTCTGCTATCTCAACAGGATGAGAGTATCCAACGTTTAATACAAGTTTGTTTCCTTGTTTTTGGGCTCTATATCCAACGCCATTTATCTCTAGGGTTTTCTGGAAACCTTTTGATACCCCTTCAATCATATTAGCAATTAAAGATCTGCTTAGCCCATGAAGGGATTTATGGAACTTGGCGTCTGAAGATCTTTCAACTTTAACAACGTTATCTTCCACTATTACCTTTATAGCCTTATGAATGGCTTGGCTCAGTTCACCTTTGGCGCCTTTTACTTTTACAACATTGTTTTCATCTACAGTAATAGTAACGCCTGCAGGTACATCTATAGGAAGATTCCCAATTCGCGACATCCTTTACAACTCCTTTCACCTTTAGATGTTAGTCATTCTTACCAAACGTAGCAGAGGACTTCTCCGCCAACCCCTTCTTGTCGGGCCTTTTTGTCGGTTATAACACCTTTTGATGTTGATAGGATGGCAATACCCAATCCTCCCAGCACCTTAGGTACCTGGTCTTTTCTAACGTAAACCCTAAGTCCTGGTTTACTAATTCTCTTTAATCCGCTAATAACCTTTTCACCGTTTGGACCATATTTTAATTCTATTTTCAAAATGCCTTGCTTATCATCTTCAATACGGGTGTAGTTTTTAATAAATCCTTCTTCAAGCAATATTTCGGCTATAGCTGCCTTAATATTTGAAGCAGGCACTTCAATGCTTTCATGCTTGGCAACCAGCGCATTACGGATGCGAGTCAGCATATCAGCAATGGGATCGGTCATAACCATATGATTTACCTCCTTCCAATCTCTCCAGTCTACCAGCTGGCTTTCCTTACACCGGGAATTTCCCCTTTGTAAGCCATTTCTCTGAAGCAGATACGACACAAGCCAAATTTTCTCAAGTATGCATGTGGTCTACCACAAACACGGCATCTGTTATAGGCTCTAGTAGAAAACTTAGGCTTACGCTGCTGCTTAGCTATCATTGATTTTTTTGCCACTGCCTTTACCTCCTTATTACTATTTTGTGAAAGGCATACCTAGTAATCTTAAAAACTCTCTTGCCTCTTCATCAGTCCTAGCTGTTGTTACAAAGGCTATATCCATTCCTCTAACCTTTTCTACCTTATCATAATCTATCTCGGGAAAGATTAGTTGTTCGCGAATGCCTAAAGAGTAGTTTCCACGTCCGTCAAAGGACTTCTCTGAAACCCCTCTAAAGTCTCTAACACGGGGCAGTGCAACATTTAATAATTTATCTACAAATTCGTACATGCGATCTCCGCGTAGTGTAACCTTTGCTCCTATTTTCATTCCTTGTCTAAGTTTAAAGTTAGAAATAGATTTTTTAGCCTGAGTTACTATTGGTCTCTGTCCAGTTATTAAACTTAAATCTTCAATTGCACTTTCAAGGAATCTGGGATTTTCCTTAGCATCACCGACTCCCATATTAACTACTACCTTTTCAAGCTTTGGTACTTCCATAATATTCTTGTATTGGAATTTTTCCATTAGAGCCGGTACAACTTCCTTGTAGTAAAAATCTTTTAATCGAGCCACTATTATAACCTCCCTTCAATGCATCAGTCGTTAAAGGTCTCACCGCATGCCTTGCATACACGTGTTTTTGAACCGTCTTCTAATACCCGTTTACCAACCCTGGTTCTTTTATTGCAGCTTGGACATACCAACATAGCTTTGGAGGCATAGATAGAACCTTCGCGACGAATGATACCTCCCGGCTGATTCATTCCCCGTGGCCTTGTGTGCACGGTTAACATATTTATATTCTCTACAATTATTTTCCCTTCTTTAGGAAGAGCTCTTAACACTTTTCCACGCTTACCTTTGTCTTTTCCAGAAATAATCTCTACCAAATCTCCTGTTTTTACGTGGAGCTTTCTATTAGATACAGCCATTAGTGTCCACCTCCTCTGTTAAAGTACTTCCGGAGCGAGAGATATGATTCTCATATAGTCTTTTTCTCTCAGTTCTCTGGCAACAGGCCCAAATATACGGGTACCTCTGGGCTGTTTAGCATCATTTATAATAACCGCTGCATTATCATCGAATCTAATATAGGATCCATCATTTCTTTGAATACCTTTTTTTGTTCTAACAACAACCGCCTTTACAACGTCACCTTTTTTTACAACACCTCCGGGCGTTGCACTTTTAACAGAAGCCACTATAATATCTCCTATATTTGCATATTTTCTACGTGTACCACCTAATACGCGAATGCACATTATTTCCTTAGCTCCTGTATTATCAGCAACCTTAAGCCGGCTCTCTTGCTGTATCATCTTGTACCCTCCTCTCAGTCGCAATAAGAATATATTACTGCGCTCTTTCAATAATTTCTACCAAACGCCAACGTTTATCCTTGCTTAAAGGCCTGGTTTCCATAACCTTTACACGATCTCCGATCTGGCATTGGTTGTGTTCATCATGAGCCTTAATCTTCTTGGTTTTCATTATAATTTTACCGTAAAGTTCATGCTTGGTACGGTTTTCTATGGCAACTACAATGGTTTTATCCATTTTATTGCTGACAACTATACCGGTCCGGACTTTTCTTCTGCCCCTTTTTTCATCCGCCATGACATTATCCTCCCTTCAACTTACATCTGAGTGGATTTTAACTCTCTCTGACGTATAATAGTCTTAATTCGTGCTATGTCTTTTTTTACTTCTCTTATCCTCATAGGATTTTCTAACTGACCGGTGGCTAGCTGAAAGCGAAGATTGAAAAGCTCGCTTTTATATTCAGCTACTCTCTCTCTCAATTCTTCATCGCTTAATTCTCTAAATTTATTAGCTTTCACTGCTCTCACCACCCATTTCTTCTCGTTGAACAAATTTACACTTAAGTGGCAGCTTATGGGACGCTAGTCTAAGAGCCTCTCTTGCCACCTCTTCTGAAACACCTGCGATTTCAAACATAACTCTACCAGGCTTTACAACAGCTACCCAGTATTCAGGAGAACCTTTACCGCCACCCATTCTTGTTTCAGCGGGTTTTGCTGTAACAGGCTTATGAGGGAAGATTTTTATCCAAACCTTTCCACCTCTTCTAATATAACGAGTCATAGCAACACGGGCGGCTTCAATTTGATTGCTGGTTACCCACGCAGGTTCCAATGCTTGTAATCCATATTCACCATAGGTGATGGTATTACCACGATTAGCTTTACCCTTCATTCGTCCTCGGTGGACTCTACGTCTTTTTACCCTCTTAGGCATTAACATTGCGGCTTCCCCCCTCTGCTTCTGGACGATTCTTTGCTGCGGGAAGAACTTCACCCTTGTATATCCAGACCTTTACCCCTAGTTTTCCATAGGTTGTATTGGCTTCAGCAAATCCATAGTCAATATCTGCTCTTAAGGTCTGTAGTGGAATAGTTCCTTCATGATATCTCTCAGAACGCGCTATCTCAGCACCGTTTAATCGTCCAGAAACCATGGTTTTGATACCTTTAGCTCCAGCTTTCATAGCTCTTGACATTGACTGTTTCATAGCTCTACGATAGGATATTCTTCTTTCCAATTGAGAGGCTATGTTTTCTGCCACCAGCTGGGCATCTATATCTGGGTTTTTAACTTCTACTATATTAATAAGAACCGTTTTTTCAGTTCGCTTTTCTAATTCAGCTTTTAGGGCATCTACCCCAGAACCACCTCTCCCGATTACAATACCGGGCTTTGCGGTGTATATATTAACCTTAACTCTATTTGCAGCACGTTCAATCTCAATTTTTGAAACGCTTGCAGAATAAAGTCTTTTCTTTAGATACTTTCTAATCTCGTAATCTTCAATCAAGGTGTCAGCAAAATCCTTATTAGATGCATACCATTTAGCATCCCAATCTTTGATTATGCCAACCCTTAATCCATGCGGATTAATTTTTTGGCCCACGAACATATCCCTCCTTGTTATTTCTTTTCGTCCAATATGACGGTAATATGACTGGTCCTCTTTCTAATTCTTGCAGCCCTGCCATGTGCCCTTGGTCTATATCTCTTAAGGGTTGGGCCCTGGTTTGCATAGACTTCAGCCACGTACAGATTATCACGATCCATTCCCAGATTGTTTTCCGCATTTGCAGCTGCAGAGTTCAATACCTTTAGTACCGGTTCAGCTGCTGCTTTTGGGGTATTAGCTAAAATAGCTTGGGCTTCACCTAGACTTTTATTGCGGATAAGGTCTATAACCACTTTAACTTTTCTAGGAGACATTCGTATATATCTGGCAGTGGCTCTGGGACGTTTGTCAGCATTTTCTCTACGTTTTCTTGCTTTTTCTTTAATCCTTGTTGCCACTTTGTTTTCCTCCTTCCCAAATCCTACTTGAGTGCAGTGGATCTTTCGGTATGACCACTATGCCCTCTAAAGGTCCGTGTGGGAGCGAATTCTCCCAATTTATGGCCTACCATTTCTTCAGTTATATAAACCGGTACATGTTTTCTCCCATCATGGACTGCTATGGTGTGCCCTACCATCTCAGGAAATATGGTAGAAGCTCTGGACCATGTCTTAACAACGCTCTTTTTACCGGACTTATTCATTTCATTTATCTTCTTCATGAGACTTTTGCATACATAAGGTCCCTTCTTAACAGAACGACTCATATTGTGCCTCCTTTCACTCCCTTTTTGAGCACTATATTATTAATCGTTAACAATAGGGGCTTAGCCATTTCTACGCTTAACAATATACTGATTGGACTTCTTGCTCTTTTTCCTGGTCTTGTATCCCAGTGTAGGTTGACCCCAAGGTGTCACTGGAGAAGGCATTCCTATAGGTGCTCTTCCTTCACCACCACCATGTGGGTGATCTACAGGGTTCATAGCGGAACCACGTACTGTTGGTCTAAAGCCCATATGGCGTTTACGGCCAGCTTTTCCAATAGTTATATTCTCATGATCTAAGTTACCCACTTGACCTATGGTAGCCTTACAATCAAGTAAAATCAGCCTTACTTCTCCTGATGGCAGTCTTACATGGGCGTACCTGCCTTCTTTGGCCATTAATTGTGCAGAGTTACCAGCTGCACGAACTAGCTGTCCTCCCTTACCAGGAGTAAGCTCTATATTATGAATAACAGTACCTACTGGAATATCTCTCAGAGCCAAGGCGTTTCCTACCTTGATGTCTGCATCAGGACCTGACATAACTGTGTCTCCGTCCTTTAATCCATAAGGTGCTATTATATATCTCTTCTCTCCATCTGCATAATGCAGTAGAGCAATGTTGGCACTTCTGTTTGGATCATATTCGATTCCAGCTACCTTTGCGGGAATTCCATCCTTATCCCGTTTAAAGTCAATTATTCTATACTTTCTCTTTACTCTGCCTCCCCTGTGACGAACGGTAATACGGCCGTCAGAATTCCTTCCTGCTTTGTATTTAAGAGGCACCAGCAGGCTCTTTTCAGGGGTATCCTTGGTTATCTCATCAAAGGCAGAAACTGTCATATGCCTTCTAGCAGGAGAAGTGGGTCTATATTTTCTGATCGCCATTTTTTTCCCTCCTTACTGTCTTCTCTATGCCATACCTTCGAAGAATTCAATAGGCTTGCTATCAGGTGTTAGCTTAACAATGGCTTTCTTTCTTTCAGGTCTACGTCCAACGTACATGCCTTGCCTCTTAAGCTTTCCTTGTTGCCTAATTGTTGTAACTCCTTCGACTTTGACTCCAAATATCTCTTCAACAGCTTTTTTGATTTCAGTCTTATTTGCTTTTACGTCTACTAAAAAAGTATATTTCCTGTCTGCAAGCTGATCATAGCTTTTTTCAGTTAAAACAGGTCGAAGGATTATATCATGTGGATTTTTCATTACGCATACACCTCCTCGACCTTTTGGACAGCCTCCTGTGTAATAATGAATTTATCATAATTCAATATATCAAGGACATTTAATGTATTAACGGAAGCAAGTTTGATTCCTTGAATATTACCAGAAGCTCTAGCTACTACCTCATCCTTTTCTGGTAATACCACTAAGGCTTTTCCATCAATTCCAAGGTTTTTCAGTACCTTCACCATTTCCTTGGTCTTGGGCTGTGCCAGCTCTAGGCTATCTAGCACTAATATTTCATCATTTTTTACCTTTGATGTTAATGCAGATTTCAATGCCAGTCTTCGCATTTTCTTAGGCATCTTAAAGCTATAATCTCTTGGTTTGGGAGCAAAAGCTACTCCACCCTTTACCCATATAGGAGAACGGATGCTTCCATGGCGGGCACGGCCAGTTCCTTTTTGTCTCCATGGCTTAGCCCCACCTCCTCTAACTTCAGCACGTGTTAGGGCAGACTGAGTTCCTTGACGCTTATTGGCCAGCTGCATTCTTACTGCTTGGTGTAATAAAGCTTCATTTATTTCTACGTCAAATATATCTTTGTTTAACTCCAGTTCCCCTACTGTTGCTCCTTCTATATTATAAACTGCTACTTTGGGCATACCCTTTCCTCCTTTCCCGTGTCCTGTTTAAACTATTTATTCCTTTTTACAGTTTCCCTGATCATAAGCAAGTTACCTTTTGGCCCAGGGACAGCGCCTTTAACCAATATTAGGTTTCTTTCAGCATCTACTTTAACAATTTCTAGATTCTGTACTGTAGTGCGTTCATTACCCATTCTTCCAGGGAGTTTTTTATTCTTAAATACTCTGCTGGGATAGCTCGCTGCACTCATAGCTCCTGGCCCTCTGTGATAGTGAGAACCGTGGCTCATAGGACCTCTTGCATGTCCCCATCTTTTAATATTTCCAGCAAACCCTTTTCCCTTAGATCTGCCTGTAATATCTACACGATCTCCTTCTTCAAAAACGTCCACTTTAATCTCTTGGCCTACTTCATAATTTTCCACATCATCCAAACGGAATTCGCGCAAATATCTTCTATAAGGGACACCTGATTTATCAAAATGTCCTTTTAAAGGCCTATTAACGAGTTTTTCTCGAATATCTCCATACCCCACTTGGACAGCATTGTACCCATCCTTGTCTTGGGCTTTGATCTGGGTTACCACACAAGGACCAGCTTCAATGACAGTAACAGGAATAACATTACCTTCTTCGGTAAACAGCTGAGTCATCCCTAGCTTTTTACCCAGAATCCCTTTCTTCATCTTGTTCAACCTCCGTTCCGCGAGAAATTATCTTGATCTCTTCACGCTTGCTTTATAGTTTAATCTCAATATCTACACCAGCGGGCAGATCCAGTCTCATCAAAGAATCGACGGTTTTAGAGGTGGGACTTAATATGTCAATTAGACGTTTATGAGTCCTCATCTCAAACTGCTCACGGGAATCCTTATATTTGTGTGGGGCCCGTAGAATGGTAATAATGTTCTTTTCAGTAGGTAATGGGATTGGACCCGACACCCTTGCACCGGTTTTCTTCGCCGTCTCCACGATTCGCTCCGCTGATTGATCAATTAATCTATGATCATAAGCTTTCAACTTAATTCTTATTTTTTGACT
>Ga0209537_1005116_pt1 | contig 10636 bp, 5 predicted proteins | sample BioPla4DNA1_FD_187698 | JGI IMG/M metagenome (GOLD analysis project Ga0209537, IMG submission 187698) | Biogas fermentation microbial communities from Germany - Plant 4 DNA1 (SPAdes) (version 2) | ecosystem: Engineered > Bioreactor > Anaerobic > Digestate | place: Bielefeld, North...
ACACATTGGCATCAAGAAGGCAAAGCGCTGCATAAAAGGCAAATTGGCCAGTACTGCGAGCGGCAGCTGTCTCTAATTCGTTAGGCAGGGTCACTTCCCAATAGTCTCTCGTAAAAATGGCATTTATTTGTTGATCCAGAATTTTCACAAACCCCTCAGCTGTATCGATCCCCCGTAAGAGTGCTAAATCCTGCTCCATACGACCTTCTGGAGAGCTGGTGTAACGTCCCGTAAGAGCTACCATAAAAAACCAGCGAGCCATAATTTCTCTCAGGTAATAAGGGTCTACGCAATAATCCATCTTACCGATCAACCACATTGCATAAGTATAGACTATTGTCATTTCGGAGGAGATGAGCTTACCACTTTGATAACCAGCACGCTTTAATACCTTAAAGAAATCGTGCCAATTTTGGAGATTCAAAACACAATCCTGAGCTTCTCTCAATATATGAAATTGTTTTTCTCTCTGCTCTACGGAAAACTGCCGAGTTTGCAAATCCTTTCCGCGCAGTAGCGAATATACGTGCTCTAACCTTGCTCGACGAAAACCAAAGGCGACACTAGGCCTTAACAACTGATCAGGGCTAGGAGTAAGGTAATGATTATATGGTGATGGATGTTTACCAACTGGCGGTTTTTTGGCCTGACGGCAAAACTCTTCCAGTTGTTTTCGACCATCATCCCAAAACACCGACATAAGTGTAAGAATAAAATCAGCCTGATTAAGCGGTGTACCCTTGCTATTGATGCGAACAAATATGTCTGCAACTCTATCTTCATCAACAGAAGAAGATATTTCCAACGCAGTAAGGGGATAATCTAAGAGCTTTTCTAGCCGTGTGATTGAATTTGCTATTTTTGTTCTTTCTTCATCGGCAATTTCACGATTTGCTCCAAGACGATGAAAGAATTTATTTATAAACGTATAACTGCTCATTTCCGGTTTCCATATCTCGCTAATATCGGGAATCCATTCCACATCTCTTTCAATGGCAGGGTTTGTAACTTCAAATCCTTCTTTTATGGGGTTAAAGGCAATACGAATACGAGCATGACGATAATCTTTACTTACAATAGGAACTGCCTTAGTTACTGTATATAATGAAGCCAATCGTTGCTGGCCGTCTACTATTAACAAACGAGGGGCTTTTTGCTTTTGGCCAGCTCCTATGACTTTATGTTCACCGGGGAAGCCATTCTCCCAAAATAAAAAATAACCTATCGGATAACCACGATACATTGAGTCAAATAAGTCCCGCACTTTGCTGCTTGGCCAAACAAACGGTCTTTGGATATCGGTAGTCCAATCTCCCCTATATCGATATCCTCCACAAGCTTTTTGAGGGTATAATCGACCTTTTTAAAAACAACATCCGGCATATCAACACATCCTTTATTCTATTAATTTTGCTAGTTAGCCTTGCCTATTACCAAAAAATCTTGACCAATTCCAACTGAGAAAGCATCGAGGCGCTCTGAGGCCTTGACCAATTGACCAGCTGACACTGGGTTGATCCGAAAGGGAAATAAACTTGGCAAGTTAAATATGGTATCCAACATCAACGGGCCCCCTTGGTGGACATGCAAAAAAGCCTCGACCAGCCAAGCAATAACCCTTATGTCATTAATGGCAAATGAAAGTCCGGGGACATAAATCCCCCTATTTGCAGTTCTCCTAAGTAGACCCCAATCGGCAAGGCTAAGAAATATCTTTTGTACAGCCAGAGATACCGCACCTCGTTCTCCATATTGCTCGCTAATGCGACGTTGCACTTGACCGACTGACGTTGTACCTTGAAGTCTCAGCTGCCTTCCAATATGCATTGCTACAGCACTCCAAAAAGGATATGCTGCCATGGTCATACCCCAATGAATTATTACATGCTCTTCACGTGGGATATGCGATAAAATTTCCAGGCCATTGTCTCTAAGACAAATCAGATCGATGGGAGGACGAACCCATATTTTCCTTAAAATAGCAATAGTTTTTTCCCTACTGCCACCCTTAACGTTTTTACCACCATAGAGCTTATTGTCAAGAAACCTTTGAAGGGCATCATAAATGGATGACTCGTCGTTTCCGGCAAGGACTAAATTAGCTGTTCTTTCCAGCCACTCTAGGCGTATCAGCCTACTAAAACCAATTTGCGAAAATCTTTTTTGTGACGTTAGCTGGCCGTTATATGGCACAAACTCACCCCCATGAAAGGATCCGCTCGTTTTATACTCGTTCAACCTCGATAAATGGGGCTATAACTTCCTCGATGCTAATGCCACCATGACTTACAATCACATCGTCCTTACGAATAAAGGCTGCCCTACTTGGTGCAATTAAAGCATAATAATCTTCTGGGAGGCCGATAGACGGCCATTCCAGTGAATCGGGAAATGACATTTTGCACTTTGTTCTTAAACTTGGATCGGAATATATACGAACACGCTCCCCACGCAATTCTGCGGTTACCCCTTCATTAGGACAACCAATTCCCTTGGCCTCGATGTTCCCATGATCTGATGTAATATATACTCTAAAATTACTATCTATTAAAATGCTCAAAAGGTCTCTCATGAATCCCTGTTTAGTCCATTGCCAAATCTGATTATGCATGCCGGCAGTACCTAACTGCATTCCATGCATTATCCGATCAATCTTATCTACAACCAAACCAGCTACTCGCAATCGATCTTGTTTTAGAACCTCATAATGTTTACTAGATATTTCATTACCTAACCCTCTGATGTAAGCTATATCATTGGCACTAAGTCCTTGCTCTGCCCAGAATTGAGCCCAAAGATTCGATTCTCTATCAGTCGTTCGAATGTTTGTCGGAAAGAACATGGGAGGTTTCCCAGCAAATGCCGCTTGTCGAGATACCGACGTTAAAGTTGGTATCCACGCAAAAACCGCAGACTCCCTAAACTGCAATCTTGAATCCAACTCTTTCAAGACATTACGTAATGTTATCCATTGATCTAAAGCAAGGCCATCGATTAACAAAAAGGCTACTTTAGTGCGCTTATCCCCTGCTAGATTTCGCGCAAGGAATCTAGGAATATGATGTAACATTACTGGAGATGCCGGCGAAAGATTTATAAGGCTCGCATAACGCTTCAAAATCCAATCTTGAAACATTCCATCGATCTTTGATTTTAGTGCATCCATGCGTTCTTTATATGTATCAGGTAAAACAAAGTCTGATGTAAATTCTAAGGCTAAAAGTTCAGCCCATTTATAGGCAAAGTGAAGCCACATCTCATGCCGCATATTATCCTTTAAGTATTCTTCGACGGAATCCATCAACCCAACAATGCGACGATAATAGCTTTCTTTAGGGTCAATTGTTACGCCAAATTTTATCCAGTGTTCTTTAGGTAATTGCACTTCTCTGCAAGGAACAGGATGAAGTAAGCCTTCACGAAATAGGTCATCAATATAAACGCGAATTTCCTCATGATCAAATGGCAAAAGTGCCGGGCCCGAAAACCTTAATCCATATCTTGAGGGCTCTTCACAAACTTCATTGCCTTTTAATGCTAATGTATTTAAAAATATAGGCCATCGCTCTTGAAGAAATGCAAAAAAGGCCTGCCTATCCGAAACGATAATATCTAAAGGCCAATCTTTGAATATCTCATTCTGTTGAAGAAACTGAATAAGATACTCATCAACGATCGGCGGGATTCTCATGCCGAGGTAATGTCGACGAAGCAACACCAAAAGCAGATCCTTAGGCTCTTTAATAAACTCCGGGATTATTTCAAATACGTAGCGAAGTATGAAGCTTTTAGTAGCGTTATCCCCCAATCGTCCTGGCGAAAACTTTTCTTGAGCTTGGAATAAAGTATCAAGGTAAATGAAATCAAGTGTCGCAACAATTGGATAACTTAAATTTGGGAAAATATCAGCCAAGGAAATCGAAACCTTGCGTCCAGCTTGTAGTAAGTCATATGGCAATAAATCTAGTTCATTTGAAGTCAACCTAAGAACAGCCATTGAATCGGTCTCTTCACCATTGTCCCAACGAGAACGGAACTTGAATTCATAAATGTACCTAAACACAACATTATCATCAAAAGGTATCAGATCAAAACCCCTTGCACGCATTTCTTCAAAGATGCCCTCTTCAAGCAACAAACCATCAGGATCTGCAACTAATGTTAGGCGTGCGATTTGAGGCTGAAACTCACTAAGGATTATATCACGCCAACTAGCCATGGGCGGTTTCTCCTTCTATGCGAGCCATTACCACAGGAACCATTTCCGGCATAACCTTAGCTTTAAGTTTAAGTTCTTCATGGAAATATCGTTCCTCGCGTTCCAAGATCTTCAGGCGATGATTACGCACCTGCTTTAGACCAATTCGCATTATTATCTTACGTCGTGCATCAAAGGCATACTCGCCCTTTTCTTGCTCCCAGATAAGATGTCTTTTATGGGCCTGGAGCAGTTCATCATAGATTAACTTGCCTTGTTGTTCTCCTGCCTTCCAAAGTTGCTCAAAAGCCAGGCGGGAGCTGTCAACATCCATGTGACAAATTATCCGGGGATATGTGGTTAATAATTGATCCCAAATATGCCTGGCGGTGGGAATAAATATCTGACCGCCATCAGCTAAGAATAAGGGCATGATCCTATAACGATTCCAGTCGGCAGTAGAGATTGAAATTCGCCATAGCGACCAAAAACCAACTATCTCCAATGGAAGGCCTTGAACAGCAATTACCGGTATTGGTTGCCCTGGTACAAATGGCGGAAGATTCATGGTCAGAGCTCTTATCTTGGGGTCCTCAAAAGTGAGATAGTATTTTGACGGATTTTTTATCATTTCTTCTTTGTCAAATACAACATTAGCCGTTTTCTCATTGTCTGGCCAAGTTGGATCCCATGCGCCATCTTTTTTCTCAGTCATGCCACCATTGGCCAAAATATAGTTTATCGTCATTTGTTCTACCCAATATGGAAAAGGATGAGCCAACAACTATTGTACTTCCCGATGGTTTAAATCTTCAGCAGATCCAAGCAAAGAGGCACTCTGTTTTGACTCCATAGCCTGTTGTCGAATGCATTTTACCACCTCGTCAACCTTGGTTTCCACATTTTCTGGATTCAGTATGGCTTCGACGTAAAGATCATCGAACATCTGGCCTCCTTGGGCAGAATCAAGTATATCAGCAGTCTTGTCTATGCCAAATTCTTGAAATATGACATCCAGCTTTTCTTCCAACACCTCCCGAACGCGCTTTTCCACAGAGTCATCAAATACAAAATTAAAAGCTCTAACTATACGCGACTGGCCGATACGGTCTACCCTGCCAATACGCTGTTCCAAGCGCATTGGGTTCCAGGGGATATCGTAATTTATCACCACGTGACAAAATTGGAGATTAAGGCCCTCACCACCAGCGTCCGTCGAAATTAGAACACGCACATCTTCCGCAAAAGCTTTTTGCACTCGAACACGCTCGTCCATATCCATAGAGCCATTAAGGCAGGCCGCAGAGATGCCCCTCTCCGTTAAAAACTCGTAAAGCATCTCCTGAGTTGGCACAAACTCTGTAAAAACCAGCACTTTAAGACCCGGATCGCCTTCATCAGCCTGAAGTCGGTAAATCCAGCTAAAAAGCGCTTCAGCCTTAGCATCGTAACTTTGGCTTTCACAATCTTTGGCTAAATCTAAAAGACGGCTTACCTCCGTCTTTTCATCCTTTAAAGCTTCGGACCGAAGTCTAATGGCTATATCTGCTTGTTCTTGACCATCCAAATCGGCCCAATCTTCCTCTATAATGGCTGGGGATAATGACAACTGTTCAAGCGGCTCTTCAAGCACTTCGAGACGCCTTTCAAGCGACGTGCGAATAGCTCGCGTACTCGATACTACCAATCGTTGCATTAAAATCATTAGAAATCCAATATAATTGCGCTTTTCAAGCTTCGCTTTGTTATAGCCTTCGCGTACATATTCAGTTACTTCTTCATAAAGTAATTTTTGCTGCCTGTGACGATTTTCCCAAGAAACTGACACTAAATGTGTATATCGCGGCTTGAATAGCGGCTGACCTTGCACATCTATGGCTTTACGCTTCTCCGTTCGAATTACATACGGCTGCACCCGATCTTTAGATACGCTATTTACATCGGGAAATGCTTGGGCATCTAGGAGCGAAAGCAGCCTATGGAAAGCATCCGTCTTACCTTGATGCGGCGTAGCGGAGAGCAAAAGCAAATAAGGAGCAGCTTCCGAAAGTCCCAAACCAAGTTTATAACGAGCCACCTGATCCGTGCTGCCGCTTAAACGGTGTGCCTCGTCTACTATGACCAGATCCCATCCGGCAGAGATCAGATTCTCGAAGCGTTCTTTATTATACTCAGCAACCTGTTCCATCGACCATCCGCGTCGGTTATCTAAGGGTTTCACTGAATCCATTGAACAGATCACTTGAGGATGAATTTGCCACAGGTTTTCTTGACTAGCTATTCGTCGATAAGCAGAAAAGTCGCTTGCTATGATAAAACGAAACTCTTCTTTAAAATGAAAGCGCATCTCGGCTATCCATTGGGCTACTAACCCTTTAGGTACAACAACCAAAGTGCGCTTAACTAAGCCGCGGAGCTTTAACTCACGCATTATGAGCCCTGCTTCAATGGTCTTGCCAAGCCCAACTTCGTCCGCCAAAAGGTAGCGAACCCAATTCGAGGAAACAGCTTTAGACAGGGCTTTAACTTGGTGAGGCAATGGGATGACCTGTGATTCTATTGGCGCAAGCAAAACATCTTGAGTCAAAGCATCGACAACCTTCGCTGCGAAAGCAAGATAGGCTATCCGGTGTTTATTATCGATTGTAATTTCACTTAACGGTTTAAGCTGTGAAGCTGATATACGAACAACAGCATTTTTATTAGGCATCCAGACACGGCAAATAGTCTCGCCCCAAAGCGTCTGGGTTTCAATTACACGGCAAAGGCCGTTATGATCCGAGTTGTAGTACCATTCTGTATTGTTTATTTCCATGGCACATCCTCAATTTCTCCAACCCAACGTTGTTTTAATCTGTTTCCATAGGTGCTTGTATAATTACAAATTGCCAAAATGCTCATCTCTAGGTACCACAAGCCTAAATTCCACGCTTCATAGTAAGCAGTATCATAACGGCCTCGATGTTTATGTTCTGGATGAACAAGTGAGTTCCTAATCTCCGTAAGAGCATGAGGAGCGTCTAACCATTTTATCTGTTTTGAAAGAGCAAAACATTGCAAATTATGAGCTTCAACTGGTATATCAAGAGGTATCCTTAAACTCGAAAACAACAAGCGCAACTTATCCGATGCCCAAATATTTTTAAAACCATCTACTGACAGAAGTTTTTTGTCCTTCACCACATATTCATAGGATAGCCTTTCAAGAGCTGCTTGGGTTAAAATGATACCTGCATCCACTCCTCGAGATGGGTTATTGGCGTTCAGGTACCAATAAACAACTTCGCGTAATGCTTCTTGCCAGCTGTCATCAGCCCATCTTTTCATAAAATTAGGAAACAACTCGACCAACTGATAAGAATTATATGGATCAAACCAAGTCACTGGTACAACCCACGGCTCTTTGGGGGAAGACCACAATTCCCAAACTCGATTCCCAGCATTGTCAAATCCTACAGCACATATAGGCTCGCACCATCCCCCCTTAGCAAAGGAAAGAAAAAATCGAAGTGCATATAAAAACTCTTTTGCCATTTTCCCCGTAAATTGAACATCATTAGTTCTCGTAATACAGCCAATGTGAGTTAACCGATATCCCCCTCCTTCTCTAAGCAACTTAATGTTCTCATTTGTAGAAATAAGAGATTTCAATTCAACTTTCCAATCATCACAAAATAAATCCATACGTTGAATCAAGTAACCTTTTTCTTCGCTTTGTTCTACGGTTTTCCTGTTACCAATTAAGTCAACAAAATTAAATAAATGAAATAAAATCCATTTTATTTGGGTCGAGTCATTTCCGATACAGTTTATGGGCTCTAACTTCGGACAACACTTTACGTTGAATTCATCAGATGTTAAATTTAAATCTCCTGAAAGCTTTAAACACTCAACTTTGATGTTATTAATGGTAAAAAATGAAATTTCTTTTAATCTATCTTCAAATGGTACATTATGAAAATGGCCATAGAAGTTAACATTAGCTTTCGGTAAAAAGTCCAAATGAACTTCACCATCACCTATATAGATATTCCCATCAATACATATCTCAACCCGCCCACAATATAACTGTATGCTATGCACATCAACGTTAAAATCATACGCAGGTTCTAGTGTTGGTATGTTGGTGTTCATCAATCATTCAACTCCAAAGCGCATGCGCGCTTGATCGTACCACATCAACAATTTTGGGTCTTCTTGAAGGGCGCTTTCTGGGATTTTGCGCGCTACGGAGATGATGGTTGCGTAATCGCGTTCTTGCCAAGCCTTCTTGAAGCCGGCACGAACAGCTTCGAGTCTAAATACCCTAAGTCGCTTCTGTTTGGAATCTCTGTATTCCTCAAATTCGCGCAATAAGGCACGCTCACGAAGCCTCTCTAAATCACTCGCTTTATTGGGATCGGGGACATACCAACGGTCCTTTGCACGTTTTATAAGCTCTTGGTTTTCAGTGTATAATTGGCCATTTTCTTCCCTCGAGCTACCTCTTGCTAGCTCTTCTTGTATAATCTTGCGCAAATCAGCGCTTTGTTTCATCCAAGAAACTATTTGTGCAGGGATAGGCCCTTTACCGTCATAGCGAAGAAAGTTCTGCTCCAAAATTTCCAAAAGTTCAAGCGGTTTTTCGTGTTTTTGCCAGCCGCCAATCTCCTTTATGAACTGCGGATGTAGTTCCTGGAAAGTTTGCGGCTTTCTGTTGAGATTTATCTTAAGCCATTGAATTGCAGAGGATTCATCTGTAACTGCAAGCTCAAGCTGCATAACCTCTTTGATTTTCATGCGTTTTTTGTCATATTCCACTACCTGGTCAGGCAAGAAATACATGCCATCACGTTCCGGAAATCGTTGGGCAAGGCCTTCGTAAAACTCGGCTGCAGAAAGTGGTACAGTAACTCCACGCTGGACATGAAAAGCCACCATTCTGTCGAAGAGTAAATAGTCTTGACGCTCGGCAATAACCTCTGCCTTGCCGTCCTTGGAGATGAATACCGGAAGGTTTCTTAAGTGCGTGCGAACAAAATCCCATACGCCTTCTTCGCTGCCAGCCTCAATCTTGAAACGTTCCTCCAAACCTTCGTTAGGTTTATAACATGAAATGATAAGATCTTGTTTAACGGCAGAGGCTGATGTAACTTGTTTGAAGGAACCCTGTTTTTTATCAAGGGTGCGAATATCGGCAATCACAAAACCAGCCACTTGTAATGCTTCTTGAATGGCGTTCCATACGCTGTTTTTAGAGTTATGGAATTCTACCGTCATCCAACGACCAGGCTTAAGCACCCGATAATATTCTTTGAAGCACTCCGTCATAAGTCGCTGGTATTCCGGCAGTCCTTTGCCTTGAACCTTATTTTCGATGGCCTCGGGTTTGTTGTTGGTGAAAACTCTGAGCCATGCTTCCCACAAGAAATTAAGTTCTGAATACATCAAATTTCCGCCAAAAGGAGGGTCGGTGAAAATGTAGTCGTATGCCGCTCTTAATGTTTGAAGCATATTGGAACTCCTTGTTTCTATAAGCTGAAAAAAGTGTCTCGCATAAATAGATTTCTCCAATGATCTCAGCTTTCCGAGTAACCACTTGTCTGATCGCCACTCGCGCACGAGAGACCCAATATATAGGGTCCCGCTTAATATCATATTTGGGAAAGTAGTCTTTGGTTTGAAGCGCTGTAATTTTGTCAGCCCAAGTAAACCACCTGTTAATATGGGAATAAGTCTGTTATCTAAGCCCGACATAGATCGTCTAGCAAAATAAGCTCCCAGCACCCACAAATTTCGCTTAGTATAGAAATGATGCACGTGAGTGAGGCCGTGAGAAACTTTAGGTTGCTCTGTGTTGTAACCCTCGGGCATCCGATCTGTAGGGAACCAATATGGAATATCGAGCTGTTCGATCTTGTCAATAAGCGCTATATCAAAGGCATCGGGCGCTTTCTCGTAGCGCTTTTTGCCCACACTATAATTTATGAGCACCGGAACTTGCTTTGCCTGACGTACGGTCTCGCCAATCGCATTATCATATTTGGCCACCCAGGCACGATCCATGTTGCGCTTGGTAAGCAAAGCACCGCAATGCGGACAAGGAAACTCATTGTAGACTTTGCCGGCATTTTTGTCCACGGCAGATTCCCAGAAAACGACTTCCTTTGTACATTCTGGACATATAAACACGTCAGACCAAACCGTATAGTTGATCTGTCCCAGGTTTGGGATTGCACGAATTAGTTTTCTGGCTTCATCGGCGGTTTTACACATTTTAAGCTCATCAGCCCAAATTTCTGCTTTGTCAGTCTCCCCCTGAGGCAATGTAGCGTACATCCAGCCGCATTCTTCTTCAACTTCACGTAGAATACGTTTAGCTTCACGCTCAAAGGCTTTAACGTCTACCGGAGTGTTATAGTTATAAGCTATGAATGTAGCAGCTGGCGACAGATCATT
>Ga0209537_1005126_pt1 | contig 10624 bp, 9 predicted proteins | sample BioPla4DNA1_FD_187698 | JGI IMG/M metagenome (GOLD analysis project Ga0209537, IMG submission 187698) | Biogas fermentation microbial communities from Germany - Plant 4 DNA1 (SPAdes) (version 2) | ecosystem: Engineered > Bioreactor > Anaerobic > Digestate | place: Bielefeld, North...
AAAGAACAGGCAGTATTTGGCGGCGGCTGTTTTTGGTGTGTAGAAACTATTTTTTCTGATTTAAAAGGAGTCGAAAAAGTAACTCCGGGATATTCTGGTGGAATTACTGAGAATCCAACATACGAACAGGTTTGTACAGGTACAACAGGACATGCCGAAGTTGTGCAGATAGATTATGACTCTAGTCAAATAAGCTATCATGATTTGTTGAAAGTGTTTTTTGCTATTCATGATCCGACAACCCTTAATCGTCAGGGAGAAGATGTGGGTACTCAGTATCGTTCGGTTATTTTTTATTTAAATGAGCAACAAAAGCAACAAGCTATGGCTGCTATGAAAGAAGCACAAAAATTATGGGAGAATCCGATTGTTACAGAGTTAGCTAGCTTTGAAAAATTTTATCCAGCCGAAGACTACCATCATGACTATTTCCGGCGTAATCCAGAACAAGGTTATTGTCAGTTGGTAATTGCGCCAAAAGTAAGCAAGTTTCGTAAAGAGTTTGTCGATCGGTTAAAGAAATGAATAAAAGGCTATGACAATGATTTAAAGCTCATTGCATAGCCTTTTAATATATTTGGTTAGGATTCAATAAGGTGAATAAATAATCCGCTCAGTAGTTTAGGTTCAAACCAAGTTGATTTTGGCGGCATTACCCTGCCTGCATCAGCTACATTAATCACATCATGGATCGAAGTCGGATAAAGTGAAAAAGCAACTTTCATATCCTCCTGTACTCGCCGTTCTAATTCTTTTACTCCTCGAATACCGCCGATAAAGTCAATTCTTGGTTCAGTACGCGGGTCTTTAATATTTAAAATAGGTTCTAACAGATTGTCTTGAAGAATAGCCACATCTAAGCTCTTTACTGGGTCATTTGCGTCAACAGTTCCAGGTTTTGGCGTTAATTTATACCATTTACCTGCTAAATACATACCAAAGGTTTGTTTTGTCTCAGGTTCATAAGGTGAGCTAGGAGCTAGTTCAACTATAAACTTTTCTTCGATGCGACTAATAAACTTAGATTCAGAAAGTCCATTCAGATCCTTTATAACACGATTATAAGGCATAATTGCTAAGTCAGAGGCTGGAAAGATGACTGATAGAAAATAGTTGAATTCTTCGTCTCCTGTATAATCTGGATATGCTTCCCGTCTTTTTAAGCCAACTTTAACTGCAGCAGCAGTTCGGTGATGACCATCGGCAATGTAAAAGTTTTTGACTTTGGCAAACAGCTTAACCAATTTATCGATCACAGCTTGGTCATTGATAACCCAACAGATTTGACTAACTCCTTCATTGGAAACAAAGTCGTAAACTGGTGGATGATTTGTAGTCCATTCATCGATTATGGCATCGATTTCTGGCTGATTGCGATAAGTTTGAAAGATAGGGCCAGTTTGAGCACTTAGGGAATCAATATGATTAATCCGATCTATTTCTTTTTCAGGCAACGTAAATTCATGTTTTTTAATAACATCATTAAGATAATCGTCAACAGAAGCGCAGCAAACAATACCAGTTTGAGCCCTGCCGTTCATAATTTGCCGATAAATGTAGAGAGATGGCTGTTCGTCTTGGATATAGGCTTGGTCATCAATCATTTTATGTAAAATTTCTTTGGCCTTGGCATAAACTTGAGGATCGTAGGGATTGAAGCCAGGAGGAAAATGTATTTCAGCTCTATCGATGTTTAAAAAAGATAGGGGATTATTTTCTACCATTTTCCGGGCTTCTTCGGTATTCATAACATCATAAGGTAAGGCAGCAATTTTTTCTGCATAGCCTTGATTTGGCCGTACTGCTTTGAAAGGTTTAACAATCGCCATGTTTCTCTTCTCCTTGTCTCTGAAATTATATTGTTATGATTATATCACAGGCTTATGATGAAGGAAAGCTTGAAGACACTTAATAATTTGGCAGGAAATTTAATAGTTTAGTGGAATGATTATTATAATAATGGGAAAGGGGTTGTCCGCGGTGACTAAAGTCCAACAGCAAGTCGAAAAAAGTTACATACAAGCTAAAGAAACATATGCCAAATGGGGCGTTGATACAGATCAGGTGTTGGAAAAGTTAGCCAACATTGCTATTTCGATTCATTGTTGGCAGGGTGATGACGTTTCCGGTTTTGAAGGAGCAGAAGAATTAACTGGTGGAATTCAGGTTACAGGCAATTATCCAGGACGTGCCCGTACACCAGATGAATTAAGGCAGGATTTGGAAAAAGCATTATCGTTAATCCCGGGTAAGCATAAAGTTAATATTCATGCTATTTACGCTGAAACAAAAGGAGAAAAAGTAGAACGGGATGAATTAGAACCAAGACATTTTCAAAACTGGGTTGACTGGGCAAAAGAGTTAGGAATAGGTTTAGACTTTAATCCAACTTTCTTTTCGCATCCGTTAAGTGATGATGGATTTACTTTAAGTCATGCAGATCCAAAGATTAGACAATATTGGATTGACCATGGAAAAGCCTCTCGCAGAATAGCTGAGTACTTTGGTAAAGAGTTAGGGATCACTTCTGTTAATAATGTATGGATTCCAGATGGATATAAAGATATACCAGTTGATCGTTATAGCCCGCGTCAAAGACTTAATGAGGCATTAAATGAAGTTTTTTCTGAGCAACTATCTGCTGAATATGTTTTAGATGCAGTAGAAAGTAAACTTTTTGGTATTGGTTCGGAAAGCTATGTTGTAGGTTCCAATGAATTTTACTTGGCTTATGCCGTAAAGAATAATGTCTTGCTGTGTCTTGATGCTGGACATTTCCACCCAACAGAAGTAATTTCTAATAAAATATCTGCCGCGTTAACTTTCTTAGATCAGATTTTGTTACATGTTAGTCGACCTGTTCGCTGGGATAGTGACCATGTGGTAATTCTTGATGATGAAACGCAAGCGATCATGGAAGAAATAGTTCGCGGCGATTTCTTAGAACGAGTGCATATTGCACTAGACTTTTTCGATGCTAGTATTAACCGGGTTGCAGCTTGGGTTATTGGAACTCGCAATGCGCAAAAAGCCTTACTTAAAGCTTTATTAGAGCCAACAGAACAATTAAAAACTATGGAGTTAGAAAAAGATTACACATCACGCTTAGCTATTCTTGAGGAGTTAAAAACTTATCCTTGGGGTGCAGTGTGGGATTATTTCTGCTTACAACAAGGAGTGCCAGTAAAAGAAAGATGGTTAGACGTAGTTAAGCAGTATGAAAAGGATGTATTGCTGAAACGGGGCTAAGCAGCGGTTATTGAAAGGAGACATGTAATTTGAAGGTATGTATTGTTGGTGCTAGTGGACATGGTAGTTTTGTTTTTAGAGCTATGGAACAAGATCCAAGTATTAAAGTAGTGGGTGTTGCGCCAGGTTCTGAAGGTGAAGATGCAAGTAAAATGGCGAAAATGGCAGAAAAGCAAGGCCAATCTGCCAAACTATATGATGATTATCGTGAAATGTTAGATCAAGAAAAACCCGATGTGGTAGCAGTTAACTGTTTCTTTGGCGATCATGGTAAAGTTAACTTAGAGGTTTTGCAGCGTAGAATTCATCTTTTTGCAGAGAAGCCACTTGCTACTGAATTGGAAGAACTTGAATTGTTAGAGAAAGAATATAAAGCTGCCAATGTAGAACTAGCAGCGATGCTAGGTTTGCGTTATTTACCTGCTTTTTATACAGCTTGGCATGCAGTTCAAGATGGAGCGATAGGACAAGTTCGTTTATTAACTGCCCAAAAATCTTATCGTTTAGGTACCCGTCCTGACTTCTTTAAAGATCGCAAAACTTATGGCGGAACTATTCCTTGGGTAGGCAGCCATGCAATTGACTGGATTTATTGGTTTGCTGGTGAAGAATTTGTTTCGGTGGCAGCTCAACATTCAGCCATGTACAATAATGGCTTAGGCGATCTTGAAATGTCAGCTCTTTGTCAGTTCCGGTTTAGTAATGAGGTAATGGGTTCAGCCAATATTGATTATTTACGCCCTGCTAAGGCGCCTACTCACGGTGATGATCGAGTACGAGTTGCCGGTACTAAAGGCGTTATTGAAGTAATGGATGGCAAAGTAACTTTAATCAATGACCAATCTGAAGGAATTCAAGAACTAGCATTGCTTGATGCTCCTGCATTCTTTGCCGAGTTTGCTAAGCAAGTGAGAGGCGAAGGCAAGTGCTTGGTAAGTGCTAAAGATTCCTTTGAGGTTACTAAAGCTTGCTTATTAGCTAGAGAAGCAGCTGATAAACAAGAGATTGTTTATTTTTAACCGGCTAAAAGTAAAGCCTAATCCGTTTTGGATTAGGCTTTTATTATTAGTTGCGCAATTCTTCTGGTGTATCCCCGATGGTAATAGTTAATAGTAAAGTACGTCCATCTCTTAAGACAGTAATTACAACTTCGTCACCTGGTTTATATTGAGCAACTGCACTAGTTAAATCATTAGAACTTTGAATATCGATATCGTCAAAACGTCGAATGATATCCCGTGGGCGAATTCCGCCTTGGTGAGCAGGACCGCCATTGATTACATCGGTAATAACTACACCTTTAGTATCAGGTAGACGTAATTGTTTAGCAATTTCATCGGTAATTTCTGTGAACCAAACTCCTAACCATGGTTTAGGCGGTAATTTAACTTCGCCAGTTTCAATTAATTCTTGTAAAACTTCTTTTGCCACATTAATTGGAATGGCAAAGCCGATTCCTTGGGCTTGGGCATGAACTGCAGTGTTAATTCCAATTACTTTACCTTCTAGATTGAGTAAAGGGCCACCTGAGTTACCGCTATTAATGGCGGCGTCAGTTTGCATTAAATTTTGATAGACACGAGTTGTGCCGGTATCTGGGTCACGAATAGCTATTTCGCGTCCTTTGGCACTTAATACTCCGACTGTTACTGTATGGTCAAATTGTTTACCATAGGGATTTCCAATAGCAATTACCCATTCGCCGGGACGGGATTGATCGGAATCACCTAAAGCAACTGTCGGAAATTGATCGTTTCCATTTTCGATTTTTAAGACCGCTAAGTCTAAACGTGCATCGGCACCAAGTATTGTAGCTTTATAGTCACCTTTGTGTTCAGGAGAGTTTAAGGTTACGGTAATCTCTTGGTTTTCACCACGATTACCTACTACATGTTGATTGGTGACAATGATACCTGATTCTTCGATTATAAAACCAGTTCCCTGAGAAACTCGTTCCCTGGGGATTTGCTGGAAGGGTTGGAAAAACCAGAAATCAAAAAAGTCGTAAAATGGATCATTACTCCAAACTCTTGGAGTGCTGCTTTGTTCTGCTGGCCATTTTACGTGAATATACACGATCGCCGGATTAACTGCCTCGGCAATATTAGCAATTTGATAGGGATCGTTTAAGGAAGCAGCTAGTAAGGATGGCGCTTGACTGTTGTTAATTACATTTTCAATTTGCACAGCTGTAGGAGTTTCCTCTTTGGCTAAGGAGACTTCCGGAATAAATGTATAATTTGTAACAAATACTCCTAATAAAATAGCCAGTAGAATTGAGAATGTTAAAAGTAATCTTTTCTGCTGCATGGAAATCCTCCTTTTATGTTATTAATATCTATAAATTAATTATATCCTACCTTGTGACTTTTTCAAGATAAGCCACTGAGGCAAAATCAGGGCAGAATTGAGGCAAATTTGCAGCAAAATATAAAACCACCAGGATTTAACCTGGTGGTTTTGTTAGAAATCAATACTTTCAATGGCGGTTATTTCCGGTATTTCCATTACTTTTCTTAAGACATCATCACTTGGTGATTTATCAACATTTAGAATCATTAGAGCAGCTCCGCCAGGCACTTTACGGCCAACTTGCATGGAACCAATATTGATGTCATGGGCACCTAATAATTGACCAAGGTTACCAATTACGCCTGGCTTATCAATGTGATCAACTACTAGCACATGACCTTGTGGTTCGAAATCTACGTCAAATCCATCGATATTAACAATGCGGGGTCCAAGCTCTTTAATATGGGTACCTTCTAGAGTAACTTTTTCATTATTGCTGCTGGTTACAATTACCTTGACGCTATTGGCGTAAGGGGATCCATTATCCCGATGTTTTTCGCCATAAGTGATCCCATAGTCTTTAGCAATAGCAGGTGCATTTACATCATTAACGATCCAACTTACTTTTGGTTGCAAAAATCCTGCAATAAAGGCTCTAGTGGCTAGTGATGTTTCAAGTTTAGTAATATCTCCGCTGTAGATTAACTCAAACTCTTTTACAGAACCTTTAGCTAGTTTGGAAATAAAAGTTCCCATTGCTTTATTAAGTTCATAGTAGGGTTTGATTTTTTCTAGTATATCTGCAGCTACCGAAGGTATATTAATTCCATTTCTAACTGGTTTTCCGTTAGCAAAGTTTAACACTTCCTCAGAAACAATAACTGCTACATTTAATTGAGCTTCTCCGGTAGATGCTGCGATGTGCGGAGTCGCAATAACTTGATCTAAAGCTAATAACTCTGTGTTTTTGGTGGGTTCTTCTTCAAATACGTCTAGAGCAGCTCCACCAACATGTCCATTTTCTATGTAATGCTTTAGAGCATCTTCGTCAACAATTCCGCCGCGAGCACAGTTAATAATTAGCACACCAGGTTTTGTTTTCTTTAAAGTCTCCACATTTAATAGACCTTTGGTTTCTTTGGTTAATGGAGTATGAACTGTAATAATATCAGCATTCTCCAGTAGGAAATCTAAATCTACTTGTGTAACTCCTACTTTATTGGCACGGTCTGGCGTTAAGAATGGGTCATATGCTAATACTTCCATTTCGAAAGCTTTTGCCCGTTTTGCAATTTCCATACCAATGCGACCAAATCCAATGATACCTAATTTTTTACCGAGTAATTCCATACCTTGGAAAGCACTGCGATTCCATTCGCCGCTTTTGATTGAATTATTAGCTTGACATATTTTACGGGCTAAAGCCATCATCATGGCAAAAGAGTGTTCTGCAGTAGAAATAGTATTACCTGATGGCGCATTAACGACTATGATTCCTCGTTTTGTGGCTGCATCAAGATTAATGTTGTCAACACCTACACCTGCTCGCGCAATAATTTTAAGGTTAGGCATTTTTTCCATTAGTTCCTCAGTCACTTGTGTGGCACTCCGCACTAATAATGCATCGTAGCTATCTAAGTCTGTAACATCTTTTACATTCTTTTGGATACACTCGATATTGTTGCTCTGCAATAATGGAGCTAAACCCTCTTCACTCATCTTGTCTGACACTAAAACTCGAAACATACTTAACTCTCCTCTCGGTACTGTACTATTTCTATATAGTTTACTACTAAATGCGAAAAAATGAAATAGTGAAATGCTTAACAAACGAAAAATGAATGTAAAATCTGCCTGAATGTACGTATTTCATATTTGTAATACTATTATTTTATGGTAGGATAGAATAAATATATATCTATTTGGATCAGGGAGGTAATTAATTTGAAAAGAGCATTCAATTTTAATGCAGGACCAGCAGCTTTGCCATTGGAAGTTCTGAAGAGAGCACAAGCCGAGTTATTGGATTTCAATAACACAGGTATGTCTGTAATGGAATTAAGTCATCGCAGCAAAGATTATGATAGTGTGCACAATCGAGCAAAGGAACTTTTAATGGAACTAATGGAGATTCCTAGTAACTATGATGTGTTGTTTCTCCAAGGTGGTGCTAGTCTCCAATTTGCAATGGTTCCTTTGAACTTGCTTGGAGAAGGTCAAGTAGCAAATTACATTTTAACAGGTGTATGGTCACAGAAAGCCCTTGATGAGGCTAAATTAGTTGGACAAACTCGAATTGGTGCAAGTACAAAGGAAAATAATTATACCTCAATTCCTAAACTAAGTGAAATAGATATCGATCCAAATGATGCCTATGTACACATTACATCAAATAATACAATTTATGGTACCCAATGGCAGGAATTTCCTGATACTGGAAATGTACCACTAATCGCTGATATGTCTAGTGATATTCTATCAAAACCAATAGATGTTAGCAAGTTCGGTCTAATTTATGCTGGAGCTCAGAAAAACTTAGGTCCATCAGGAGTTACAGTGGTGATTATTCGCCAAGACTTGTTAGAACGTACCCCTGAAAATTTACTTACTATGCTGAAGTATACAACTCATGCTAAATCTAACTCATTATTCAATACTCCGCCTACTTTTAGCATCTATTTGTTATCTAAAGTGTTGGAGTATGTGCAAGAGCAGGGCGGTGTTGCTAGTCTAGCGAAACAAAATGAACTTAAAGCGCAAATGATTTATGAAGTAATTGATTCAAGTGATGGTTTTTATAATGGCCACGCCCAAGCAGATAGTCGTTCACGCATGAATATTACTTTCACACTAAATTCTGATGAATTAACTCAAGCCTTCTTAGCCGAATCTAAAGCAAGAGGAATGGTCGGATTAAATGGTCATCGCTCTGTTGGCGGCTGTCGGGCATCCATTTACAATGCAGTACCGGTAGAAGCATGTGAAGCATTACGTGACTTCATGATTGAATTTAGAAAAAATAATTAGATGTTATTACTAGCTCTCACAAGGTGAGAGCTATCTTTTTGTCTAAATTATAGCTAGAAAGGATGGGTCTAATAGGAAAAAAGCTTATTAAGTCAACGTATCTTACCTTTGCACTTTTAATAATTGTTTGGATAGGAGCCTGGTTATTAAAACTTGATGCCGAAGAGTATCTGCTTTGGCTTAAATCAAGTGGAGGAAGTTTTGTTTATTGGTTAATTGCCAAAATATTGATTTGGATTATACCAGCTATGTTTTTGTTAAAAATCTCTAAGCGTGATTTGAATGTTGTGTTTAATTTATCAAATTGGCGCTCTTGGTTAGGCTGGGGAGGTGGCATTGGTTTATTGATCGCACTGACTGGAATAATTCCTAACTATGTGCAGAATAAACCAATATTACCTACTAGTTTTAGCTGGCCATTAATTAACGTACTAGTGATAGCACCTATATTTGAAGAATTTTTATTTAGGGGAGCAATATTAGGTAACTTACAGAAAAAGTACTCACCCTTTATAGCTAATCTGATTTCATCAGCCATGTTTCTGCTATTACACATACCTGGATGGTATTTTATGGGGTTCTAACAGATAATCTCACTCGTCCCGCTGGAGGAGCTTTATCAATTTTTTTAGTAAGTATAGCTTTCGGATTAGCTACACAGCGCTCTAAATCCGTTATGGGAGGCATCATAGCTCATTTTCTAAATAACCTTTTTTAGTTAAATTAATGATGAACAAAATATATGGCAAGAAATTATTACTTACTACTTAAATTATGTTTAAGATGGTATATCTTTTGCCGATATTACAATAAGGCTTTAAAAAACTGATAGAAAAGAGGATTGGTAAGATGACTAAAATTGGTATTGTTGTTGGTAGTCTCCGGAAAGAATCCTTTTCTAGAAAATTTGCCAAAAATGTTGCTGAATTATTCCCTGAAGGTTATGAAACTAAGTTTATTGAAATAGGGAATCTAGCTTTATATAGCGAAGAATACGATGCGAATCCACCAGCTGAATACACTACTTTTCGTAATACTGTTAAAGAAATGGATGCTATTTTATTTGTTACACCAGAATATAATCGGTCGGTTCCAGGTGTACTAAAAAATGCTATTGATGTAGGCTCTCGCCCTTATGGAGCAAGTGTCTGGGATGGAAAACCAGCAGCGATCATTAGCCAATCAATTAGTAACTTAAGTGGATTTGGTGCAAACCATCACCTTCGTCAAGTATTAACATTCTTAAATATGCCAGTAGTGCAACAACCTGAGGTTTATTTAGCTAATTCACCAGAATTATTAGATAGTAATGGTAAAATCACTAATGCCGATACACTGAAGTTCTTACAATCATTCGTTGATATTTTTGTAGAGTTAATTAAAAAATATCAGTGATGATTTTTCCGCCTCGCCATGAGGCGGTTTTTTGTTGACATTTTCTTGTAGTCACGCTATACTATTGTTAGCTAATTTAGCTAAGTTAGCTAATGGGTAGGTGAGGTGTTTCCGTTGCTGAAAGTAAGTTCAACAGAGATACAAAATAACTTTGGTAAGTATTTGATGCTAGCTCAAGATCAAGATATTATCATTACTCGTAATGGGCAGGATGTAGCTAGGTTATCAGCGATAAAGACTAAAGAAGAACCAGTTGGTTATGTAGCAGAAGCTATTTCTGGTGGATATGGAGTAAAAAAAGCTTCCTTTAAAGAGTTTCTTGAGCTAACTAAGGACAGCCAAGAACGTTATGAGTATATTGATGGGGAGATATTTTTACAGGCATCACCGAAAACTGATCATCAGTTAGCGGTGACTGGAATTTTTGGTGCTTTCTATAGTTTTTTTGTAGGTACGAAATGTATTCCGATTGTAGCCCCCTATGACATTACCATTAAACGCTCTGCAGAAGATATCAATGTTGTTCAACCTGATTTGATGGTGATTTGTGATTTAGAAGAAAATCTAGCTGAGGATGGTTATTATTACGGAGTGCCAACGCTGCTTGTGGAGGTTTTATCAGAAAATACCCGACGACATGATTTGCTGAAAAAGTTAAATC
>Ga0209537_1005127_pt1 | contig 10619 bp, 7 predicted proteins | sample BioPla4DNA1_FD_187698 | JGI IMG/M metagenome (GOLD analysis project Ga0209537, IMG submission 187698) | Biogas fermentation microbial communities from Germany - Plant 4 DNA1 (SPAdes) (version 2) | ecosystem: Engineered > Bioreactor > Anaerobic > Digestate | place: Bielefeld, North...
CCTATAATTGGTATAATGAATTTATGACAAAACAAAAAACCAAAAGGGGGATTTATCATGTTAAGACAAATGCCAAAGCAATTATCTTTTCATACATCATTATATAACAAAATACCAAAAAATCATATACTAAAAACAATAAAAGATACAGTGGATTTTAGTTTTCTTAATGAATTACTAGCTGATAGCTATTGTAAAAATTTTGGTCGGCCTGCAAAAGAACCCGCCTTAATGTGTAAATTGCTATTCTTACAAGCTATGTATGGACAATCAGATGAAAAATTAATTGAAGATGCTAGTTTAAATCTTGCATACTTATATTTTTTAGATTTAAACCCAGAAGATGAACTTCCTGAAGCAAGTTTGCTATCCAAATTTAGAACAACAAGACTTCAAGAATATACTCTTGATGAAATTATTACAGAAATTGTAAGACAGTGTGTAGAAAAGGATATAATTAAATGTGATACTGTAAGTATTGATGCAACACATATTGAAGCTAATACCATTAGAAAAACCCCTGAAAGGTTGATGAAACACCTTGCTAGAAATATTATTAAAGAATATACTGAAGAGACCCTTGAACCGTTAGAAAATATACCAGATGAGCCAGAATATAAAGAAATAGAAGATCATAAAGAAGCCAAAGAAGTAATGAAAGACTATTTAGAAACTGTAATTGAAGAGGCTGAAAAAAATTTAACTAAAGAAACAACAAGTACCCAAAATGCAATAGATAAAGCAAAAGAAATAATATCCGACCCCAAATTTATCAACCAAAAAGGAGTTCGTTCTCTTGTTGATGAAGATGCTAGAGTTGGAAGGAAGGATAAAAATAAAGATTTTTTTGGGTATAAAGCGGAATTTGTTATGACAACGGATGAAAGAATTATTACCTCCGTAAGAACATCTCATGGGGCATACATTGATGGAACATACGCAGATGAAATGCTTGAAGAAACGAAAAAAGCTGGGATTGACCTAAAAGAGGTATATGGTGACAAAGCATATTTTAGAAAAAATATTTTAGACATTATCGGAGAATTAAAAGCGAAAGCATATATACCTGTAAGTAAAATGGTTTACAGGATCGATGAAGAGGAATTTTCTTATAATAAAGATTCTGATGAGTGGCAATGTAGTGAAGGAAATTTAACAGTCAATAAAAAATATTTTACATCTAATACTAAAAAGGGTTTTAGGGAGGGATATAAATACTATTTTGAAATGAAACAATGTAAATCCTGTGCAAAACATGATAAATGTGCTAAAAAAAGTGCAAGAAAAATATTAGTAATAGGTTTAAATACTAATGAATTTTATGAAATATCTCAATATCAAAAAACAGATGAATTCAGAGAAAAATATAAAAAGCGAGCCTCTATTGAGGGGAAAAATGCTGAACTTAAAAGGTTTCATGGGCTATGTCGAGCTAAAGGATATGGCCTAAAAAGTATGTCTAGACAATCAAAATTAGCTGCTATAGCAGTTAATTTAAAGAGGATAGCAGCAATAGTATCCTCTCTTCCAGTTAATTTTATCCAAGATATCCTTGTTTTTAGGGAGATTTTTGGATTTTAAGATTTAACGATTTAATATACAAGAATAAAGACCACTTTTTCAGTGGTCTCGATCAGTCCCTCTTGCATTATTAATAATCTTCTCTTAGCCCAAATTCCGCTGATTCTACCCATTCTTCAGGGCGGCTAACTAACAAAACTAGATCATTAAGCAATCTATAATGTTCTTTTTCTTCTTTTATGAGGAATTTAAATAACATTTCTTCTTTTTCATTGACAGCATCTTCTAACATTTTCTCATATAATTCTATACTTTCTTTTTCTTTTTCTAATGCCATTCTATAGGCATCTAGTTGACTAGGAATTTCTTTTATTTCTACCTGGAAATCATCTAAATCCTCAAAAACGTTTTTATATTCTTCTAATGTTTTACTATCTTTTAGCTCATAATCTAATTCTTTGGCTTTGTTTTCTAATATATTTGCATGCTTTCTCTCATCTCTTGCTAAATTTAAAAATATCGTTTTTAAGCTATTACCTTCATTAATTTTTGCCTGTTTAAGATAATATTGTTCACCATCGAGCTCCATCTTAATGGCAAACTCTAAAGGTTTCATATTTTTATCCCCCTAATATAATATTTTCTTCTTATAGGCTATATACCCTTATAAATATTTTAAAAAACATTTTCCTAAAAAGACTTTACAAATAATAAAAAATAGTATATCCTTTATATAAAGGCGTGCAAGCGTTTGCACAAATCATTGGAGCAATTTTATATAAGGAGGCAGACATGAAGACATATGAACTAAAAAATGGAACAAAAGCTTTTAAATACGGTCATCCCATAGAAACTGGTGCTATTGTCCAATCAAAGATAGAGAAAGAATTGAAAGAAGAATTAGATATTTTATTTGAAAAGGGACATGCAAAAATTTCTATAAAATTTTTACCAAATGATATGGTATATGGATTTGGTGGAAATTTAGGAGGAATTAATAGAAGGGGTAGGTTATATGAATCCTATTGCACCGATGAACCTTTACATATTGAAGATAAAACTAAGCTATATTCAGCTCATAATTTTTTTATAATATCAGGGAAGGAAACTAAAGGATATTTTATAGATTTTCCTAGTAGGATTAAATACGATGTAGGATATTATAATGAGAATTATTTTAATATTGAAATATATGGAGAAGATTTTTATATTTACATAATTGAAGGAAAAGATGCAAAAGAAGTTTCAGAAAAATTTTTAGAGATTATTGGTAGATCCTATATCCCCCCTAAATGGGCTTTTGGATATTTTCAAAGTAGATGGGGCTATAAGGATAAAGAAGAAGTTAGAAAGGTCTATGAAACCTTTAGAAAAAATGATATCCCATTGGAAGGAATTTTTTTAGATTTAGACTATATGGAAAATTTTAAAGACTTTACTATATCAGAAGAAAGATTTAGCGGATTTGAGGATTTTGTAGAGGATTTAAAAAAAGATGGATTATATTTAGTTCCTATAATTGATGCTGGTGTGAAGGCTGAAGAAGGATATCATGTTTATGAAGAAGGCATTGCAGGAGATCATTTTTGTAAAAATGAAGCTGGAGATCCTTATGAAGCTGTAGTATGGCCAGGGAAAGTTCATTTCCCAGACTTTATGAAGGAAGATACTCAATTGTGGTTTGGTTCTAAATATAAGATTTTAACTGATTGTGGTATTGAAGGATTTTGGAATGATATGAATGAGCCAGCAATATTTTATGAACAAAAAGCTTTAGACGAAGCTATTCAATATGCCCATGAACAAAAAGATAAAAATTTAGATGTTTTTTCTTATTTCAAACTAAAAGATAACTTTACAAATTTAGCTAATAAGGATTCTTATTATAAAAATTTTTATCACGAAATAGATGGCAAAACAGTTTCTAATGATGAAGTTCATAATTTATATGGATATTATATGACAAAATCTGCTAATCTAGGTTTAAGTAAATTGCTAAAAAACAAGAGGTTTTTATTAATATCCAGGGCATCTTCCATTGGAATGCATAGATATGGAGGTATTTGGACAGGAGACAACTCCTCTTGGTGGTCTCATTTAGAACAAAATATTAAGATTTTACCATCCTTAAATATGTGTGGTTTTTTCTATATAGGTGGAGATACTGGCGGTTTTGGTGGAAATTGCAATGGTGAACTTTTAACTAGATGGTTACAATTAAGCATATTTACACCTCTTTTAAGGAATCATTCTGCTATTGGTTCAAATAATCAAGAGCCTTATGTATTTTCAAAAGAGGTGTTAAAAAATACTAGAAATTTAATTAAGGCTAGATATAGTTTAATTCCCTATATTTATTCAGAATATATGAAAGCTGTAAACAATTATACTTTAATGTTTAAACCATTATCCTTTGAGTTTAAAGGAACTTTAGTTGAAGAGGTTGAAGATCAACTTTTATTGGGAGATCAATTAATGCTTGCACCAGTATATAGATCAAATCAAAGAGGAAGATATGTATATTTTCCAGAGGATATGTTAGAAGTTTCTTTTTTAGACAAGGATATGGCTACAATTGTAAGAAAAAAAGGAATCCATTACGTAGAATATGGGTTGGAAGATTTAAAATTCTTTATTAGAAAAAATTCCATTATTCCCTATGTAAAACCTTCTAAAAATGTAAAAGAATTGGATTTAACAGATTTACAGCTGATAGCATATGTGGATGATGAAGCATTTTATAAATTATATGATGATGATGGTAAAAGCTATGATTTTATTGAAGGTAAAAGCTATTTAACAAATATAAAAATAGCTAAGAAGGCAGAGGATTATAAAATAAATATAGATAACAATAATCCATATATAAAAAATATAAATATAAAAATTATCGATTCTAATAATAATATAATTCATAAAGAAATTTGAAGTAGAGGAGAATAATATGGTAAGAAAACGTTCAAGTGGAATTTTAATGCATATATCTTCATTGCCAGGTGAATATGGAATTGGAGATTTTGGCAAAGAAGCTTATGAATTTGTTGATTTTCTAGTGGAAGCAGAACAAAAGAACTGGCAAGTATTACCTTTGGGAATTACAAGCTTTGGTGACTCCCCCTACCAATCCTTTTCTGCTTTTGCTGGGAATCCATATTTTATAGATTTGGATGAGTTTATTGAGAAGGGATACTTGCCAAAAGAAGAAATTAAAGATTTTGACTTAGGAAGGAATCCTAGCAGAGTAGATTATGGATTATTATATAAAAACAAGATGAAACTATTAAGAATAGCTTATAGAAGAGCTAAACACCAAATAATAGAAGAACTTGATCAATTTTATATAGAAAATTTAGATTGGCTTAGGGAATTTGCATTGTTTATGGCTATAAAAGAATACCATAATAACAAATCCTGGTTATTTTGGGACACTGAATATAGAAGAATAAATTCTAAAGAGGTAGGGAATTTTGAAAGGGAAAATAAGGATTCCATTTACTTTTGGATTTTCACCCAATATTTTTTTACTAAGCAATGGAATAAGCTAAAAAATTATGCAAATGAGAGAGGAATAAATATTATTGGAGATTTACCAATATATGTGGCAGAAGATAGTTCCGATGTATGGGCAAATCCAGAAATATTTAATTTAGATGAAAACTTGATTCCTATAACTGTATCTGGTTGTCCTCCTGATGCATTTTCTAAAAAAGGACAGCTTTGGGGCAATCCAACTTATGATTGGCTTACTATGGAAAAGGATGGATATAGTTGGTGGATTAGAAGATTTGAGCATAGTTTCAAATTATTTGATGTATTAAGAATTGATCATTTTAGAGGTTTTGAATCCTATTGGGAAGTTGAGTATGGAGCCGAAGATGCTGTAGTTGGACAATGGACAAAAGGACCAGGGATGAAGTTTTTTAATAAGCTTAATGAAGAATTAGGGGATTTAGATATTATAGCTGAGGATTTAGGTTTTTTAACAGATGATGTAGTTGAATTACTTAATAGTTCAGGCTTTCCTGGAATGAAAGTATTACAATTTGCCTTTGATTCAAGGGAGGAAAGCGATTATCTTCCCCACAATTATGACAAAAATTGTGTAGTGTATACTGGCACACATGATAATTCCACTATAGTTGGGTGGTGTTTAAGTGCAGATAAAGAAGATGTAAATTATGCAAAAAAATATTTAAAATTGGATTCTTATGAGGGGGTGAATTGGGGATTTATAAGAGGTGCTTGGAGTTCAACAGCATATTTAGCTATAACTACAATGCAGGATCTTTTAGGTTTAGATGATTCTGCTAGGATGAACATCCCATCTACAATTGGAGGTAATTGGACCTGGAGGATGAAAAAAGAAGATTTAACTGATGAAATTGTTCACAGGTTAAAGGAAATGACAAGGATTTATAGGAGGTGACCCTTTGATAAATAAGGAAAAAATGATGGAAAGAATGGAAGCTTATGCTTTGACTAGTTTTGGAAAAGAATTTATTGATTGTGATGATAAAGAAAAATACTTTGCATTAGTTAAAACATTAATGGAAGAAATAGTACCTAAATGGAATAATTCAATAAAAAAACATGAGGATAAGAAAAAAGCTTATTATCTTTCAGCTGAATATTTAATGGGAAGAGCATTAAGTAATAATTTAATCAATATGAATATTCAACCTGAGATAAAGAAATTGCTAGAAGAATTGGGAGTAGATTATAACTCCATTGAAGAAGCAGAAGAAGATGCTGGTTTAGGAAATGGTGGTTTAGGAAGATTGGCAGCCTGTTTTTTAGATTCAGCTACTACATTAAATTATCCATTAATGGGATATGGCATTAGATATGAATATGGGATATTTCGTCAAAAATTTAAAGATGGATTTCAAGTAGAAGAAGGAGATAATTGGTTAGAGTCTGAGGATCCTTGGTCTATAAGGAAGGATGAGGAAAAGGTAATAGTAAGTTTTTCTGATGGAGATGTATTAGCAGTACCTTATGACACTCCAATTATAGGTTATGGTGGAGATACCATAAATACTTTAAGACTATGGCAAGGAGAAGCTATAAATCCTTTTGATTTAAATGAGTTTAATAAACAAAATTATGATTTAGCCTTAAAGGAGAAGAATAGAGCAGAAATTATATCCAAAGTTTTATATCCCAATGACACAAAGGATGAAGGAAAAATTTTAAGATTAAAACAACAATACTTTTTTGTTTCTGCTTCTTTACAGGATTTGGTCCGAAAACATTTAAACAAATATAATACATTGGAAAATTTTCATAAATTCCATGCAATACAGTTAAACGATACCCATCCTGCAGTGGCTATACCAGAGTTGATGCGAATTTTTACTAAAGTACACAATATGGATTGGGATAAATCTTGGGATATAGTAGTAAATACCTTTGCTTATACCAATCATACTATTTTACAAGAAGCACTAGAGGTGTGGCCTGTAAGATTATATAAATCTATATTGCCGGAGGTGTATGAGATAATCGAAAAAATAAACAATAATTTAATAGATGAACTTAAAAGAAGGGGCATCTCCTGTGAGGAAATAGAAAAATACAAGATAATAGAAGATGATAATATTAAAATGGCATATCTTTCAATATATGGCACTCATTCAACTAATGGTGTAGCAAAGGTTCACACGGATATTTTAATAAATAGAGAATTAAATGACTGGTATAAATTATATCCGGAAAGGTTTAATAACAAGACCAATGGTATTACTCAAAGAAGATGGTTATTAGTTGCAAACCCAGAACTTTCACAGTTTATTACGGAATTATTAGGTTCTAAGGATTGGATAACAAATTTAGAAGAACTAAAAAAATTAGAAAAATATAAAGATGATGAAGAAGTTTTAAAAAAGTTTTTAGATATAAAACAAATTAAGAAAAACCAATTAGCAGACTATATAAAGGTGCATGAAAATATAGAAATAGATCCTTATTCCATGTTTGATATTCAAATTAAAAGAATTCATGAATATAAAAGGCAGCTTTTAAATGCTTTTCACATACTAGATCTTTATTATAGACTTAAAGAAAATCCAAATTTGGACATGGTTAATAGAACATTTATATTGGGTGGTAAGGCAGCACCAGGATATGACAGAGCTAAAGGGATTATAAAATATATAAATGAAATTAAAGAATTGATAAACAATGATAAAGAAATAGATGGAAAAATCAAAGTAGTATTTGTAACTAATTATGGAGTTTCTTATGGAGAAAAGCTATTTGTTGCAGCTGATATTTCAGAACAAATTTCTACAGCAGGTAAAGAAGCTTCAGGTACTGGTAATATGAAGTTTATGTTAAATGGTACTCCTACCATTGGGACATTGGATGGAGCAAATATTGAAATAGTAGAAGAAGCAGGAGAAGAGAATAATTTTATATTTGGATTAAAAGTAGAAGATATAGAAAAAATAAAGTCCACATATGATCCAATGGAGTATTATGAAAAAACTGAAGGCCTCAAAAGGGTAGTGGATTCCCTAGTAGATGGAACCTTTAGCGATGGAGGAACAGGAATATTTAAGGAGCTTTATGATTCTATTTTAAAAGGTGCTTCATGGCATAGACCAGATGCTTATTATTTGATGAAGGATTTTGATAGTTATAGAAAAGCTCAGCAAAAGGTTAATGATGCTTATAAAGATAGAATGTCTTGGGCTAAAAAGTGTTGGATAAATATGGCCAATGCAGGTAGGTTTAGCTCGGACAGAACTATAGAACAATATGCTAAGGAAATTTGGGATATTAAAAAAATTAATTAAATATAATTAGGAGGGTAATAAAATGAAAAAAATTGGTGTTTTATTATTAGTGATGGTATTATCCTTATCTATGGTAGCTTGTGGGAACAAGGAACCTGCTAGCACAGGAGAGGATAAGACAGAAGAAGTTACAGAAATAAAAGAAACTATTACAGTACAAGTGGAAGAAGAATGGTTACCTCATTATGAAAAAGCAGCTGAAAGGGTTAAAGAGGTATATCCAGATGCAACGATTGAATTTATAGTAACTGGTTCTTTTGATCATTTGGATGTTTTGGATGCAACAGATGTTACAAATAAAGACGTAGCAGATGTATTTGCTATTCCAGCAGATAGAATATATGGACTAGCACAAAATGAAGCTTTAGCTGCTATGGATGCTAAAACCATGGCAGAAAATGTAGGAGGATTTTCTAACTACGATGAAGGATTAGGTGGCAATTTTAATGTAGAAGGCGATTATCTTGCATTTCCTATGAACATAGAAACTTTAATTATATTTGCCAACAAATCCAATGCAGAAGCTCATGGTATAGATTTATCTAAAACTATAGAATTTACTGAATTAGAAGCTGAAGACATGTTGATACCAGTATTTGATGCTTGGTATGGAGTTGCAGTAACAAATTCAGCAGAGATAGAATTACTTGGAAAAGATGAATCTGGAAATTTATTCTCAGACTTGACTTTAGAGTTTGATGAATTGCCAAAGGAGAAACAAGAGGTATTTACAGCTTTATTTAATTATTGGAAAGCCCATGATGAAGCTAAGACTTCCCTTTGGGATGAGGATGCAGCTTGGGGATATATGGATTCTGCATTTAGCACTGGTGGAAGCGCTTCTTTAAGACTTGAAGGACCTTGGTCCACAGGAAGTCTATCTAATCTTGCAAATGAGGGAGAAGATTTAGAAATATTATCCATAGATAGTGTTACTATTAATGGAAGACCTTTAGCTCACTGGAAAGGTGGATGGGGTTTAGCGATAAATTCTAGAGTAGAAGAAAATGAAGAGAAAATGTTACTTGCTCAAAAATTCATAGAAGAAGTAGTAAATCCTGAATACGCAGTGGAATTTTTCAAAGCTACTGGTAAAATACTAGAAAATGTACCAATATCTGATTATGAAGACTCTGATTTGTCTGAAACGGATAAAACAATAATTAAAGCAGTTATTGAATCTTATGAAAACGCTCCAGCTCGTCCATTATTTATAGAATGGGGTTCTGTTTGGGATACTTGGAAGAATGCAATTCTTTCATGGCCTAATACAAAACCTGCTACTCCAGAAGATGCCTATAAAGAAGTAAAAGCATCCTTTGATGCTATGATGCAAAATTTCTAAGGATTAATAATAAGGCGGGAAGAATGGTTACGCTTTCTTCCCTATGCCTTATTTTAAATAGGAGGGCATGTGAAAATTATGGATTCAAGCACAAAACTACCTCAAAAATATCTTTATTTGATATTGATACTTTGTTCTATAATCATATTTTCAAATTGCATAGAAGTGATGATAAATGTAAAGGACATAAACATTTATAGAGAATGGCTAAATAAATTAAAAGAATTAGGGGAAACAATTGTTGAAGATGTAGATTATTATCAATTATATGTATCAGCTAATCTTAGTCATTTTTTTATTAAGATCATAGTTCCTATGATTTTAGGTATTTATTCATATTTTGTGTTTAAACGTTCTAAAATCAATAAGATATTTATATATATATGGACTGTACTATTGTTAGGAAATTTAGCTTTTATATTAATTGAATTGAAATTTGATTCTATATTTTTTTATATCAATATAATATGCTATATAATATTGATAATAACCCTATTATCTTTAAACAAGTTTATGGACAATAGGGTAAATTGATAAAAGGTGGGAGTGAGTTGATTAGTTATAATGAGTTTTTATATGATGAACTGGGAAATTCATATAAAAGAAAAAACTTATACTTGTATGAAATAGCACAATTAAATGAAAAATATAAAAAAGCAGATCCAAAATCTAAACATAAAATAAAAATGGAAATAAAGAAACTTAAAAAGAATAAGAATACCCATCCATATAATATAAAATTAAAGGAATTTAAATATGAGGAAAAGATATTTTTAAAAGCATTGAATAAAAAGAAGAGAGATTTTGCAAAAAAACTAGATAAATCATTACCTTATAGAGCAAAAAGACTTAAAATTCAATTATTTTTAGCCCAAGAAAAATGTAAATTTTATAAGGACTATATAGATTTAACCTATGATGCAGAATTAGAATATAAAAGTAATAAACTTTTA
>Ga0209537_1005128_pt1 | contig 10617 bp, 8 predicted proteins | sample BioPla4DNA1_FD_187698 | JGI IMG/M metagenome (GOLD analysis project Ga0209537, IMG submission 187698) | Biogas fermentation microbial communities from Germany - Plant 4 DNA1 (SPAdes) (version 2) | ecosystem: Engineered > Bioreactor > Anaerobic > Digestate | place: Bielefeld, North...
CTTCTGGAGATGATTTTCGGCAAGAGCGAGCCACTTTACACCCGCCTTTATGAAGAAGGGCTTATTGATGAGCACTTTTCCGCCGGGTATACAGGGGAGTGCTCTTACGGCTATACTCTGCTGGGAGGCAGGACAAAGGATCCTGATAGGCTTCATGCCGAACTGCTGGAGGGAATTGCCAGATTTAAAAAAGATGGGCTGGATATGGAGAGCTTTACCAGGCACAAGCGCAAGATGAGGGGAGAATTTCTGCGCAGCTTTAATTCATTGGAGTTTATTGCCAACAATTATCTGGCCTATCGTTTTCGCGGTATTGAGTTTTTCGAAATTCTGGATGTCCTGGAGGAGATAACGCCGGATGAAATTGAGAAACGGCTGCAGGAACATTTAAGAGAAGAGTTGCATGCTGTTTCCATAATTTATCCCTTCAAATGATAAAAAACGCCAACCCTAAAAGGACGAGGAACAGGGCAATCAATATAAGGCGGATGGAGCGGCTGCGAACTATTTAGGGGGAGGTCTTAGCCCTGTGGAGGAGACTAAAAAATTGTTGTCTGTTGATGATGCTTTGAGGTTTACCCGCAAAGAGTTGAAGGAGACCTATAAAAATTTTGTTAATCCCAGTTGGGCAGCCCTGTATGCTCTGCTGGATATGGATGTAAATTTTGTTAAAGCGGAAGGATGCAGGGTATGGGACGAGGACGGCAACGAATACCTTGATTTTATCGGAGGCTTTGGGTCGCTGAACCTGGGTCACAACCATCCGGCAGTACTGGAAGCCTTGCACAAGGTTGAAAGCGCCCCTGTGATGCTGCAGGCCTCTCTGGCCAAATTTGCTGCTGTCCTGGCCCACAATCTTGCCCGGATCACTCCCGGGGAGTTGCAAAACTGCTGGTTCTGCAGTTCGGGTACTGAGGCCAATGAAGGGGCTTTAAAGCTGGCGCGCATCTATACAGGGAAAAAAGATTTTATCTACTGCCAGGGAGGTTTTCATGGTAAAACAATGGGTTCTCTTTCGGTGACAGGCCGAAAGAAATACCAGGAACCTTTTGAGCCGCTCATACCAGGCTGTATTTCTGTTCCTTACGGTGATGCCGAGGCTCTGGAAAAGGCTTTGCAAGAACATGACGTCGCTGCCTTCATTGTAGAACCCATCCTGGGCGAAGGCGGTGTTATCGTTCCCCCGGAGGGTTATTTGCAAGAAGCGCGGCGCCTTTGCAGCAAATACAAAGCCCTTTTAATCTTTGATGAGATCCAGACAGGCTTCGGCCGGACGGGAACCCTTTTTGCCTGCGAACATGAAGGTGTTGTCCCTGATGTTCTGGTTATGGCCAAATCTCTGGGCGGCGGAGTCGTGCCCATTGGGGGTTATATCACCACGGCGCAGATTATGAAAAAGGCCTTTGGCGGCATGGAGAGAGGACTGATGCTCACCTCCACCTTTGGCGGCAACACCCACTGTGCAGCTGCCGCCATCGCTGCCGTGGAGACCATAGTAAAAGAGAACCTGGCCGCTCAGGCTGCAGAAAAGGGCTCTTATTTTTTAAACAAACTGCAGGCGTTAAAAGAAAAATATGATATTATTAAAGAGATCAGAGGACGGGGCCTGTTAATCGGCATGGAACTATCCGACAGCGGCGGGCTGCTGGACTTCCTGACAGCGGGGTCTGTCAACAAGCTTTCCAGAGAGTATCTTTCTTCCCTGATCGCTGCAGAACTGCTGAAAAAATACAGGATACTGGTCGTTTTTACCTTAAATAACCCCAATGTCATCAGGCTGGAACCTCCTCTGACCGTAAGCTATGAGCAGCTCGACCTGGTTGTCGATGCTTTTGACAAGCTGTTTTCCAGGCATAAAAGTTTCCTCAAAATGGCGCTGCAAAGCGGCAAGAACATCATCTCTTCTTTCCTAAGGAAATAAGGAGAAGAGCTCCAGAATACTATTAATCTTAACAGGAGTTCGTCTTAAAGGGTATTTCGCAGCGAAAGGAGTCAAACCAAAATTGGGTGCAAATGAAAAAGATTTTGTAAAAGAGGTAACCCCCCGGGAGCAGGATTTTTCCCAGTGGTATCTTGACCTGGTCTTAAAAACAGAGTTGATGGACTATGCCCCTGTGAAGGGTTGTATGGCCATCAGGCCCTATGGTTACGCCATCTGGGAAAACATCCAGCAACTCCTGGACGCCCGTATTAAAGCCACAGGGCATAAAAATGCCTATTTCCCCCTCTTCATACCTGAATCGTTGCTGCAAAAAGAGGCAGAACATGTGGAAGGATTTGCCCCGGAGGTTGCCCTGGTTACCCATGGCGGAAATGAGAAGCTGGCCGAACGGTTGGTGGTGAGGCCTACTTCGGAGGCTATTATCTGCAGCATGTACTCCAGATGGGTGCAGTCGTGGCGCGATCTCCCGCTGCTCATCAATCAATGGTGCAACGTGGTCAGGTGGGAGAAGACAACCCGCCCCTTTTTGCGGACCTCGGAGTTTCTCTGGCAGGAGGGGCATACTGTGCACAGCACGGCAGAAGAAGCCGAGGAAGAGGCACTGAAAATGCTGGGCGTCTACAAGGAATTTGTGGAGAGCGAGCTGGCCATACCGGTAATCAGCGGCCTAAAAACGGAAAGGGAAAAGTTCGCCGGCGCCCTGCGCACTTACACCATTGAGGCCCTCATGGCCGATGGCAGGGCTTTGCAGGCAGGAACTTCCCACAATCTGGGACAGCATTTTTCCAGAGTTTTTGATATTCAATTCCTGGACAAGGATAAGCAATTGAAGTATGCCTGGCAAACATCGTGGGGTGTATCCACCAGGCTTATCGGCGCCATTATCATGGTGCACGGAGATGACCGGGGTCTTAAGCTTCCCCCGCGCGTGGCGCCCATCCAGGTAGTGGTCGTCCCGATCATTACCAAGAAACAGCGTGACGAGGTTCTGGGCAGAGCGCGCGAAATCCTTGGAGAATTCGCCGGAAGAATTCGCATGGAACTGGACGATCGCGAAGAATACTCTCCCGGCTGGAAGTTTAACGAATGGGAAATGAAAGGCGTTCCTCTGCGCCTGGAAATTGGCCCCCGGGATATTGCCCAGGACGGTGTAACCGCCGTACGGCGCGACACCGGGGAGAAATCATTTATAAAAACAGCAGAATTATCTCAACGCCTGCCTGCCCTTTTAGATGACATTCAGGCCAACCTTTTCCAACAGGCGCGGGAATTTAGAGATAAAAATACGCACCGGGTCAGCAGCTACGAAGAGTTTCAGGAAGTAATTCAGGAAAAGAGGGGTTTCGTCCTGGCTCACTGGTGCGGAGAGTCCCGTTGTGAGGAAGAAATTAAAGATGATACCAAGGCTACTATCCGCTGCATTCCTTTTGAAACGGAACAGCCCGCGACAGGTCCCTGCCTGTTTTGCGGCAGCAAGCAGGGCAAAGCTGTTTACTTCGCGCGCGCGTATTAACCTTTCGCCGGGTCCCTTCGGCACAAGAATAGAATATAATGGCATTCAGAATCGATAAGCACCCCAAGGGAATGGTTTTGTTGTGAAAAACTCCGCTTATGCGGAGTTTTTCTTAGGTACTATGCACCAGGGTCTTTTCCTCCACTAAAGTAATCCAAAAAGCAGGATTATTGCCTTCATAAAGAGAATATTTAATAAGTTCTTGCTTTAAAGACAGTTTAATTTAAAAACGGTGCAAAGGAGGTTGCGCTTCTTGAGTTTGGAGACTGCCAGAGTTGCAGAAAAGGGCTTTGATTATGGCCGGGTAGAGAGGTTATTACAGGAGTTCCTGGATAAAAAAGGAGTTATGGTTCCTATTTTACAAAAAATCCAAGCTGAATTTGGCTATCTGCCGCGGCCGGCCATGGAGTATGTGGCCAAAAGATTGCATATTCCCGTCAGCAAGGTTTTTGGGGTAGCCACTTTTTATGCCCAGTTTCACCTTCATCCCCGGGGCAAAAATATTATCAGGGTATGTCGCGGGACGGCCTGTCATGTCAGGGGCGTGTCCAAGGTGGCAGAGAAGATGCAGGAAATACTGGGTGTAGGCGTTGGAGAAACAACCGCGGATATGAAATTTACTTACGAAGAGGTGGCCTGCATAGGCGCCTGCGGTCTGGCGCCGGTCATGATGATCAACGATCAAACCTATGGAAAGCTGACGCCGGAAAAGTTGAAGGGTATTTTAAAAGATTACTAAAGAAAAGGGAAAAAAGGGTTTCTATTGCTGAAGCTCTCCGGTTTAAAATGCCAGGCCTTTACAGAAGGAGTGAAAAGCTTATGGAGAGATTTATTGATCCATGCTGTGAAGAATGTTTTAACAGTAAAGATAACCCCTGTGAACAATTTATAGATTGCTGTCTTTCCGGGCCTCTTTGCCATAAAAGCGAAGCTTGCGCGGCCAAGCGGAAGGCGATTATTGCAAAACTTGCACATAGCCCCGGTTACCTGAAGGGCTAGTAAAAGGAAGCTAGGTGGAAGGAGGGAAAGAAGTGTACGAAAGACATATCCTGATCTGTGCCGGAACCGGTTGTATCTCTTCCGGTACAAGAGAAGTCAAGCAAGCTCTGGAGAAGGAACTGACAAAGCACAACCTGCAAGACAAAGTGCGCATTATCCTTTCGGGCTGTCACGGCTTTTGTGAGAAAGGGCCGATCTTTATCGTTTACCCGGAGGATATTTTCTACTGTGAAGTAAAAGCGGACGATATACCGGAGCTGGTAGAGGAATACCTTGTCAAAGGTAATATTGTGGAAAGACTGCTTTATAAAGACCCGGCCACTTCCGCAACGGTTACCTCCCATGAGGAGATTCCTTTTTACAGCAAGCAGAAAAGACAGGTCTTGCGCAACTGTGGCGTAATCGATCCGGAGAACATTGATGAATATATTATCCGCGGCGGCTATCAAGGGCTCAAAAATGCTCTAAACATGGAGCCGCGAGAGATTATTAATACGGTAAAAAGATCAGGCCTGCGGGGGCGCGGGGGAGCCGGATTTCCTACGGGGATGAAATGGGAGTTCGCCTACCACAGCCCGGGTGAAAAGAAATATGTCGTTTGTAACGCTGACGAAGGAGACCCCGGAGCCTTTATGGACCGCAGTGTTTTGGAGGGTGATCCCCATGCAGTCCTGGAGGGGCTGGCTATTGCCGGTAGAGCTATCGGCAGCGACGAAGCCTATATTTACGTGCGGGCGGAGTACCCCCTGGCGGTACGCCGCTTGCGGACTGCCATAGCTCAGGCTGAGGAGTACGGGCTTCTTGGCGATAACATCCTTAATTCGGGAATTAATTTTAAAATTAATATTAAAGAAGGGGCGGGCGCCTTTGTCTGCGGTGAAGAAACTGCGCTCCTGGCCTCTATCGAGGGCGAAAGGGGCATGCCCCGGCCGCGCCCGCCATTTCCTGCCGTCAAAGGGCTCTGGGGTAAACCCACCTGTATTAACAACGTGGAGACCCTGGCCAACATTCCCCTGATCCTGCGCCACGGTGCCGACTGGTACAACGCTGTCGGCACTGAAGGCAGCAAGGGAACCAAAATATTTGCCCTTACTGGAAAAGTTAACAACACCGGTCTTTGCGAGGTTCCCATGGGTATAACTCTCCGGGAGATTGTTTTTGATATCGGTGGGGGAATAAGAGGCGGTAAGAATTACAAAGCTGTACAGATCGGGGGGCCTTCGGGAGGCTGTATTCCCGAAAGCTTGCTGGATTTACCCGTTGACTTCGATTCGCTGACCGCTGCCGGGGCGATGATGGGTTCCGGCGGGATGGTCGTAATGGATGAAGATACCTGTATGGTTGATCTGGCCCGTTATTTCCTGAGCTTTACCCAGCGCGAATCCTGTGGAAAATGTACCCCTTGCCGTGAAGGAACCAAGCGTATGCTGGAGATCCTGGAACGCATTACCAGGGGGAAAGGTGAACCGGAGGATATACCCCGCCTGGAGAAACTGGCCAAAGTCGTTAAGGACAGTTCGCTCTGCGGACTGGGCCAGACGGCGCCCAACCCCGTGCTGACCACAATGCGCTATTTCCGGGATGAGTATGAGGCTCACATCTTTGATCGCCGGTGTCCTGCCGGCCTCTGCCGTGATCTACTGCGCTATTATATCGATTCCGAAGTTTGCACAGGCTGCCGTGCCTGTACGAAGGTTTGCCCCGCTGAAGCCATCAGCGGTGAAAAAAAAGAGCCTCATACTATCGATGAAGCCAAATGTATAAGCTGCGGTGCTTGTTTCGATCGTTGCAAATTCGGCGCTGTCAAAAAGAAATAAGGAGTAAGGGAGGGGAAAATAGATGATTTCTTTAACAATAAACGGTCAGAGAGTGGAAGTAGAGCCGGGAACCACAATCTTGCAGGCCGCCGAAAAGCTGGGTATTTTTATTCCCACCTTCTGTTATGACCCGGAACTTACTCTGGTCGGCGCCTGCCGAATGTGCGTGGTGGAGGTGGAAAGGGCACGTACGCTGGTAGCCTCCTGCTGCACCCCGGCAGGGGAGGGGATGGTGGTGCACACAGATACGGAAAGGGTTCATGATGCCCGTAAAACAAACCTGAATCTTCTGCTGGCCAATCACCCCCTGGACTGCCTTACCTGTGAAAAAACGGGGAACTGCCGTCTACAGGACTACTGCTATTTATATGGTATTTCTGAAAGCGAATTCAGCGGAGAACGTAAGAATTACGGGCTTGACGATACCAACCCTTTTTTTATCAGAAATATGAACAAATGCATTCTCTGCGGCCTCTGTGTGCGCACATGCCATGAGGTTAATGGGGCCGGAGCCGTGGAATTCATGAACAGGGGCTTTGATTCCAAGGTAACCACTGCTTTCGATGATCCGCTGGAGAACTCCTCCTGCTTATTCTGCGGTATGTGCGTGGACGCCTGTCCTGTAGGAGCCCTCACGCCGAAGCAGAGTATCGGCAAAGGCCGCCCCTGGGAACTTACCGTCGTTAAAACTGTCTGCCCCTACTGCGGCACCGGCTGCGGCCTGGAGCTCTATGTAAAGGATAACACGATAGTAAGGGTGAAAGGAGATGGCTCCAGTCCGGTTAACCGGGGACAGACCTGCGTAAAGGGACATTTCGGCCTGGACTTCCTGCAGAGTCCGGAGCGCTTGACCAAGCCGTTAATCAGGAAGAACGGGGAGCTGGTGGAGTCCTCCTGGGAAGAAGCACTGGATCTTGTTGCCGCCAAACTGGGGAGAATTAAGGGCACAGAGCTGGCCGGGTTGTCTTCTGCCCGGGCCACTAACGAGGAGAACTACCTGTTCCAGAAACTGCTGCGTTCGCTGGGAAGCAATAACATCGATCACTGTGCTCGCCTCTGACACGCTCCTACTGTAGCCGGTCTGGCTACAGCATTTGGCAGCGGCGCGATGACCAACAGTATCGAGGAAATAGAAAATGCGCGGGCGCTGTTTGTAATCGGTTCAAACACTACCGAGACGCATCCTGTAATCGGCTACAGGGTCAAGATGGCCAAGAAGAAGGGGGCACTCTTGATCGTAGCCGATCCCAGAAAAATTGACCTGGCCGAACATGCCGATGTCTTTCTGCAACTTCGCCCGGGAACCAACGAAGCCCTGCTGAACGGGATGATCAATGTTATTATCCAGGAAGGCCTGGTCGATGAAGAGTTTATCAGGAAAAGAACAGAAGGATATGCTGAAATGGCCGCCGCCGTTCAAAAATATACTCCCGAGTATGTAGAAACGATAACGGGAGTCGCGGCCGACGATCTCCGCCGTGCAGCCAGGCTTTATGCCGGGGCGGAGAGCGCCGCCATTCTCTATACCATGGGGATAACCCAGCATACCAAGGGTACCGACTCTGTCCTGGCCGTCGCCAACCTGGCCATGGTAACCGGCAACGTGGGAAAACCTGGCAGCGGGGTCAACCCGCTGCGGGGGCAGAACAACGTCCAGGGAGCATGCGATATGGGAGCCCTACCCAACGTCTTTACCGGCTACCAGCGGGTGGACAGCAGTGAGGCCCTGGCTAAATTTAGAAAGGCCTGGGGGGTGAAGCTCAACCCCAAACCGGGATTAACCGTTACCGAAATTATCGACGCCATACTCCAGGATAAAATAAAAGCCCTCTATGTCATGGGCGAGAACCCCGCCCTGAGCGATGCTGACCTGCATCACGTTATAAAGGCGCTCGAGAAGGTTGAGTTTTTAGTTGTCCAGGACATCTTCCTGACAGAAACGGCAGCTCTTGCCGATGTAGTGTTGCCGGCAGCGGCCTTTGCCGAGAAACAGGGAACCTTTACCAACACCGAGCGCCGCGTGCAGATGGTGCGGCCGGCGGTAAAACCTCCCGGTGAAGCCAAAGCGGACTGGCTCATTTTAACGGAACTGGCCTCCAGGCTGGGTATGAAGTGGAGGTATGAAACGCCGGAAGATATATTTAAAGAGATAGCTGCGCTGACGCCCAGCTACGCCGGGATCAGCTACCGGCGACTGGAGGAGGAAGGCGGGCTGCAGTGGCCCTGCCCCGGCAGCGGACATCCCGGAACCCCCTTCCTGCACCAAGATAAATTTTCCCGGGGGAAAGGCCTCTTTACCCCGGTGGAATACCGGCCCTCTGCAGAGGAGCCTGATGAGCAATACCCGCTGTTGTTGACCACAGGGCGCAACCTTTTCCATTACCATACCGGGACAATGACCCGCCGCAGCGACGGCATTAATGCCTTCAAGCCGGAAGAGACGGTCCAGATCAACCCGGATGATGCAGACCGTCTTGCAATTGGTGAAGGAGACATGGTTAAGATAACCTCGCGCCGCGGAGATTTGAAGGCCAGAGCAACGATTACGGACCGGGTTCCTCCGGGTGTCATTTTCATGACCTTCCATTTCCATGAAGCGGCTGCCAACTTATTGACAAACAGCGCAGTTGACCCTGTAGCCAAAATCCCGGAGTTCAAAGTCTGTGCTGTAAAGGTGGAAAAGGAACAGTGAGATTGTATAATGAAAAGAGCCCTTTTTAGTGGCTGACATAACATACAAGAAGTATCTGGACAAGGCAAGAAAATGTTCAGGATAGAAGCAGCAAGGGCTACGGCTATCCCTAAACGGATCAGTAAGGGAGTATTGGTTTAACACCGATACTCCCTTAGCATTATCATGCTCCCTTATCGCATCATGGTTTCGGACAGGGTCTGTGTTCACTATATCTAAAGTTATTGACCGGTAGGGGTAAAAAGAGTACAATATAAGATAAAAGAGCTAATATAAATAAAGACTTTTTTGTGCGGCAGGGAGTCCTTTTCGGGAGATTTTACTCTATGATTTGGGCTTCTTATTCATTGTTATTGTTTTTAGAGTCATAGCACTAAAAAGAAGCAGCTAGGAGATAATAAAATGTATGAGCTCAACGACAATCAGGGGACCAAGGAAGTAGAGATTATTCGCATTAAGAGCGGTCAAAGAAGCAGGGAAAAAGATGAGGTTGTCACAGAAACGCCCCTGACCATTTTTTTAAACGACAGAGAATTTGTTACTTTGTTATGTTCACCTGATAAACAGGATTATCTGGCGGTGGGATTTCTTCGCTCAGAGGGTCTCATTAATACAGCCGATGATCTGGATGAGCTCAACGTAGATTACGAGAAAGGCATAGCTTTTGTCCGGACAAAAACAACTATAGACCTCCTTGTGGAGAAGTTATACGGAAAAAGAACTATAACCTCCGGGTGCGGCAAAGGGACGCTTTTTTCCTATGCCCTGGATTCCCTCCAGAGCAAGCGGGTGGAGTCGGCGATGCAAATAGAGGCGGAGGTTCTTTTAAAATTAATGTCCTCCTTGCAGGAAAAATCCTCGCTTTTTAAAAAAACAGGGGGAGTCCACAGCGCCGCTATTGCCAACAGGGAAAAAATTTTATTTTACAGCGAAGATATTGGCCGTCACAACGCTGTTGATAAGATCGTTGGGGAGTGTATATTAAAAAAAGTACCTCTTGACGATAAAATTCTCTTGTCCAGCGGGCGTCTTTCCTCGGAGATTGTAATAAAAAGCGCCAAGCTGCAGTTGCCCTTCATTGTCTCCCGGTCGGCCCCCACTTCTCTGAGCGTGGAAGTGGCCGAACAAATGGGCATTACCATGGTAGGCTTTGTCCGCGGCAAGAGGTTAAACGTGTATTCGCATGATTATCGAATTATATGACTTGAATCTTAATATATATTAATTAACAAACCAGAAAAGAAAACATGTATATCAGCATCAACGATCTTAAGGACAAGATGCGGCCATAAAATATGATATTTAGGCAGGTTAGACTTCATTTTTAACCTAAAGGCGGAGGAAAATTTGCAGAGTGTAACTTTTTATGGTATAATTATGGAAATAAGTGTTGGAAGGTGAATTTTTTTCAAATAAGGAGTTGAAGCCTATGGAGAAAATTTCACCTCATTATGAAAAAATATTTGAAGGGAGGGAAGAAGATGGCTTTTGATTCTGTAAAAAAAATAGCGGCTGAATTTGCTCTGGACAGGGCGATAAATTATATTACTAAAGACCCTGAAAAGAACTTATTAACGCTCATGGATTTTATCGAAAAAGTAGCCATAGCTCCCGACCATAAAGAAGCAGTGAGAAGGTTAAAAGCTCATTTTAA
>Ga0209537_1005130_pt1 | contig 10600 bp, 11 predicted proteins | sample BioPla4DNA1_FD_187698 | JGI IMG/M metagenome (GOLD analysis project Ga0209537, IMG submission 187698) | Biogas fermentation microbial communities from Germany - Plant 4 DNA1 (SPAdes) (version 2) | ecosystem: Engineered > Bioreactor > Anaerobic > Digestate | place: Bielefeld, North...
TAGATGTTTTAAAGGAACATGGAATTTATAATCGATGGGATGATTTTGCTGGAAAATCTAGAAACAAAGAAGAAATGGGTAAATTAATCGAAGAAAATATGGACTTGCTTGAAAAAGAAATTCCTGGTTTTAAAGCATTTGATTAATGTTAAACCTTATATAAAAAAGAAAGGACTTTATATGTCCTTTCTTTTTTATAATCATATGAACCTCTCCCACTCCTATAAGTGGGAGTTTCTTGTTACAAGAATTATCTAGTTCCAAAAGCAAACAAGTTCTGTCTGCTTTATCTTTTAGAATTGAAACTTAGATAATTCCTTTCACAAGCAACGCAGGATTTAATCCTGTGGGTCAGTCCTGACCATCTACTACTTCCAGCCGTCAGGCTGTACGTAGATACTTGATATCCTTTACCTCTTTTATATAGGTTATATACCAAGTATTTGGTTTATATATTACACAGGAGTTGCTATACAATCAAGAAAATATGCACCATGTGGTGCAAAACATTCATCTCCCACCTCTATAGGTGGGAGAATTCTGTTTTATTTATGTTAAAATCTTTTTTATATGATTTCATTTTCCTCCACTTTTGCCATAGTAATTTCCTCTATCAAATTCATATACCTTTCCCCTATATTCTCTATTGACGGATTGATTTTCCATACAGAAATAATATTGTAATTATCAATAATATAAATGTTTTTTAATCCTTTAATGAGTTTTGTATTGTTATAATAAGTCCCCATATAAACAGTTCCATGTTTATAAATATCCTGCTTTATGATGAGTTCAATAAAACTTGGGTCTTCTTTCTTTGAAATTCTCTCTTTATATCTCTCCTTTGCATGTTCTTTTAACCTTAAATTGTTTACTACATCAAAAGTAATATAATCTCTTACTCTATCCCCCACTTCTAAGTCTAATATATTAGTTTTTCCTGTCTTATCTTTGATGTACACTCTTTGAAAACAAATACTGCATTCAGGGATATTTTCCTGCTTTGGAGTTTTTATATTGATAATGACATCATTCTTTATGAGATAATAAAATCTCTTAGTTTTGATTATCTTGCAGTTATCCATATAGTTATCATAAAGCACATATCCAAAATTAACGATATCTTCTATTAAAAAGTTATAAAGTTCTCTTATGTTGTCATCGGTTATAAACTTCGTAATGACTTTAATAGATAAACCCAGCAGATACATATATTTTCTTGCAGTATCTATATCGTTATACAATTCTACAACAGGTATCCTCATTAAATATTTGTTGTTCTGATTATTGGCAGCAAATAAGGTAAAATCGTCTAGTTCTATGGGTTCAGGCTTACCTATTATAAATCCTTGCTTAGGGTAAATATTAACGATATTATAATTTTCTATAACATATAAGCAATTTTTAGTCTCAACACACAACCTTTCTTTTTCTTCTTCCACATCTATATTTATCAAATTTTCTTTAATATCATTTATGGCTTCCTTTGCATTAATAATATTAGAGTCCAACAAATTTAACTGATTTATAAAATATCTGATTCTCTCTTCCTCTTTCTTAGTATCAATCTTCATCTTTTCTCCTTTAATTATAATAGAATTATTGTCTATTGGCTTTCTTCTGTAGGTAATAATATCTCTGATTATATCATTATGAAAATCAATAATTAATGTAACCTCCTGTCGTTTGTGTATTAATTCTACTCCATTCTCTTTGATAGACCTAATTTCTCCTTCCTCTATAAACCTGTATAAAACTTCTTCAATCTTCATTAAATTTTTATTTTTAAATTTATCAATAACTTGAGGATGGATTATATATCGTTTGCTCTTTATTTCATCTTCCAAGTTATAACTTTTAATCTGTGCCTTTAACCTATCAAACTGATTTATAATGGTTTGGTTTTTAACTTGATAGATATTTTTTGTTGTGTAAATATTAATGAGTTTTTGATTTCCCTTTTTGGACTCAGTATAAAAATCGTAGTCTTTATTAATTTGTTCTTTAAGTTTTTTTTCTAATTCTTCTTTCGATAGTTCAGGATACAGAAATTGGACATATTCTCCTACTCTAATATCCTGCAATATCTTTCTTAATTTTAAAGGCTGTTCATTTAGCATTTTATCCCTCCTTCATATTGTGTTACTTATAGCATAACACAATTTAATCAGGGATTTTTGGGTGAACAGCCTATTTATTAAAGTACTTGAGTCGGATATATCTAGTCAAAATAAAACCTGATGCTATCAGTGTTATACCAAGAGTAAAATATTTTATTAAAAACTTTAACGCTTCCATCATTATTGACACTCCTAAATATTATTATTTTATATTTATAGTATAACACCATATAGTATTGCCGTCAACGTAGGTTTTCTTTCTTGCAAATTGAAATACCGAAATACATCTATTATAATGCATAAAAAAGTATGAGGAGGGACATGACAAAATGGAAAAAAAATATTTACAGATTATTGTTTTCTTATTTGTTTTTCTTATTTTGATATACTACTCTTTTATCTTTTTTACCAATCAAGACACCATAAAAGTTGATATATATCCTGCCGAAGAGGCTATTAACGATTTTGAAAAAATAGACACTATTTATCAGGAAGCAGTAAAAAATACATACCAATACTTTAGTTTGGATTCTTCTTCTAACTTTAATCCCCAAACCCCATTGATTCGTATGGATGCCTTGAAAATAATCGATATGGTTGCAAGCCAGAAAATAAAAAACTATTCTACCTCAGCAAACAATATTCCCTATTTTAAAGATTTTAATAACAGCGATGTTTATGCAAACATAATTAAAAGAGTATGTTCTTATATTGATAGTATTCCTGACTTTCCTAAACATTATGAGATATTGGGATATGAACTGAAGAAAAATGAACCAATTACCAGGTTGGAATTTATGATGCTAATAAGCAGTTTCTTTGGCAAAGGTAAACAAGGAAGTATTTATCAAGACGTACCTACAGAATTTATATCCTATATTTCTAATTTAAATGCATTAGGAATTATTTCATCTGGCGACACCTTGGATGCCAACAGTCCTATTACTCGTGAGCAGGCTGCAATAGTTCTTTATGGGACACTTCAGAAACTTAAATAAGGTTTGTTTTGAAAATAAACCTTAGCATATGAAGCAAGAATCTCCACCTTCTAAGCGAAGCGTAAGGTGGAGAAGTTCAATTATGATTTACCTTGAATATGATGGGGTTCTTTGTTTAAACTGTTTCAAAAAGCGAGGTGATTTTTATGAATCAACAATTAGCCAAGTATTTGAAATATGGAATTTTTAATAATGTCTTATATTTTCCATATAACAAGAACTCAATAAATAAATATATTAATGAAATTGCTTATCTCAGAGAATTAATACAAAAAGAAAATCCAAAAGATATAATACAATATATGAAAAAAGAAAATAGTAACATCTTTATCATCTCTTTTGTAGCAACTATTTTAGATATCGATGAAGAATTTTATGATTTAATAAGGACTAAAATCAAAAATAGATATGATATGTATGTATTAGTCAACTTTTTAAGAAGCCGAAAAAAATTTGATAGGAAATTAGTTAATCGTTTTTACCGGGACAAAATGACAATTTTGGGAGATTATAAAGAATTGTTATTCGATATATGTAGGCCAAGACCTGATACTCAATTAATGCTTAGGAAGCGAAACAAAATTATATTTGAGGTTAAACAGCAAATGGATACTGGTGAGGTTAATACTGAGACCGTTTCTAAAATTCAAGAATACAAAATTCATCCCAGTGAGATAGGTTATTATATGTCGTATTATTTTGATACTCGTATTAAAGAGATGATAACACTTCACTATCTTAAAACTTATGGCGTACTCGAAGTTTTACCCAGAATTGATATATGGTTTATGGACACAATACCTTCCAATATTGTAGATGCAATAGAAGAGGCAGTTTACGATATGAGCGAGATTGAAGATATAGTAGCATTGTTGATTTTGTATAAAAAAATAAAAAATGAAAAATTAAAAAGTGTAATCTACGACTTATTTACAAATTATGTTCCTCAAAAAACAGACAAAAAATTAGCAATTCATGTTATTCCTACTCAGAAAAGTAGGTACAAAATTGATAGAGAAGAAAAATATGATTTCTTATATTTAATAGGGGTTAATAGTGTTTTGCTCGATGCCGAATTCAATTCTCAAATCTATATAAATAATGTCCCGATAGAAGGAACTATTATGGAAAAGTTAAACTATTTTAACGAACACCAAATTACTTTAAAACCAAAGGTAGAAATTGATGAATCTAAAACAAATATCTTATTTTCTAATATCGTTGAACCAGGTTTTGATATTATATGGGACATAACAGCAGAAAAAGACATTAGTTTTAAAAATATTGGGCCATTGGTTGTAAAGGGGAGAGGGTTTAATTTAATAGCATGCTTATTTAAATACCTTAAAGAAAATTAGAAAGGAGTTTATATATGGGAAGAAGTCGAAAAAAACTTACAGATTTTTATCAGACTATTATTCAAAGAACCTCTTTTGAAAAAAATGAAAACAATTTTCTATTAACAACAATTGATAGAAAAGGAATGACAATTAATTATATTATCCCTGAAAATTTACTAAAAATATATGTTGAAAAAATAATGGAATATGTTATTATTACGGGGGAAATAACTCATGAAGAAGCGACAGAGGTACTATTTAAGGACATTTATACTGTTTATAAAACAAAAGTAGCAACAGTTAGAATAAGTCTGTTGATTCTAAATATGATGGTTAAAGAAAAACTTTTATATAGTGATAATAATGAAGATTATAAGTTGATAAAAAGTCCTGAATCCCTAAAAGAGTGGATTTGCAGCCTTTTTAATAACAAAAAATAACACATAGCAAACCTATGTGTTATTTTTTTATCCAAAGGTAGGTATAAAGATGCAAACTATTGTTAAACATAATAAACACGAGAACGATTTTAAAAAGAGAAAACAATAAAAAGAAAATTTTTGTAATATTGACGATTAAATTTCGATATGTTATACTTATTTATAGTATGTTATACTATACCAATAAAAAACATAAGATGAATTTAAGGGCAATGTCTTTAATGAGAATTCGCAAATAAATTTTTCATTTTTGCAATAAAGTAAAAATGTTTTTTTAAAAATGATAGGAGGTTGTATTAATGAGCAGACTAAGAAGTAAAGAATGGTCTGAACAGGAAAATAAAGAACTGTTAGAATTTATAAGAGAAGGACGTAAAAAAGGGTTGCAAGTGAGATATTTATGCGAGCAATTTGCTAAAAGAGACCCTCAGTTAACAAGAGAGCAAGTTAGGTCGCATTATTATCAATTATTAAACACTCCTGTTGAGGATAGAGAAAACTTTAAAAAGGGACCTTGGGCACCAGAAGAGGACGATTTTCTTTTTGCAACAATTGAAGAAAAATCAAAGGAAATGAACAAGTTAGAGATTTTTGAATATGTTGGCATGAAATTAAATCGTAATCCTCGTGCCGTTGCAAGCCATTATTATAACATGGAAAAAATCCGAAAACAAAATGAAGATGAAGAATTGGATAAGTTTATCCGAGTAAAAGCAGAAGACTCCTACCTCTAAGCGAAGCGTAGGTGGGAGATGAATGCTTTTGCACCGTTAGGTGCTATTTTGATTGCTTATAGTCCCCCTTGTATATGCAAGATAATTATATGTTTTCTTGGTATCTAATTAATTTATAAGGAGGTGATGTCAATAAAACTGAGTTTAAAATTCTACCCTCAATTGGATGATTTGCAGTTATCTATCGTCGAAAAACTTTCTTTCCACACGACTAAATTGTACAACATTGCTAATTATGAGTGCAGAGAACATGGTTTTAAATTCTACTACGAACTTGAGAAAATGTTTAAGTCTAACTGGCACAATGAGTTTCTGCACTCACATACCTACCAGCAGTTACTTAAAGTCTTGGAACAAGACTGGAAATCTTTCTTTGTTGCCGTTCAGGATTACAAGGTGAATCCGCATAAGTACAAAGGTATACCTAAACCACCTAGGTATAAAAACATGCAAAAACGTAAAAATCAGATTATCTTTACCAACTTTGCTATAAGGGTAAAAGGCAATACTCTGATACTGTCTTTATCAAAGAAGATGCAGTCCATGTTTAATGTAAAGAGTTTAAATTTTGTACTGCCAGAATCGGTACAAAAGCATATAAACATGGACGCTTTGCAACAAGTCAGAATTACCTGGGATAACAGCAGAAAGCAATGGTATTTGCTCATTATCTACAAAGTCGGAGAACACGATGTAACGGAGAACTTCCACAATGTCATGGCCATAGATTTAGGTCTTGATAACCTATGCGCTATTACATTTAAAGATAGTGAAGAGCAATACCTTATAAACGGTAAGCCGTTAAAATCACGGAATGCGTACTATAACAAAAAAATGGCAAGACTTACGTCTGTAGCCATGAAACAAACTGGTTCAAGTAATTTCCGCAGGACTAAGCAGATACGGACATTACAGAAGAAGAGAAACAACTACGTAAACGACTATCTTCATAAAGTAAGCAGGCTGGTAGTTAATTTAGCCTTGGAACATAAGTGTCATACCATCATCATAGGGGATATAAGGGGTATTAAACAGGAATCTCATGCTAAAAGTTTTGTCCAAATTCCAATACAAAGATTAGCAGAACAAATCAAGTACAAAGCAGAACTTGTGGGGATAAAGGTAAAACTGGTAAAAGAGACTTATACCTCAGGAGTAAGCGCTTATGATTTGGAGCCAATTACTAAGAAATACTACAACAAAAGTCGTAGAGTAAAAAGAGGATTATTTAAAACAAAGCAAGGTTATTTGGTCAATAGCGACATCAATGGCTCTTTAAATATACTAAGAAAGTATTTAAAGGATAATGTAGTTCCAATACCTATATTAAGGTGGAGGAATAATGGCATTTTGGACATGCCTGTAAGGATAAGGGTTGCTTAGTAACACTGGTTGATATTACTAAGTGGAGACTTAAATACCAAACTCCTTACGAATCTCCCTCTTCTATAAGAGGGAGTAGTTCAATTATGGTATAAGCAGGCTGGACATTGAAAAAATTGATAATATTTTGAATAAGTTAAAGGAAATTCATAAATATAGCGATAAAGAGAAAGAAATTTTAAAACTTGAGATGAAAATTGAGAGTATGGAAAAACAAATAGAAGATTTGACAAAGCAAATCAATGAGGCGAATAATACTATTAAATCATATGAAAATAAATTTGAAAACTATAAAAAGATGTATGGTAATTCTTTAAATGCTCAACTTTAAGATTATACCCTACAGGGCTTTTTGTTTTTTTAATTTTTACTTGAAAATATTTTTATTAATCAGTAAGATATCACTACTTTTTAAAAAGGTGGTGATTTTTATGTTATATAAGTTTACAATTTATGATGTTTTTTTAGATAAATTAAATGAAATTAAAGTAGATGTTTATGAGAATCCATTATATCAAAAAACGATGGTGCTATTTGATATTTGGGCAACTCAGAAAAAATTAGGGTATCTCTTTGATAAGTATGAAGCATTAGAAAAGAAAGAGAAAGGTATTCCCGACAACAAATCTGTGGAAACATCTTCTACTATTTCTTTTACAAAACCCCCAACTTATAAAGAACAATATATAGAATTTTTGATGAAACACGATTTGATATTCTTGGTAGAAGTAAAAGATAAGTTATCTTTATTGAATTTAATTTTTTATTGGCTGTTGGCTGATGTAAAAAAAGATAAAAAACTTTTAGACAATTTTTAAAAGATATTTGAATGAAAACACCTTGATTAAAACAAGGTGTTTTTTGTGTGTTATACTAAAAACATCAAGAATTGGAGGGGGTTAATGTGCTTACGGATATTCTAACATTTATTTCAGCGATGATAGTTTTATTCGGGTATATAATTCAATCAGTAAATCGATTTGACATAGACGAAACAAGTGTAAGTATAAGAGAATTTTGGATAAATTTAAACCTATTATCGTTTTTAAGTGTTCTGTCTTTCGGCTTTTTTATATATGACCTGATAAAGATACTAATAAAAGGTTAAATACTTGAATTATAAAGATTATTTCTTTTAACATAAACCTGAATATATCTTAGGCTTTTATTTTTGTTAAGGAGGAAAATATATGTTATACAATGAATTCAGGCCAATTATTTTCGATGAAGTGAAAGGGCAAGAGGTAGCCATTAAAATAATTCGAAATCAAGCAAAAAACACCACTGCAAATGCTTTTATTTTCGTAGGAAAGCATGGAACGGGCAAAACTACCATAGCAAAGATATTTGCAAGAGCATTAAATTGTGAGAGTCCAGAGGATGGGAATCCTTGCAATCAATGCAGTAGTTGCACTGAATATTTTAAGGGGTTTAATTTTGATATTATTGAGATAGACGGGGCTTCCAATAATTCAGTAGATGACATTAGAAAACTTCAAGAACAATTAGTTTATGCTCCTCAACGAAGGAAAAAAATATATATTATAGACGAGGCACATATGCTCTCTACAGGTGCGTTTAATGCTTTACTTAAAACATTAGAAGAACCTCCACAATATGCATTATTCATACTCTGTACTACTGAAGTAAATAAACTTCCTGCCACTATTCGTTCCCGCTGCGTTACAATCAATTTTCAAAGCATTCCTACACACGAAATCTCTAACAATCTGGAAGATATATGTCAGATAAAAGGTATCGAGTATGAGGCCGAAGGGTTAAAATTGATTGCAGAAATTGCTAATGGTTCTATGAGGGATGCTTTATCAATGTTGGAAAAATGTCTTTCATACGGAGATTTGACATATTCAAATATCAGTGATGTATTAGGGGTAGTTGATATAAACACTATAATAGATATTATTAAAGACATTGTATCCCATCAGCCCATGAAGGCACTGGATAAAGTACATGTGTTGTATAATAAGGGTAAAGATTTTTTGCAATTAACCTCGGATATGATTCGTATTTTCCGCAACATTATGGTGTTACAGACAACAAGTGAGCCTTCCTTATTTGATATAGATGTAAAACTTTTGAATGGAGTTCGTTGTAGTGAGCAAGATTGCTATAATGCTATTAATGAACTTTCAAAACTGTTATCAAATCTTAAATATGCAGATAATCAAAAGGTGTTGATGGATGTTTATCTGATTCAGGTGTCCCAATTAATCCAAAGCGGGACTATAGAAGAAGGGCAAAAGCCTGAGACTTCTGTTGAGGAAAAAGAGGTTAATGCTCAAACACCACCTGTTCAAACAGAAAAAGATTCACCAGTAATTGACCACAATGATTATTTAATCTACAAAGTAGATTTAATCAAGTCCTATGAAGTTAATTCCAAAGAGGTGGAGGCACTAGTTAATGCGCAAGTATTTACTAAGAAAGATGCATTTATCATCAAAACTAATAATCCTTCTTCACTAAATTTGGAAGACCTGCAAAAGAAACTAAAAGAAATAACAGGTAAAAAACTAAATATTCAAATAAAATCAGTCTGAAATAGTAGATAAGAAAAAATGACGGATAATCATCCGTCATTTTTCTATTTCACTTGTATTAACAATTGTTGTAAAGTTTTAAATTAATCTAACATTGTTCTACAATATAGTTCTTCACCTAATTCACGGAAAACTATTTCTTTGACTTTTTGGAATTCCTTTTCCTTAATAGTCAAAGATTGAGGCTCATAAGGCATACGCACATTCATCCAAGGAGCACTGCTAAGGTCATTCCGTCTTACATTCCTTAGAAGGCCTTTCTGTTCATTATATTTTGAGTTCTTTGTATATATATTTAAGAACCCGCAATCTAGTCTGTATGCTCCGTCTCTCATTCCTGCAATTGAAGCAAGAATCTCATCTTTATGTTTGTCTATGACTGCCTGTATCTTTTCCTCGTACTTCTTAACTTCTTCGATTAAAAATTCTATCTCACCATCAGATAATCTTTGGGCATTTAAAGCACGCCACATTTCTTCGGCAAGACGAGTATTTTCATATCCTTTTGTAAGTTTAATAACTTCTTCTTCTGTTATGTTATTTGAAATATATATACCGCTCCAACTTTGGTCGATAAGTCTGTCGGAGAAACAGATAAGTTTTAGTCCAAACCAATTTGTATGTCCGTCTTTATTGGTGGTATATCGATACAAGTCGGGTGCCTCGTATTTATGCCACCACTCTGCAACTTTTGCTGGAGTCAAGTCTGCAATAAATCGTCCTGTATTCCAGGCAGAATAACCATAGAACATATCGACACTTCTTTTGTCTATTTCTACAGTCTTATAATTTATATCATTAGCACTTAAAAAAGACTCCAAATATGAAAAACTTACAATTAGAGGATATTCCTTGCGGTCTTCTCCTCTGTTCCAACGGAAAAGTTTTCCGCTGCCACGATGATAGGTAACGCCATGACTGTCATTGTCAAGGTTTACCTTACATGAAATTCCTCCGCCAGAAGTTTTATATATTAATACTTTAGTAGCCATTAAAATACCTCCTTACATAATGTTTAAAAGAT
>Ga0209537_1005138_pt1 | contig 10584 bp, 7 predicted proteins | sample BioPla4DNA1_FD_187698 | JGI IMG/M metagenome (GOLD analysis project Ga0209537, IMG submission 187698) | Biogas fermentation microbial communities from Germany - Plant 4 DNA1 (SPAdes) (version 2) | ecosystem: Engineered > Bioreactor > Anaerobic > Digestate | place: Bielefeld, North...
TATTTAAGCCAGCATGGATCTTATAAACCATAACTCCTTGCTGTAGCCGGCCACATGTTCTTCAAACTCCATTACTACCTCAAAATCATCGTCTTCATCTGCTTCATTTCGGATATCTGTTGCTAATTTTTTCATTTCATTTAAATAACCTTCGAGAATTTTAACAGTTTCTTCACAAGTGAATTTATCGCCGTCCAGCTCTTTAATTGTAGCGTTTTGCAGGTAATCGGAAAGCTTTGTTAAAGGCTTCTCACCCTTCATCTTGAGAAGCTCTGCTACTGCATCATATTTTTCAAAAAAATCATCATATAATTTCTCAGTATATTCATGAATTTCAACAAACTGCTTTCCTACAACATTCCAGTGCAGATTATGTAGGTTAGCATTTAATACAGCCAGATTTGACAAATATTCATTTAATTTAGCATAGTTTTTCATTTTATTCCTCCTTTTATATCCCAGCAAATATATTGTATTTCTATGTCTTATTATATTAATACCCAGTCATAAGAATTATAAACAATGATATGGGGCATCACCTGTATTTTTCTCTGCCCGGATGGTGGATTGACAACCATTTTTTTGGCTGTTATACTAGGCATTGAAATAGCAAATTGCTGCATTTTTTTTGATTGATGTCACATTTAACCAATGGGGCTGGACACAGTTTTCTGCTAAGGTACCAGAAGTCGATAAAACGAAGGGAGTTTGATTTGTATGTTATATGCAGGGGTCAGCGAAAAAAATATCACTCCGGATTTTCCAGCGCTTTTATCCGGGTACCCCCTACCAAAAGATCGTTATCATGAAGAAGTGCATGATGACTTAAAAGCCCACATTTTCTACCTGAATAATGAAGAAACAGACCTCGTAATCATTACGCTCGATTTGATCAGTTATTCCAAGCGAAGAGTTAAAATGGTCAGAGAACAAATTCAGAAAGTTTGTCAAATCGAACCAGGTAATATTCTCATATCTGCTACTCATACCCACTCAGGGCCGGTAACCGGCAGTGTTCCTTTCTTAAGTGACAACAGAGAAATGTATCCCCATTATCTTGATAAAGTCAATAGTCTAATAGTCGAGGGTGTGAAGGAAGCTAAAGATTCAGCTTTTCCTGCAAAAATAGCAATGGGGAAGGGAATATGCGGCAAGGAACAGGGTGTCGGCGGCAACCGGCGGCATAAAGACGGTCCTGCAGATCCTGAAGTCTGGGTAACGGGCATCAAGGATTCTGATGATAATCTCAGAGGTGTTTTAGTAAATTACGCACTGCATCCTACCTTCCTTCATGCGGAAAGCAGGGTTATAACTGCGGATTATCCGGCTTTTATTTATGAGTATTTCCAAAGCAAAAATCCTGATTTGGTGGTTGGTTTCCATACCGGGGCAGCAGGCAACCAATCTTCCCGCCATTTCAGAACAGGTCAAACCTTTGAGGAGGCAAAACGTGTCGGCTATGCAATAGCAGCCGAGGCAGAAAGGGTTTTATCACAACTCACCTATGAAGATGATGTTAAGTTATTTGCAACTCATGCTGAACTCTATCCCGAAATTAAACGCATTCCATCTGTTGAAGAAGCAAGAGCCCAACAGATAGAAGCAGAAACCAGGTATAAGAACTCAGTAAAAAACAAGGAGCCATATCCGGTACAGCGTACCCTTGAATGTGCTTTGATTGGCGCCAACAGAATGTTAAGCAGGGCGGAAGCCGGGGACAAGGTTATGGAAGGCATTATGGCAAATTCACCTTTTGAAATATTTGTTATGGGCATAGGTGAAAACAGAATTGTAGCTTGTCCGTGTGAGATCTTCGTGGAATTTGCCCTGAGGTTAAAGAAGGAGTCACCTTATAAAAACACCTACCTTGCCAGCACTTCCAATGGATACGGCAGCGGATATGTATGCACTCCGGAATCTTATGATGAAGGCGGCTATGAGCCGACTGTATCCATGTATGAAAGAACAGTCGGAGACGCTATAATCGATAAGGCTTTGGAACTGCTGAGAGAGAATTAACAGAGTTAACGGTATCATAAAGATGCCGTCGCCATATGGATAAAAATAACAGGAGGGAAATATTATGTCTTATTATTATGGAGAACTAAACTATGTACAAATTCAGGAAGCTATTGACAAGAATTCAGTCATAATTCTGCCAATAGGCACTACAGAAGAACACGGTAAGCATCTGCCCGTAGAAACCGATGCAATGATTGCCAAATATGTAGGAGATAAACTGGGAGCTGCATGCCAGGAAGCAGGTATTCCCGTATTGGTAATGCGCACCATCCACTATGGTTTTTCCATGTCAGTGGTAAGAAAATGGCCTGGATGTCCCAATATTAATACCCGAACCTTTATGGACTATATTTACAGCATGGTTGAATCCCTGATTAAAGAAGGCTTCAGAAAAATTGTTCTCTTAACCTGCCATGGCAACCATGACAGTCTGCTTCGCACTGTAATGAGGGAAATTGCTGACGCTCACAATGTTTACATTATGACTTTGGCACCATTTGCGCTTGCAAAAGATACCTATGAAAGGTTAAAAAAAGATCCTGAAGGGGACATTCATGGCGGAGAATATGAAACTTCCTGCATGCTTCATATAGCCCCTGAACTGGTTGACACATCAGCCTACACAAACGTGGACGCCATTCGCTGCAATACGCCCCTTCGCGGTCCTGTATCAACATGGGGTCTGCAGAAAACCCAAACCGGTCTTTTTGGAGATCCGACCTATGCCACAGCTGAATTAGGAAAGGCATGTCTGGAAGCAGCTGTTGAAAAAGGCGTGGAATATATTAAAGCATACTATGAACATAATGAGCAAAGCTGAGTTTAATTAACGAATAATGTGGTAGATATATTACATAGATCTAATCAGATTTATGCAGTATATCTACCTTGGAGCAAAATGGATAAAACAACAAGACTATGGAAGATGAGAGAGCGAGGAGATGAGTATAATGAGTGATTTTACCTTTGAACCGGCACCTTGGATACCTTTTAGAGATAAGGAAGTTTTAGAGCGTGTACGAAATATTAAAAGGGAGGATATGGAAAAGCATCCTAACCCGGATTTTAAAATTAAAATTGTACCTGACAGCGGTGCCATTTTTGTAGGCGACATGGTTATGCGGATGAAGATGTCCGATGATCTGGATCAGACCTGTGTTATGGTCATACCTAATCCTGCACCGGTGGCCTACATGCAGGTAGCAGAATTAGTTAATCGCTTTAAGATCAATTGCCGGAATGTACATATATTCGGCATGGATGAATGGGCTGATGATGCAGGGAATATAGCACCCATTACCTATAGACGGGGTTTCACCTATTCATTTATGAAATATCTGGTTAACCGGATTGATGAATCCCTGCGTATGCCAATGGAAAACGTTCATTATCCAACCAATGAAAACGCAGCTGATTATACAAAGATGATTGAAGACATAGGAAACGGCGGGGCTGATATAACATACAGCGGTCCCGGTTGGGCCGGGCATATTGGCTTTGTGGATCCCTTAAGCCCGGAATTCGCATGTGATTCAGTGGAAGAATTCATTGAAATGGGAGCTCGTTTGGTGACACTGCATCCTCTTACCATTGCACAGAATTCTCTACACGGTGTTTTCGGTCAAAGCGGCGATCTGGCCAATGTTCCTCCAAAAGCCTTCACCATTGGCCCCAGAGACATAAAGAATGCTAAGAACAGAATGGAGACTCATGGCATCACCACTTGTGGAACCCATTCTGCCTGGCAGAGGATGATTTCCAGATTAGTTCTTTATGGTCCGGTTACTCCTTTGGTGCCATCTTCCATATTACAGCTATGGCCGACAAGCGTATATGTCAGTGAAGCCATTGCAGCTCCAATAGAAATAAATGAAATCGAGGGTTATTAATATGAAAGCGATTGTAAATGGAAATATAGTTCTCGAAGATAGAATTATTGAGAACGGAGTCGTTTTAATCACTGAAGGAAGAATTGAACAGGTAGGCAGCAGGGACGAAATAAATGTCCCTGCAGGCTATGAAATAATTGATGCAAAAGGCTTATTTGTAGGCCCGGGATTTGTAGACATTCATTGTCATGCAGGCGGAGATTACTGGGCATATCAAGATCCTGAAAAAATGGCCTCTTTCCACCTGGCCGGAGGAACTACTTCCATTAATTGCACCATATTCCACGATATCGGGGAAGAAGGGGCAATTGATGCCATGAGGAAAATAAGAAAAGCTATGGAAGAAAACAGGCCGGGTAATATTATGGGCGTACATTTTGAAGGTCCTTTCCTGAATCCCAATTACGGAGCCAGCAAGCATACCAGCAGACCGGTGGACAAAAGGGAATACCAGCGGCATATAGCCGAAGCAGGAGATATTATTCGAATGTGGACTGTGTCTCCTGAACTGGATGGAGCAAGAGAGTTTATAAAAGATGTTCACGCAATAGGTATTCCTCTGGCTATGGGGCATTCTGCCGCATCTCCGGAAGATGTTTTTTGGGCTGTGGAAAACGGAGTTACCATATGCACCCATATTATGAATGCAACCGGTGCCGCCATATCACCCACCCGATGGGGCGGAACCAGGGAATGCGGCTTTGATGAAGCTGTTATGCTCTGTGACAATGTATACTGCGAAGTGATAAATGATAAAGATGGGGTTCATGTTCGTCCTGAAATGGTCAGACTAATAATAAAGACCGTCGGGTTGGATTACGTAGTGGGAGTTACCGATGCATGCACCGGTTCTGTTGATGAGTCAGACATCAATATGGTTAATGGCGGGCTTTATGGCAGTAAACTCCGTATGTTCCAGGTTGCTCGCAACTTTAAGAACAACGCTCGCCTGAACATGGTGGATGTATTTAAAGTTTGCTCAAGAAATCCTGCAAGGGCAGTCCGGCGTGATCATATGGTAGGAACTATTGAAAAAGGCAAAGATGCAGACTTCGTTATCGTCGATGAGGATTACAATATCAGCAAGGTTATTTTAAAGGGAGAGGTCAGAATAGATAACGATAACTAAACAGGACATATGATCAACGTAACTGAATAAATAGGTTTTCTTACGATAACAGGAAGATGTCATCATTTGTGATGGCATCTTCTTTATTTAACTCTCTGATCCTGGTGACTGTCCAAAAGCTAACCGTATAAATGCAAATGTTTTTTTCATATATGTATTTGGCAAAGATGAGATAAGGTGCTACCATAAAAATGGAAAAACAAAGCATAATATTATTTGCAGCAGAGCAGTACTTTATTACAAAGATTTGAGCATAAAGTTTTAACAAAATAAAAATACAAATAAGCTAAATGTAACTATTTCACAATTAAAGTATATTTAATGCATCTTTTGTATAGGCATATGGTTTGATATTATAAGTTGGTCTAAAATTTCGCATACTGCATAACATAATACATAATCTTAGTTTTCATTGTAGCGCGATATATGCCGCATATCATTATTGACGATTCAAATTTTGATACCGGATTTATATGTGGTTAAGTTAATAGCCTTTTATTTAAGTTATCTAATTCTCTTATTCTTTTTATAAGAGAATAATATATAACTTAAAAGGAGGAATGAAACCATGAAGAACAAAGTCCTATGCATTATCCTGACCGTATTGATTTTACTTTTATTTTTTACCGCCTGCAGCAAAACTCCTACTGATACACCTACAGAATCTCCTACTAAAGAGCCAACCCCTGCTGCGACAGAAGGTGAAGGGGAAGAAACCGATGAGCCGCCTGAAACAGAAGAGCTCGATTATGTTGAGCTTATCTGGTATATAGCAGGCGACGCTGCCAAAGACGAAGAGATGGTCATGGAAGAGCTCAACAAGTACATTAAGGAGAAAATAAATGCAACAGTTGATATTCGCTGGATAAGTTTCGGTGACTATCAACAGAGAATGAGCACTATAGTCGGTGCAGGTGAAGAATTTGATCTGTGCTTTGTTGCAACAACATACTTTAACCCTGTAGTAAATGCACAAAACGGAGCTTTCCTGCCGCTCGATGATCTGCTTCCCAAGTATGCTCCTAACTTGTTGAAGGAAGTACCTGAATGGGTTATAGAGGGCGCAAAAATTGCTGGAAAAGTTTATGTAATTCCATCTTACAAGGATGTTGCTGATGTATTTTCTATAGTTTTCAACAAAACCATGGCTGATGAAATAGGAGCGGATTTGTCAAGCAGCTGGAGAACTATGTTTGATCTGGATGAAAGATTCTATAAGTTTAAAGAGTTGAGAGATGAAAAATATCCCGAAAAAGCTGATATTCCATTAATGAGCCCATACAGAACAATGGGTGCATGGCTGCCGTGCGATATCTTTATAGGTCCTGCTGTAGCCAATATCGAAGGTATTGAGATTTTCAAAGGTAAAGGCAAGGGTGAGCTGGTATTCAACATGTATGATACAGATGAATACCGCGAAATGATGAGACTTCAGAAAAAGTGGGTAGATGACGGCATAGCGGCATATGACGCCAAAAACTTCGATCCCGACGGAGTACTGCATAAAGCAGGTGAGATTCCTATCCGTATGGGACAGGGTTTGGTAGCCATAGATCCACACCATTACAGCACTGAATGGGAAGCTGACATAGTAGTCAGTGACATTTCAATTCCAAGCACTGCATATTTACATGCTGCGGCAACAGCTGTTTCAGTTACCTCTAAGAATTCGGAACGTGCTTTAATGCTTCAGGATTTGGTATATGCTGACGAATATGTAGCAACAACAATGCGTTTCGGGCTTGAAGGCGAAGATCTCCATTATGTAATTGATGAAGACGGGCGTTTGGACTTCTCCAAAGGCCGCAACGCTGATCCTCAGAACCGTGGAATCTTCCGCTGGTATGGATCTCAGTTCGGTAACCTCTTCAAGGCTAAGATGCCCAACACACAGCCAAAAGATCTCTATGAACAGATTATGGCTTCAAACGACAGATCCACACAATTCACAGCCAACCTTGGATTTGTTGTTAATCAGGATCCTATTGCCAACGAAATTGCAGCATGTGCTAACGTAATTGCTGAATACCATGAGCCATTAGCCTATGGTATGGTTGACGATGTTGACACTCATCTTGACGAATTTGTACAGAAACTGAATGATAACGGTGTTGACAAGATCATCGAAGAAGTCCAGAAACAGCTTAACGATTGGCGTGCTTCCGTTGGAAGAGAAGTACTGGCTGATTGATTATTCCGATTATTAGAATAAGAAGATGTCATCATTTTTTGATGGCATCTTCTTAAGCCCGTTAAAGCAAATAAAATTAGAGGGGGAGCATTATGAAAATTAGTTATTTATTTCGTTATGGCAGTCCAGAGTCGTATCAATTGATACCGCAGGAAGGTGTATCTCTGGCGGTTCCACAAGGTTATAAAGGATTTAATTGCTGCTGGGATGCGGTATTATCACCTGATGGAGTTTTTTATTTTTCACTTGGCAGTGAAGCAGGGAATGGTGACTATGCATATCTATGTCGTTATGATCGGGAAAACAATACAATTGAGAAATGCTTTTACAGTAAGGAAGTTGTTCTTCCAAGCAGGCGGGCGCTTCCTGGCTCTAAAATCCATTCTTCAATTGATTTTCTGCCTGATGGCCGGATTATTTGTTGCAATCATACTACTGATAAAGCTCCAAACCATCCTGAATGGTTGCCTTATGCATACTATTCCCATACATGGGAAGGCTTTCAAGGTTCAACTCTGATGATTTATAATCCCAAAACAGGTCATGTTGACAATCTTGGGATTCCCGCGCCTCATGAGTCTATGTATGGCGGTGTTTATTCTCATAAAAACAATGCATATTATATGATAGGTTTCCAAAGAGGTCATATGTACAAGTACGATCTGGATACATATACAGTAACGGATCTTGGCAAAGCCATCGAAACCTGTTCTCATCGTCTTCATGTTGGACCTGATGAAAATATCTATTTGACATCACCTTCGGGATTTTTCCTGAGAGTAAATACTGATACGGATAGAATTGAATGGACAGGCATCAGATTGCCGAAACACCGCTCTGATTATGAGAAAAGATTTGTATATCGCTATATATCAACCTATATTAATCTGGATGATCGGCGGATGTTAATGATTGGCGGATATTCTAATCATTTGTTTGTTTATGACACGTTTACCGGACAACTGGTTGATTATGGTGAAATGCACGGAGCTGATGAGTTCTTCGAAGGTTTTGGCAACTATTTTTATTGTTTTAATGGAGCATTAGATTCAAATGGAGTACTTTGGTATGCAATGACTCCCAGACCATTGGATGTGCCCGATGCCTTTAGAGGTTATACAACTCCCTCAACAGCATATCTTTATCGTTGGGATTACAACAATCCAGACAGCAAGCCGCAAGTTCTTGGTGTAATGGGAGCTAAAGATATTGTCTGCAGGTCAATTTCAGAAATCTGCATTGATAAGGAAAGGAATCTTTTGTATGCTACCTGTGCTTCTGATAAAGATTATGGACCGCCTGTAATGTGCATAGATTTAAATATTCTTTCAAAGCACTTGGGAGAGCACGGTCCTGTGCATGAGGATTATCGTTTTTATCCTAAAGAAACAGAAACTGCCAATAAGCCTGCTGCTCAATATGAAGGAACTTCCCTGTATAATGCCCATGAAGCATTTGCACCCGAAAAGGTGCTGCAGGTAAGGCTTTGGACAGAACTCCGCGGTGACGAGGAAAATTCTGCTGTAATCGGTCTTTATTGGGAAGATGCAAATACAATTCGTGGAATATGCGGTGATAAAACGCCAAAATATGCATTTAAAATACAAAATGGCATATTGATTAACATAGAATTGCTGGAAAATATAAGTGAATCGGAACGGGCTGAAATTTTGGTGAAAGCATGTCATAAAGCTGCCGCAATTCCAGAGGATATCAAACTGCCGCATGTTGCCGGCAGGCAGTATCTTGCTGTTCCTTCCTGTACTGCAGACTGGAACGGTAATCGCATATTGGCGGGCACGAAAGATGGCAAACTTTGTGTGATTGATGGAAAGAATGTATTTTCACTTGGGCTGACCAGCAGTTCGGGGCCTGTGAACTCACTTTGCACGAATAGTGATAAAACATGTGCCTGGGGAGTGTGCGGAGATCCTCTGGATATAGGCAGAGTAATTACTTATGATGATAAAAACGGCATGCGTGAATTAGGATTATTGCGTTGGATATCTAAAGGTGAGGACAATGTTGTTGGGCCGGATTTGCTGACCGCAATAGCTTGCTCACCAGATGACAAAAAACTTTGCATAGGATCCGGAGACTTTACCGGAACTGTCTTTATAATAACATTAGATTGAGTTAAAGCAAGCTGTTAATGTGGAACTCATCTGACATGGAAAAGTATACAATCTAAAAATATTTGGCAAATTATATATATATATTTGACAAAAATAAGATAAAGTGCTACCATATATATGTTAATATCTAGTATATTGGTAATTGTAGCAGAATAACATATAACTACAAAGTTTTCAGCATCAAGTTTTTACAGCATGTTAAACAAATTTTTTTATATATATTTATTTCATAATTAAAGTATATTTAGTATTTTGTAAGTGCAATGGCAGATGATTAATATGAAAGCTTATTTTAAATCTGAATTCTGTTTCCATATGATATATGTATATATTAATTAACAACAATAGTACGGAGAATTATTTGCAATAAAATATGCATCTTTTAAGTTTCAAAGTTTGCAAATTCTCTTTATGCTTTGCATAAGAGAATAAAATATATATAACTTAAAAGGAGGAACAAAACATGAAGAAAAGGATCCTATGCATTATCCTGACTGTATTGTTTGTACTTCCATTGTTGGCAGCTTGTGGCAAAACTCCTACAGAAACCCCTACTAAAGAGCCAACCCCTGCTGCAACAGAAGGTGAAGGAGAAGAAACCGATGAGCCGCCGGAAACAGAAGAGCTTGATTATGTTGAACTTATCTGGTATATCGGCGGAGAGGCAGCTAAAGATGAAGACATGGTAATGGAAGCACTCAACGAGTACTTTAAGGAAAAAATCAATGCAACAGTTGATATCCGCTGGATTGCTCATGGTGACTATCAGCAAAAAATGAGTACAATTGTTGGTGCAGGAGAAGAGTTTGACCTCATGTATGTTTCAACATCATTCTTCCATCCTGTAGTCAATGCTCAAAACGGAGCTTTTCTTGAACTTGATGATCTTCTGCCCAAATATGCACCCAACCTGTTGAAGGAAGTGCCTGAATGGGTTATTGAAGGTGCAAGAATCAACGGTAAAATCTATATCATTCCTTCCTACAAGGATGTGGCTGATGTATTTGCCTTATCCTACAACAAAACCCTGGCTGATGATATAGGGGCAGACTTGTCAGGCAACTGGAAAACCATGTTTGATCTGGAAGAAAGGTTCTATAAGTTTAAAGAATTAAGAGATGCAAAATATCCTGAAAAAGCTGATATTCCAATAATGACCCCCTACAGAACCATGGGTGCATGGCTGCCATGCGACATTCTAATTGGTGCTGCCGTAGC
>Ga0209537_1005139_pt1 | contig 10582 bp, 14 predicted proteins | sample BioPla4DNA1_FD_187698 | JGI IMG/M metagenome (GOLD analysis project Ga0209537, IMG submission 187698) | Biogas fermentation microbial communities from Germany - Plant 4 DNA1 (SPAdes) (version 2) | ecosystem: Engineered > Bioreactor > Anaerobic > Digestate | place: Bielefeld, North...
TTCGTATAAGACATATTAAGTGTCCCGGAGGAGTAATGTTATGTATATATATGAAAATCATATAGATGGCAGTTTATATGTATCATCGAATAAATTATCTTTTAATATTTGTGATACTTGTGGTGATATTGATAAGTTTATAGGATATGCCAAAACAAAAGAAGATGCATTAAAACTTTTTAATGAAAGTGAATGGAATATGGAGCATGTTTATCAATTTTTAGATAAGTATTTTAAATAAAGTGACCAAAGATTATTTATCAATACGCTCGTAAAACCACCCCCTTTAGGGATGGAGGAAGTCACGTTCAACTTTAATCAAAAATTTTGCTAAAACATCTTGACAAACGAAGGAAAATATGCTAATATAATAGGTAGGATCAACCATCCACTACATATCAAAAATGGAGGCGATTGTTATGGAAGCCATCGTGGTAGACGGTAAATTTGCTGGTAAAAAATGCGTGGTATCAGACAGGCTGTATTTTGGAGGTGGTAAAAAAAGTGAAATTATAGCTCAGGTTTACTACGATGGTGAGTTTTTAAATGTAAGGACATTAAAAGATAATTTTAAATTAAAGAGAATCTAGGAGGCAAATGATGAAGGAACCTAAAGTTATTCAAGAATTGGACAAGACATTTAATAAGGTTATCGCTACAGGTCAAATCAAACGTTTTGACTTCCGTGGCGAAAACTATGACTTCTATCAGTCGAAAGAAAAAGATGGACGAACCATTTATAGCTTTTTAGCCAAACTCTGGGCTATTGAGAACTCTATTAAACTAGTAGGATTTAATACTACAAAAAATCCTGCCAAAGCAAAAAACCTAGCTAATGCTGCCGATGAAGGTGACTGGGTAGAGGTGATTGGTCAGCTAAATGAGTATGAAACTGCATCTGGAACGCGAGTTCGCCAAATTAATGTAGCAGATGGCGGCATTAGGTTGATTGAACGTCCCAAGAATCCTAAGTTTAAGGTAATTATGAAGGGAAAAATCACCGAGTACAGTGAAGAAGATGATCGAGTTAAATTAAAAATTGGTATCCCTAGATTTGGTAATCCCGATATTGTTGATGAGTTTGCTTTTGTGGGCGCAACTAACAATGAATATATTCAGTGGCTTATTAGGCAAAATCCATGTGTTGGTGATGTTATCGATTTAGAAGCGCAGTCTATCTATATTAATAAACGTAATGACAACAACGAATATGAAACCAAAAATTACAACCTAATTGAGGTCATTAATGGTTATGGTAAGGGTAATGGCGAGGTCACGGTAAACAAAAAAAATGATGAACCGGATAATGATGATCTCCCGTTCTAGGACAAATTATCGTAACTAAATAAAAGGAGGAAGTTAAAATAGGATTTCAAAAAGCAACCCGTAGTCAAATTAAACTGAAGATTGCGCTAATAGGCCCGTCTGGGTCTGGTAAGACCTATAGCGCGCTGAGGCTTGCAACTGGAATTAGTAGTGTAACTGGCGGTAAAATTGCTTTTATTGATACAGAAAATAAACGTGGTAAATATTATGCAAACGAATTTGACTATGATTACGACGAATTGACACCGCCATATACCCCCGAACGATATATTGAAAAAATTGATGAAGCGATTAAGGCGGGGTATGAAACCATTATTATTGACTCAACATCCCATGAGTGGATGGGTAAGGGCGGTATCCTTGAGATTAAAGCTAATATGCCTGGAACAAATGACTATGTAAAATGGGCATCGCTAACGCCCAGACATAATAAATTTCTAGACAAGTTAATTTTCTCTGATGTAAATATTATTATGTGTTTGCGTGGCAAAGACGAATACGTCCTTGAGGAAAACGAAAAGGGCAAACAGGCTCCCAAAAAGGTTGGAATGGGTCCGCAGCAGCGAGATGGCATTGAATATGAATGTACATGCGCATTCATGCTTGATCAAGAAAAACATATTGCAACTGTTATGAAGGATAATACTCATATTTTTGATGGAACTAATGGTGACAAATTGTATGAGGTGCTTACCGAGGAGCACGGTGTGCTACTTAAAAAGTGGGCTGACTCTGGAGAACCCGTAACATCTCCACAAAAACAAACTGTATTCGTTCCGGCTGACCGCGAAAAGCTAGACAGGATTGTTGAGTTATGGACTGGTTTAGGCAAAAAAACATCGGAACTAAAGAGCGAATTGGCAAAAGTAGTTGGCAAGAGCAGTTCCAGCGAAATGGACAACGAAGATGCCGACAAGTTTATTGCTCATTTGGAGTCATTGAGTATGCCATCGTAGGGTGGCATACTCCCTCACTTTAGCTCAAGAAATCCCTTTCTTAAAGCCTTAAGGATTGATCTAACCCAAGTTTTGAACTGATGCGCTTTGATAGTATTGGCTAAAAATGCTACTTCATAGATACCGTCTTCATTGAAAAGCCTTGTTTTTTCTTCTACCAGCTTTGGTGGTCAACTTGACCACGGAAGAAAATTCCATTTCTTTGAGATGGGGATTTCTGTTATTTTTCGTAAGGAAGTGATATTAAGTGAAAGAAGTCTATCTTAGCTTTAGTGCTATCGTACTTTTGGCGATTATGGTTGGACTAGCACTAGTAGGACTAAATGTTGTAATCGGTTTTATTTCGCAAGTTTATGTTGTTGCATTGCTGTTAATTGCTGGCTGTGTGGTCTTAGCGATAATCCTAGACGCTTCTTATTTATATTTTGTTGAACGTACGAAACAATGGTATAGAACATTATGGCATGACATCTTATTTCTCCTTAAGCAAACAATATACATCCCCAATATTAAGAAATACTTGCCCAAAATACTCAAGATTGCATTTATTATCTTAGCTATCGTTGGTAGCTTTAGAGCATATGACTATATCAAGTCTGCATTCACGTCCGCTAAACAATACGAAACTGAAATTAAACAGTTAAAAATTGAATTAGATAGAACTGAAGCAGAAAAAGAAATGTGGCGGGAGAGATTTACTGACCTCGAGAGCGACTATATCGCAATACACAATACGGTCAAAAGTGTATTATCGGAGGGATATGTAGGAAACCCTTAATGCCCCCTCCGGTCTCAAGGTGGAAGCCGCGAGGGGTATATATTGGCGAGTTTAAATGTACTGGATATAATAATGTGCCAGAACAATGTGACAATTCTCCAGATATTACGGCAAGCGGAAGGAGAATTACAATGGGATATTCCATTGCTTTAGATCCAGTATATTGGAGACAAGCCGTGCGTGAGGGATGGAAGTTCTATATTGAGGGAATAGGGGTAGTTCGAGCCGATGATACAGGCAGTAAGATACTGGGGAAATTTCGATGTGATGTTGCCGTTGCAACACGAAAACAGGCGAGAGCCATTACTGGGAAACGTAAGGTGTGGTTGCTTGAAAAAACACAGTCTATTAGACATCCAAAATAGAATTAAAGCTGCCCAGCAACAGCTAGATACGGCTAGAAATAAGTTTAATCAACTTAGTTCAGAGGACGATGATCTACTCTTCGAAGCCGTTAATACTGAACTCAGGGCAGCAGAAATGAGACTAAATGCCCTAATGTATGAAGCTGGGAAATCAAACAAATCGCAAAATTGAACCAATTATGATTAGTTAATCATTGTTTCAGACTGAGAGGTATAGTGTGGTCGATATGATGTGAGTGCAGGAACATTGGCAAACAAATATATAAAACTGACAGGCGAAAAGTGGACTCGTAAGTTCTATAAGTATGTAAAAATATTCGAGGAATTACTTGTAACTTGTAACGGTGATGAAGAATTTGTAGAGTTTTTAATGGAAGAATCTTTTCGTCAGGCTCGTGATAATGGGGTTAAAATTTACAGTCCCAACTATTTTTTCTTCAAAATTAGCCAAAGCCAGAAGAAATATAGAGAGCTGTCAAAAGAACAAAGGAAACCTATACAGGCTATTAAAGACCAAGAACAGAGTAAGTATTTGGCAGATTTAGTGGATCTCTCCGAGTTAGAGTGAGGTGGTTATGTGGGGGATTCCAGGGCAAAGGGATACGAATCAGGGATTATATCAATTTTACTGAATGCAAAAGACAGCGAAATATTAGAGATTATGTCGCAACTTAAGAAAGAGGATTTTAATCGAGATGATATCTTTCGGTATATCTACACTATTATCTGCCATCTAGTAGCCAACAATATGGACTTAAACGTGGCAAACCTAGCAGCAGAGATCAAGAAGTACAAGGGCTTGGTTTCACGAATGGGCGGCGAAGCGAGGGTTCATCCAGTTATTGAAGATCTAAGGGATGTTGCATGTAATCCTAAAGATTATCAGGTTTATATTGACAATATAAAAAAGTACCGCTTGGTTCGAGAAATACAATATCAGGGTGTGGAACTTGCTAACATACTTCATGACGATGAAAAGATAGCCAACATGTCATTAAATGAAGTTGCCGCATTACCGGAAAAGCTTTTTGTTGAAGTAAGTAATAGCCAAAAAGTCGAAGGGTTCCATGCTTCGCAAGATATTCGTCGATTTAGAGATATTAATGAGGAAGATGTTGGTAAAGTTAAAGGAATATTGTCACGATTTGATTCAATTAATAAGATACTGCTTGGATACGAACCTGGGCTTATGTATGTATATAGTGGGCTGTCTGGTAAGGGTAAGTCGCTATTTCTTGAAAATGAAGCCGATCATATTGGTATAGTGCAAAACATACCGACACTAGTTATTGATACGGAGCTTACAAAAAATCAATTTCAAATTAGACTATTGAGTATTCGTGGCAAATTGAGACAGCGTGAGATCAAACTTGGACTATTTAAGCGAGATCCAGAAAAGTTAAAGCGGCTTGATAATGCTATTGAAGAAATTGAAAATGGGTCTTTATATTTTTCGTCTGTTGAGGATTTTTCGATTTCTTCCCTCCAAAATCTTATTAGGGCTTTTGTTATTAAACACCAGATAAGAGTAGTTATATTTGATTATATCAAACTACCAAATGATATTAAGGGTGATGTGCAAAATACTTATATTATACGTGACCTAGTTGATACTCTTAAAAACAAGGTGGCAAAAAAATATAACATACCTATTATTACTGCCTGTCAGGCTAAGGACGAATTAAGTGAAGCCGAATCCAGTTTTATTAGAAAACTAGGTGATATGGTTGGGTTTTGGAATCCGAAAACTCAGAAACAGATCGAAGAAGATGGCTTGCACAAAGGTACTCACTATCTACAGTTTCATAAATTCCGGGATGGAGAAGAATCAATTTTGCCAAGGGTTTATTTCGAGTTCCAAAAGGGATCTTCGGAGATTGTTGAGGCAGACAATAGCCACTTAGCACAATATGATTGGAACGATTAAAATGTGCAGCGCGGTTATCCAGCAGATTAAGGATCAGATTAATCTAATTGACTATATTGGGCAGTTTGTCGAATTAAAGCCAGTCGGAAAGAATTACCAGGGTCTATGTCCATTTCATGATGATAAGAAGTCGCCATCGCTATTAGTACAACCTGATCACTGGTATTGTTTTGGCTGTGGTGCAGGTGGCGATATTATCGAGTTTGCTATGAGGTGGTCTCATAGGGGATTTAAGGACGTTGTAGATGAGTTCGCCAAACAAATTGGAGTTAGGGCTGACTATGAGCCAATTAATTTAGATCCTTGGCTAAAGGGAATAAGAGAAGCAAGTAAATATGAACTACTTCAGCCAAACTTTCTTAGCGAGAAAATTGTCGAAGAGTATTCCAAACACAGACATGCTGTACTTAGAGAGGAGGGATGGCTAGAGTCCACGATTCAGGAATTTCAAATAGGATTTTGTGTCGATATTTATGATGAGTTATTTAACCGTATCACCATTCCTATTCGTGACGCTGAAGGTCATTTGGTTGGAATTGCTGGTCGTAGGACGAATGAAGATCAGGAAAAGAAATATCGTTTTGCTTTTGGGGTTAAAAAAGAACAGTTGCTCTACGGATTGGATAAAACACTACCGTATATTCGAGAATCTAAGCAAATGGTGGTTGTTGAGGGATATAAGGACTTGTGGAGGTGCTGGGAAGCAGGAGTCAAAAATGTAGTAGCTATTATGGGGGCAATAGCGTCTCCTGCACAGATAAGGCTTATTAAGCGTTATTGCAGGGATATTATAATTGCACTTGATGATGACTTTGATAAGAAGAAAAACTCCGGTCAAGATGGTGCAATGAAATTAGCTAATGAACTGAAACTACTATGTAGGGTAAGGTTAGTTAAGTACCCAGAGGGTAAGAAGGATTTTGGTGAATGCAACTATGATGAAATCCGACATGCAATAAAAACAGCGAAGGAGATTCGGTAGACTTGAAGTTTACTTTAATCAAAAAGCGAGATGGCAGGACAGCAAGGTTTGAAGAAAACAAAATTGCCGAAGCAATCTTAATGGCAATTAAATCAAGTAATTCAGACCTTGGGATACCAGAGGCATATAAATTGGCAGATCAAGTAGTTAAATACCTCGTTAGCACCAACGACAGTAAAATACCAACCGTTGAAGAAGTTCAAGATGCCGTAGAACATATTTTGATTCAAAACAATCTTGCGGAAATTGCTAAGGCGTATATTTTGTATCGTGATAAGAGGACAAGAATTCGTGAAGCCAAGTCTGATTTGATGGATGCTGTTGAAGATATCTTAGTTGAGACTAACAGAGAAAACGCAAACGTTGGAAACTCTCCATCAGCCAAAATGTTACAAATAGCATCTGCTGCTAGTAAAAAATATTACTTATCAAGATTAATCCCAGAGAAATTTTCAAAAGCACATATCAATGGTGACATCCATATCCATGATTTAGACTTCTATGGCAAAACACTAACCTGTGTCCAAATTCCACTAGGGAAAATGTTACAAAATGGATTTGATAATGGACATGGTTTCATCAGACCGCCAAAAAGAATTAGTTCTGCTGCTGCACTATCTTGTATTATTCTACAAAGCTCTCAAAACGATATGCATGGTGGACAATCATTCGCCTTTTATGACCGAGATATGGCCCCTTATGCTGAGAACGCAAGCGAAGAAGAAGTATATCAAGCTATGGAATCTGTTATTTATAACTTGAACTCTATGCATAGCAGGGCAGGGGCGCAAGTTCCATTCAGTAGTATTAACTTAGGGCTTGATACTAGTGAGGGCGGCAGAAAGGTCACAAGAAACCTTTTGTTGGCTCACGAAGCTGGGCTGGGAAAAGGCGAAACACCAATCTTTCCGAATATAATCTTCCGAATTAAGAAAGGCGTTAACTTCGAGCCGGGAGATCCAAACTATGATTTGTTCAAATTGGCAATGAGAGTGTCGGCAAAGCGTTTGAATCCTACGTTTTCTTTTATGGATTCGTCGTTCAATTCTCCATATGGAGCAGAAGTTGCTTATATGGGGTGCAGGACGAGGGTTATTGCAGATAGGTTTGGGGCCCCGGTTAGCGATGGTCGTGGTAATCTTTCATTTACGACAATTAACCTTCCAAGACTTGCACTAAAGTCCAAGGGCGACACGGACAAGTTTTTGAAATTATTGAAGGAAATAATGTCGCTAGTTGCAGAGCAGCTACACCACAGGTATTTAGTGCAGGCTAATCTAAAAGTGAAAGACATGCCGTTTCTTATGGGACAGAACGTATATATTGATAGCGAAAACCTGTTAAACGAAGACAAGATCGAAGAAGCAATTAAACACGGTACATTGTCAATTGGGTTTATTGGGCTGGCAGAATGCTTAAAGGTGTTGTGCGGTAGCCATCATGGAGAAACTGCTAACGCACAGAATCTTGGAATAGAAATCGTAAGTATGATGAGGTCGCTAACCGACAAGTTCTCTGATGAATATAATCTAAACTATACGCTTTTAGCAACTCCAGCAGAGGGCTTGTCTGGAAGATTCGTTGTAATGGACAGAAAGGTGTTTGGCGAGGTTCCTGGTGTCACCGACAAGGAGTATTATACTAACAGTTTCCATGTTCCTGTTGATTGCAAAATCCCAAGTTACAAAAAGATAGCTATTGAGGGGCAGTACCATAAGTTTACTAATGCTGGTCATATTAGCTATATTGAACTAAGCAGTTCCCCAATCAATAACCTAGAGGCATACGAAACGCTACTGAAGCACATGGCAAATTGTGATATTGGATATGCCGGAATTAACTTTCCTATTGATGAGTGTCGGGATTGTGGCTTTAGTGGTTTAATTGAATGCAATTGCCCATCTTGTAACTCAAGCCATATTAGAAGAATTCGTAGGATTACGGGATATCTTTCGACAGTTGACAGATTTAATGACGCAAAGAAGGCAGAATTAAGAGACAGAACTCCTCACATATAAACTTATAAGGAGGTGTTTCCAATGTGCAAGCAGTTATTTATTAAGCTACAGTCAAAACATGGCGATACCTACGAGCAGACTATTAAAGGTAAAAATCTAAGAGAAGCCCTTTATATATTGGAAAGCAATGATGAATTAGATTTGGGCAACTTTGATCAAATATACATCGAAATCAAGCGGGGGGGTTAAATAGTGAAGTCAATCTATTTAGCAGGACGTATCGGTGGACTAACCCTTAAGGACGCTAATGCGTGGAGAGAGAGGGTTGAAAAGGAATTTGAAGGCATTGCGAAGTGTTTAAATCCATTACGTGGCAAAAAAGAAGAAATGCGATATCGCTATACTGATGGAGAAATTGTTGTCAGGGACAAAAACGATATTGAAAACTCCGATATTGTGTTGGTTTACTGGAAGGATAAGGGCAATGCTCCATCAGTCGGAACAACGATGGAAGTCTTATATTCCTATTTGTTGGGCATTCCGGTTTTATTCGTAGGTGATTGGGCGGCAGACGATATTTGGATGAGATACCACGTAACAAAAATTTATTCCGAACTTGACGAAGCAATTGAAGATATTAAGGCAATGTGGCTATAGGAGGATGTAAATGAAGGGCTTAAAAGTAGAAGGAGTTACCCCAGACGCACGGGTTGTGACAAATGCAAATGGTGGTCAGCAGTCAGACACGGCATATGCATTTCATTTAGTGGATTGGGACGCATTTTTGGCGGTTGCAAAACGCTTGAAGTATGGCGTGGAGCGAGGATATGAGCGAGATAATTGGAAGAAAATCCCGGCAGAAGAGCATTTTAATCATATGTTAATTCATGCCATTGCTGCTATGGCTGAAGATCCAACGGACGATCACCTGGGCGCAATGATGTGTCGGGCAATGATGTTTTACTCAACATTAAAGCAGGAGCAAGAACGCAGAAACTACGAGAAGAGTTTAGAAAAACTAGGCATATAACTTGAATTATGTAAGCCAGAAAGGGGGTGATTACTTGCCGTTGTGCATCGTTGAAAGGAGGTGATTAAAAACCGGATAGAGATGTGATGGATTGATTGATTTATGTCCAGGAATATGCTGAAAAACTTCTTAAGAAAAATAAAATTACCATTTGTAGTACGGCAACTACAAATGAAAGTATATGGTATCAGAAGCATAAAGAATGTATAAACGAACAAATATTTAATTGTTTGGGAGTTGATAAATCGATGGCAAATTGTATCTTTGATTCTAGTGGTTGGAAAATGTATATCAACGATGAATACGTTGGTGGAGTAACCTTAACTTGTGATTGGGGTTTTAATTATGATAAGGAGGATGGTAAAATGAAATTAGGACAAATTGTTGTGGTTAAAAATGAGTTGAACGATATTTTTGATGGTGAGGTCATTATGCTTGCCCCTGGATATAGTAAAGATGATTTTGCTGTCAAACGAGTTAATAACAATAAAGTAATTGTTACCGTTAAAGGCAATGACGGTTACAAAGAAAACGCTGGGTATTTATTTGGCCTTAACGGTGATTACGAAGTTGAAAAACTTGATGCCAAAGTTGTTAATGGTGTATTTACATTGAAAGCAAATTATAAAACTGATGGTAATGTGGAGGTTAAGGGCGAGTAATGAATATGTTTTCTAAATTATATAATGGGTTTTAAAGGGAAACCAATTAGTGGAACTATACTTTCGGGTTAGTGCAGAAGTTGGAAAATACGTTAGAACCTGCAGGTTTTAGCCACGCTGAGTTTCACTATTGACATATGGTGTAAAATATGCTACAATAAAAGAGCCAACGGTGGTAGAAATGCTATGTCACGGCACACTCGTCAGCTACCCAACGGCTAAAGCCAGTGGCTTCCTTGCGTGAGAATTTGTGATAAGTGGACAGAAATAGAGCGTTGTCTTACGCGGGTAATGCCGGGACATAGCAAACGCCTCCCGTTGACTCTATATTTTTGTCTTATTTTAAACAAAAACATATACAAAATAATGACGCATAAGAACAGTTGTATGAATCAATTATGAAATTTCTGTACTTTGAAATAATCAAATAAGGAGAAAATAAAGTGTTAGAGAAAAATTTAATTTATCATGGTGATTGTTTAGAAGTAATGAAGGATATAGATGATAAATCTATAGATATGATTTTATGTGATTTACCATACGGCACTACTGCTTGCAAGTGGGATGTGATTATTCCCTTTGAACCATTATGGGAACA
>Ga0209537_1005141_pt1 | contig 10581 bp, 7 predicted proteins | sample BioPla4DNA1_FD_187698 | JGI IMG/M metagenome (GOLD analysis project Ga0209537, IMG submission 187698) | Biogas fermentation microbial communities from Germany - Plant 4 DNA1 (SPAdes) (version 2) | ecosystem: Engineered > Bioreactor > Anaerobic > Digestate | place: Bielefeld, North...
AGAGTTGTTAGAAGTAGTTCCTGATAATATCTGTTTATCAATTTAAGGGTTTACCCAAAAACAAAAGGTTAATAAATTTTTCTGCCTTTTTCATCGGGAATACCGCTTTTACGATAGAAATACGTGTTCACTACATCGCGCCATTCAATTGCATCCTCAATTTGAGTGTTCAATCTGTCAAGCACATGCTCAAATCTTTCGGGATCAATAAGGTCCTTCAGCGAAAGCCATTTGGATTTAAACTCCCTGACCTGCTCAACCCCTTCAAAATGCGTGTCATAAATATGCTGTATTAAAGTTTTGCCAGACTTCAGCCGGTAATTATACGGTACACGGTGAAAGAACAGCAGTAGTTCTTCCGGACACGATTCAATATTGTCATACATATCTGCATTTCTTTTATGGTACTGGGCTGTATATCCCGTTCCCTTCACGGTTCTGTCCACACCAATGCCAAAACAGTCGGCCCTGTGATAAGTTCCCCATTTCGAGTATTCATAACCGTCAACACTTGGCCCGTAATGATGCCCGGGATTTACCATCCATCCTATTCCAAGAGGCGATGTATAATTTTCGTATGTTCTCCACGAGTTCAGAAGAATACTCTTTATATTTTTCACAACGGTTGGATGATCGGAGAACGTCAGTATTATCCACTCGTCGGTAATCCCATTCATGTCCATGTCCGGATTCCATGCAAGGCGGCCGTACCCGTACAGATTTGCCTGCGCAAGTATATGGCCTGTCCATGTTTCATCGTCTCCGATGTTTGAAACAGCCGCAATCCCGCAATATTTCTGCGGATATACCCTTCCGCTGATAATTCTTTTAACGGTTGAGCCTTCGCCCTTTGAATAAGTGTCAAAATCAAGTACTTCCTTCCACTGCGGGACAAGATAGCAGACATGTTTCTGCTGCCCGGTATATTCCTGCGTAATTTGCAGTTCAAGCATCTGGTTGGTTTTCTTAAGACCTCCGAATAAAGGCGACACCGGTTCCCTTACCTGGAAGTCCATCGGCCCGTTTTTTATCTGCAGTATTACATTGTCCAAAAACTCTCCGTCAAGCGGCATAAAATTATCATAGGCCGCTTTTGCCCTGTCGGTTTCCCTGTCGCGCCAATCCTGCAGGCAATTATAGACAAAGCACCTCCAAATAACAATACCGTTGAAAGGTTTTAACACTGATGCAAGCATATTGGCACCTTCCGCATGATTTCTTCCGTATGTAAAGGGACCCGGCCTGTATTCCGAATCGGCCTTTACAAGAAATCCTCCGAAATCAGGTATATAGCTGTATATTTCCTTAACCGTGCCGGACCACCATTCACGTACCGCCGTATCCAACGGGTCCGCAGTGGGCAATCCGCCGATTTCAACCGGGCTTGCATAGTTCACCGACAAAAAGACGGTAATTCCGTATTCCCTGAAGATATCGGCCAGGGCCGCCACCTTCGGCAGGAAAGTCTTTGTAATCATTCTTGTTTCATAATGGTGAACATTCACATTGTTCAAAACAATACCGTTGATTCCCACCGAAGCGAGCAATCTGGCATAATCCCTTATCCTTTTTTTACTTCTGACAAAATTGTTGTTTCTATAGAAAATGGAATTGCCGGCATATCCTCTTTCTATCGTTCCGTCCATATTGTCCCATTGGTTGACCATACGCAGCATATTTACAGGATTGTCAATGACATTCATCGATGAAACAGGCCTTTCAAGCTGCATGAGCCGTAAAAAGGTGAACACTCCGTACAAAATGCCTCTGCCGGTCTTTCCTGTAATAATAATGCGCTTATCATGGTTTTTAATTATAAAACCCTCATCACCGATATCATTAATTTCTTTTGATGAAAGGATATCAAAACGGTCAACCAATCCGATATTGATTCCGCCGCTGCTTTCAGATCCAGCAATACGGGGAGTTTTTCCAAGCATTTTGCTAATTCCGTACTTCAGTTCATACAGCGCGGCATCAATCGTTTTTGTTTCACCAAAAACAGAAATGCATGAAAAAGCTTTTTTGTATTCAATTAACAAATCTTTGTTTTTAATTTTCCTGTATCCCAGCCAGCAATTGTATGAAAGGTTTGTATCGCGTTTTACGGTACTCATAGTAAATCACCTGCGTTTTCGCTAACGCAGCCGCTCCTTTCTCATTTTATTCATTTGCTTTTCATTCCCGCTATAATACCCGTTAAATAACGGGAAAAACAGGTTGGTAAAGCCCAGCTATGCTCTTCGACAAGGCGTTTTAATGATATTATACAATATTTATTCACAAAGTTATATAAAACCTATACAAAAACTGATAAACGGTGACAAATGAAAAAACCCGCAGGGTTCCTTTTGTTTTATAGTTGACTATAAGCCCGTATTATGGTACTTTTAGCAGGAACGGTTTTTTATAAATTTGACGTCTTTTGGAGGTGCAAAATTTGAATTCACTGGTTGTTACTTTGGTTGGCATGTTTGTTGTATTCTGCGTATTGCTGCTTATTGTTCTGTGTATTGTTATTTATTCACGGCTAGTCCGGGGAAAGACACAAAAACCCGGTAGCGTTGGAAACAATTCCGCTGGATCCAATAATGCTGAAAATGCGGCATCTGAAAACGATACCTTTTCGCCTGCGGATAACATTAACCCAGAACTGTTAGCTGTTATTACCGCGGCGGTAGCTGCAAGTCTGCAGGGTACAAACATCAGGTATACGGTCAGATCGATAAAAAGAATTGGTCATACAACACCAGTATGGAATGTTGCCGGAAGGAATGAGTATATCCTTTCCAGGCTGTAAGTTTTTACGGTATAACGGAAGAATTTGTCTCGCTGCCCTGTTTTGGCGAAAGTGCCTACCCCTATAGCAGCAGGGCATACTATACAATTCACTATAAATATATATTAAGGAAGGTTATGCTCAATGTGGGACGATTTCATAAACACGATCAAAACACTCGCCGCTGAATCCGGTTTCGCGAACATTACTTTATTGCATCTTGTTTTGATTATACTTGCTTTATTCTTTTTATATCTTGCGATTGCAAAAAAATATGAACCACTGCTGTTGGTTCCCATTTCATTCGGAATGCTGCTGGCAAATCTTCCACTCGGCGAATTAATGCATCCTGAACTATGGGATGTACAGCCTTTGGATTACGGTGCAATTCTGCATAACGGGGGCCTGCTCGATTTATTATATCTCGGAGTAAAGCTTGGTATTTATCCCCCGATTATTTTTCTCGGTATTGGTGCGATGACAGACTTCGGACCACTAATCGCAAATCCGAAAAGCTTTTTACTTGGCGCCGCGGCGCAATTCGGCATATTCGGAACATATATAGCGGCTATGGCATTTGGTATTTTTACCCCGCAGCAGGCAGCTTCAATATCAATAATCGGCGGTGCGGACGGCCCTACCGCCATTTGGCTTACATCAAAGCTGGCTCCGGAGCTTCTCGGGCCTATCGCTCTTGCGGCTTATTCGTACATGGCGCTTGTGCCAATTATCCAGCCTCCGATCATGAAGGCGCTTACGACAAAAAAGGAACGCGAAGTTGTAATGAAGCAGCTTAGGCCTGTTTCACAGCTTGAAAAAATTCTGTTCCCGGTTGTTGTATGCGTGCTTGTAATACTTATTCTCCCTTCATCCGCGCCCCTTATTGGAATGTTTATGCTCGGAAACCTGTTCAGGGAAAGCGGTGTTGTCGGAAGGCTTAATGATACAGCCCAAAATGCGCTGATTAATATTGTTACAATCTTTCTCGGGCTGACGGTTGGTTCTACGGCAAGCGCGGATAAGCTCAGCCAGCCGGGATTCGGCCTTCAGGCTCTGCTTATTATCGGACTTGGCCTTGTGGCATTCTGCATTGGAACGGCTGCCGGAGTTTTATTTGGTAAATTAATGTATTTTTTCACCGGAGGAAAAGTAAATCCGTTAATAGGTTCTGCCGGAGTATCGGCAGTTCCGATGGCGGCGCGCGTTTCGCAAAAAGTCGGCCAGGAAGCGAATCCGCAGAATTTCCTGCTGATGCATGCCATGGGACCTAACGTTGCAGGTGTTATCGGTTCGGCCATTGCCGCAGGAGTACTGCTGTCGATCCTTGGATAATACTTATGTAAGATTAAAACTTTTACTTCTGAAAAAAGAGTTGATTTAAATGAAATATATAGTTCTATTGGGCGATGGCATGGCCGACTGTCCTGTTCCCGCTCTTGGGGGCAGGACTCCGCTTGAAGCCGCGAACAAACCAAATATGGATTATATTGCGCAAAACGGGGATATGGGCCTTGTTAAAACCATACCCGACGGGATGCCTCCCGGAAGCGACGTGGCTAACCTATCCGTTTTCGGATATGAACCTGATATTTATTATTCCGGGCGCTCACCGTTTGAAGCGGCAAGTATGGGTATATCGATGTCCGATACCGATATTGCGCTGCGATGTAATCTTGTGACGCTGTCGTCCGAAGAACCATATGAAGAAAAGACTATGGTGGATTACTGTTCCGGAGAAATCTCTACCGAAGAAGCACGAAAGCTTATCGAGGCAATATCTGCCGAACTCAATTCGGAGATTTTTTCATTTTACCCGGGTATAAGCTACAGGCATTGTCTTATCTGGAAAGACGGGAAGGACGGAGTTTCATTCACCCCTCCGCATGATATAAGCGGGAAAAAAATCGCTTCGTTTCTTCCGAAGGGAGAAAAAAACGACATTTTTATAACGCTGATGAAAAAAAGCGAAAAAATTCTAAAGAATCACCCCATAAATCAAATGCGCATAAAAAACGGGTTAAACCCCGCAACTTCGATATGGCTGTGGGGACAAGGAAAGAAACCGAAACTGAAACAGTTTGCAGAAAAATATAACCTTATAGGAAGCGTTATTTCAGCAGTCGATCTTGTGCGCGGGATTGGGATACTGGCAGGTTTAAAACCCGTTTATGTCGATGGAGCCACTGGAAATTTACATACTAATTATACCGGCAAAGCAAAAGCCGCGCTGAATGAACTTGAAAACGGCAGTGACTTCGTTTATATTCATGTGGAAGCTCCCGACGAATGCGGGCACCAGGGACTTGTCGAGGGAAAAGTCCAGTCGATTGAAAAAATTGATTCAGAACTGCTTGCGCCCCTTTTAGACGGGCTTACAAAATGGGATTACTCTATACTGCTGCTTCCTGATCACCCGACCCCGATTTCAACCCGGACACATTCATGCGAGCCAGTGCCGTTTGCAATATACAGAAACACCGGCGGTATGCGCTCAAACAATACCTTGCGGTTTACTGAAAAAGACGCCGCATCAACCGGTGTTTTTATTGAACACGGACATACGCTGATAGACAGGTTTTTAATCTAGATAATCATAAGAACTTACGGTATGACAATTCACCTAGCACAAAAAATGGTCCGGGGGTATAAATCCCGAACCACTTTTTTATTTTTTCTTATCTTACTCCTGTGCGTTAAGCACTTCTTTTGGAGGAATTTTCAATACCTGACCGACTATTATACTGTCGTACGGCGCCGGTATTTTATTGTATCTGCCGAGCCTTTCAACATATACCCAGTTGTCTCCGTAAAACTCTCTCGCAATTGATGATAGCGTATCACCGGGTTTTACAGTATACTCCCGGATTTCGGCTTGAGTAGGTTCGGGCGTAGGTTCAGGCGTAGCCTCGGGCGTGGCCTCCGGCGTAGTATCCGGCACTGGTTCATCGTCTGTACCGGGCGGCGGGGTTACCGTCAGGTTAATGCTGGTGTCAGGTGTTATGTCTTCAATTTCATTCAGTCGTTTATATATATTTTTTATTAACAGAACAACTATCAGAATGAGCAATATGGCCGTAAGCACGACACAGCCGTAATATATCAGGTTTTCGTATTTTTTAATGCCTCCCCTGTTTTTATATTTAAACGACGGGGGAGGAGCACTCTTTTTAAGTGCAGATACTTTTGATCTTTCCACTGATTTTTTCACAGTGCCGGTGCTGTAAGATACTCTTTCAATACGAACAACCATAGCAGTCATATCATCATCTGAACTGCGTTTTGCGGCCTCTGTAATTATACGGTAGGCAATATATGTACTGTCACTGCGCATTGAAAGAATATCCTCAAGATATTCTTCTCCGAGGGCGTTATAAACACCATCGCTTATCAAAAGGAACTTATCGCCTTCCATCAATTCCACGGGCTCGGACAACAGCATTAATTTTTCATCTTCATCCGCAGCCTTGTATTTTTCCTGGATGTTTTGGGCTTCTTCATCGGAAATAATACCGAGATCAACAAGCCTTTTTGACCTTGAACTGCCATCCGTCATATGTTTGAAAACATTACCGCGGCATAAGTATATATGGCACGTTCCATACGTAGAACCAACCGCTTTCCCATCGGAAAGCAACAACCCTGCAAAACCCATCTGCCTGGCAGGGTCGGTATCGGGTGCATTTCTCATATCGAGAAAACTGTCAAGGTATTTCCCCGTTTCCTGAACACGCGAAGCAAGCTCTCTTGTTTTGAAATCCAAATCCCCTTCATGGACGGATATTTTTTCGTGATATTTCCCAACCTCACGCAGTATTGAAAAACTTGCTCTCTGCTCATCATCGGAAAATTCCATATGATCGGCCACAGCGAAGAAAAATTCAGTTCCCCTGTTTTCCATAGATGCCTGCATATTATCAAGATGGTGTTCCGACAGAAATTTACCGTTCATATAGAAATCGTCACGGTTGGAATCTCTTTCATAACCTATGCGCGAATATACACACGCATTTATCTTTATTACATCGCTCATCTGGAATTCTCCTCTTTTCGACAGGATTTTGGATATTTCTGATGTTATCATATCATATGAATGAACCGGTTTCAACAAAAAAACAAGCCATTTGGAGCCGCCGCTACATTACAAAATTGTTTCACAGGCACTTTGTCTCCCAAGGAAGCGAAACACCCGAACCAGGACCCGCGGAAATATTGTTCATCTGCTGCTAATTGAACTATTGTCAATAATCCTTTATATGAGCAGCATACGGCGAACTAAAACCGCAAACATAGCGGGTGGTTCGGGTGCTTTCGGTGACGACGGGCGACATGCTTCAACACCCTGCTGCTTACAGGCAACTGTGGAGCGGGTTAATGAGCGACCCGGGATATGGAGACCTCTTCTTAAAAAATGAACAGGATCTGGAGCGTGTTGTTGGTACGTGCTTTGTCGCCCCAGGAACCCGAAACACCCGAACCAGGACCCGCGGAAATAATGCCAAACATTCTGCTTCCTGAACTATTGTACAATAACGTCAACAAGGAGCTTCATTTGCAAGAGCTATACAGTTCAGTTCGGGCAAGTCGAAACTCGCAAAAATGCTTTAAAATATTTCTTGCAGGAAGCATTTTTGCTCAGACAGTCGACTTGCTTATCCTTGCCCTGACTGTATATCTCTAAGCTGCATTCCGCTATAGTTTCCGTTATTGCACAATAGTTCATCCAAGTAGCTCACGGGAATTATACCGAAAACCAGCGGGTGGCTAACGGGTCGAGGCACTGCTGCCGCGTTCCAGTTGGTACGCGGCTCTGGTTCTGGTGACTTCGGTGACGACGGGTGACATGCTGCAACGCCCTGCTGCTTTCAGGTAAATGTGGAGCGTGCAAATGAGCGACCCGGGATATGGAGACCCTCTGGTTCGGGCGTTTTCGGTGACGGGCATTGACAAAATGTTGTTTTGGATTGTATACTCTAACCAGATGAATTTAATAAATATAAATCATACGACTGGCGGACAATGTGGGATACCACAGGGGAGTATGAGTTAGTAATAGCCGACCGCCTGGGCACTTTCGATAAGAAAGTGCCCTGTTTTTTTATCGACGTGAATGGAGGGGATTTCAATGAACCGTTATGTTGAATGGGAAGGTTTTAAACCTGGAAGCTGGCAAACCGGCATAGATGTCGGCAATTTCATACGCAGGAATTATACCCCTTATGACGGAGATGCTTCCTTTCTTGTGGGGCCGACCGAAAGAACAACTAAGCTGTGGAACCTATGCAAAGAACTTATTAATGAAGAAATAAAAAAAGGCGGGGTCCTGGATATCGATGCAAGCAAGGTGTCAAGCATTACGGCGTATCCTGCCGGCTACATAAACAGGGACCTCGAGGCAGTCGTTGGGCTCCAGACCGATGCCCCGCTTAAACGGGGCATATACCCGAATGGAGGTATACGCATGATCGAAAAATCATGTGAAGCGTATGATACCCCGCTGCCCGACGAAATCCGTGAAATATTCAGGACATACAGGAAAACCCACAACGACGGCGTATATGACGCATATACAAAAGAAATGAGAAAGGCACGACGCAGCGGTGTTATTACAGGGCTTCCCGACGCATACGGCCGCGGGCGCATTATCGGCGATTACAGGAGAGTAGCACTGTACGGCGTTGATTTTCTTATAAGGGAAAAGCAGCAGGATTTGGATACTATCCTTGACATGGATATGGACGACGAAGTGATTAGGCTTCGGGAAGAGGTTTCCGAACAGATACGGGCATTGAAGGATCTTTCGGCTATGGCCGCTTCGTACGGTTTTAATATATCAAGACCCGCGGGAAACGCGGCGGAAGCAGTACAGTGGACATATTTCGCATTCCTTGCGGCGATGAAGGAAACAAACGGGGCGGCAAACTCGCTCGGCAGGGTAAACACGTTTTTTGACATTTACATTGAGAGGGATCTCGCCAAGGGGCTTTTAACCGAAGAAACGGCGCAGGAACTGATTGATCAGTTTGTAATCAAGCTACGCCTTATACGCCATCTTCGTACGCCCGAATACAACGAGCTTTTCGCCGGTGATCCGGTGTGGATAACCGAGGCACTTGCGGGAATGTGCCGTGACGGAAGGCATATGGTAACAAAAACGACGTACCGTTTTTTGAAGACGCTTTTGAACCTCGGACCGGCTCCCGAACCGAACCTTACGGTTTTATGGTCAACGCGCCTGCCCGAACCGTTCAAATTGTTCTGCGCCGATATTTCAATGAAGACAAGCTCAATACAGTTTGAAAATGACGATATAATGAGGCCGATATACCAGGATGATTACGGTATTTCGTGCTGCGTTTCCGCGATGAGCCTCGGCAAGGACATGCAGTTCTTCGGTGCGAGATGCAATATGCCTAAACTCCTGCTTTTGGCACTTAACGGCGGCAAAGACGAAATTACCGGTGAACAGATTGCGCCCGAAACCGAAATATACCCGGATGAATACCTCGACTATAAAAAGGTTTACACAAGGTTCGTAAATTTGCAGAAATGGCTTGCAAGGCTTTATGTAAACACGATGAACGCAATTCATTACATGCATGATAAATACGCGTATGAAAGGCTCATGATGGCACTGCACGATACCCATGTGCACAGGTACATGGCTTTCGGTATAGCCGGCCTTTCCGTTCTTGTCGATTCTTTAAGCGCGATAAAATACACATACGTAAAAACAATACGGAACAGTCGCGGATTGATAACTGACTTTGAAATTAAAGGGGAATACCCGAAATTCGGCAACGATGATGACCGCGTCGACAGTATAGCCTGCATGATTGTCAATGGATTCATTAATGAACTGAGAAAGAACAGCACGTACCGGAACGCCGAGCATACGCTTTCGATACTTACGATAACGTCAAACATCGTCTATGGCAAAAAAACAGGCTCGACACCTGACGGCAGGAAACTCGGCGAACCTTTCGCGCCCGGTGCAAATCCGATGCACGGCAGGGACATTATGGGCGCCCTCGCCTGCCTTAATTCTCTCGCAAAACTGCCTTATTCAAGCTGCAGGGACGGAATTTCGCTTACCCTCTCGCTTGTGCCTAAAGCGCTCGGAAAAGAGCCCGGGATACAGCGTAAAAATTTCGGCGCGCTGCTGGACGGTTACTTTATGCAGGGCGGGCATCACGTTAATATAAACATCCTTGACCGGTCGACTCTCGAAGATGCGATGGAAAACCCCGAAAAGTACCCGCAGCTTACAATCCGTGTTTCAGGGTATGCGGTAAACTTTATCCGCCTTACGAAGGAGCAGCAGGCCGAAGTTATTTCGAGGACTTTCCACCAGGCGATGTAGCGAACCTCGTCAAAAGGAAGCTTTAAAAAACAATAATTAATCCAGTTTGTAATCCATTGAATCTAGTGAACAGGATTTAAAGGAGGCTTTATGAACGGAAGGATCCATTCCTTTGAAACATTCGGTACGGTTGACGGCCCGGGAATAAGATTCGTAGTTTTTCTGCAGGGCTGTAATTTCCTCTGCGTATACTGCCACAACCCGGATACATGGCCGCTATCGGCGGGCAGCGAATACAGTGCCGAAGAAACAGCGGCAATGGCCGCTCGCTACAAACCGTATTTTACTGCATCGGGCGGAGGAATCACGGTATCGGGAGGCGAACCGCTGCTGCAGATAAAATTTGTCACTGAACTTTTCAGGCTCTGCCGCACTGAAGGCATCCATACCTGCCTTGACACGAACGGTTCCGCCTGCCGTTCGGAAGAGCTTGACGAACTGA
>Ga0209537_1005149_pt1 | contig 10557 bp, 9 predicted proteins | sample BioPla4DNA1_FD_187698 | JGI IMG/M metagenome (GOLD analysis project Ga0209537, IMG submission 187698) | Biogas fermentation microbial communities from Germany - Plant 4 DNA1 (SPAdes) (version 2) | ecosystem: Engineered > Bioreactor > Anaerobic > Digestate | place: Bielefeld, North...
TCACCCACCCGGCCTTAACTATAACTTAGCGTAAAAACTCACTTTTCCATCTTATCTTACTTTCATGATTTTTCTCTTGTCGTTATTTCTAACTCGTTACTTAAAAAGCAAAATTATATCTCGAAGGTGACATTTTCATAGAATAAAATCATGATTTTTTAGGTGACATTTTCACAGGTTATTGACAAAAACACAGGGCCGCAGTATACCCGACAGTACCCTATATGAAGGAGCAATGCTTGCTGCTTATTTTAGTAAAGCAAGAACATCTTCCAATGTGGCGGTGGATTACTGCCCTAGAAAAAATGTAAAAAAGCCTAGAGGAGCAAGGCCCGGAATGGTCATTTATGAAAACTACAATACTATATACGTTACCCCTTCAGAGGCAGAAATCGGAAAGATGAGGAAAGTCTAATAGACCCTCATCTTTCCCTTTTCTCTAACGTAATCATGGCTTTTATAGGTATCCTCTGTTTTTTCATTGCCTATATAATGGAGATCAGCGGTAATAGTAACCAAATGCTCATTTTTATTATGTTTGATTTGTATATTGCTAACCCTTCCATCATCTTGGCGGTATAATAAATAACTATCTAGAATTTCTTTTGCATTTTCCTCAGTGACATCTTCATATACTAAAAAATAATCTTTCTCATTAATTTTTAAGTTTATCTGGTATAAGCCATCCTTCTGACTTCTAGATTCAAATATGCTATTTAGCATATTTTCACACCTTTCTGGATATATTCATAGATATAGCATAGTATTACCGACTTTATATCCATATATCCAGAAAGCTTATGTAATGTATTAACTAATTAGAAATATATTTACTTCCTGGTTTAATTGCAGGCAATCCCTGTTTGCACAATGGACAATCATCTTTGTCAAAGGAAGGGATGTCCATGGAAATTACTGCATTGAATTTGCAGCCAAAGTCTAATTTACCATTGCTGCGATCAACAATTGCTCCTACCCCGACTACATTGCTTCCAGCTTTATTAACCAATTCTATTACTTCTTTTACTGAGCCTCCTGTGGTAACTACATCCTCCACTACCAATACATTGGAGCCCTGTGGAATTTTAAAACCCCGCCTTAAGGTCATAATTCCATTTTCCCGTTCTGCAAATAGGGCTTGTACTTTTAATGCTTTAGCCACTTCATAAGACAATATTATTCCTCCGATAGCAGGCCCTATAACTATATCGATATCATCTTCGCTAAAAGCTTGTGCTAAGATACTAGCTATCTGCTCACCATAGCTTGGATATTGAAAGATTCGGGCACACTGTAGGTACTGAGAGCTATGCCGGCCAGATGTTAAAATAAAATGTCCCTCCATCAATACTCCAATTTTTTTTAACATTTCCAATATATTCTTTTTATCCATTACCTCTGTCCTCCTTTTATTTAGAATTAGCTATAAAATAAGACCGCCAATAAGTTCATGTATATCCTCTATATTATGAACCTTCATGTATTCTATTAAACCCTCTAGGATATCTAGCATAGCAGTAGGAGAGGCCAGGTTTGCCGTTCCTACCGACACCGCCGTTGCACCGGCTAGAAGAAATTCTACAGCGTCTTCCCCTGTCATAATTCCTCCCATTCCAATGACAGGTATATCAACCGCTTGGGCCGCCTGCCAAACCATACGCAAGGCCACCGGTTTGATAGCAGGCCCCGACAGTCCTCCTGTTATATTAGCCAGTATTGGCTTTCTAGTGCTAATATCAATTGCCATTCCCAGCAAGGTGTTTATTAAAGATATGGCATCAGCTCCTCCCTCTTCTGCAGCACGGGCATTTTCCCTTATATCTCGCACATTTGGAGTTAATTTGACTATTAGAGGCTGACTACAGCATTCTTTAACTGCTTTTGTCACTTCATACACCATGCCAGGATCTGCACCAAATGACACTCCCCCTTGTTTCACATTAGGACAGGATATATTTAGCTCGATAAAGTCTACTGTAGCCTCTTGTAGTTTTGCTGCCATTTGGCAGTACTCATCGATGGTATTTCCATTGATATTTACGATAATTTTAGTCCTGTATTGTTTTAACTTAGGTAAATCATTATTGATGAAATGATCGATACCTGGATTTTGTAATCCCACACTGTTTAAAATTCCAGATGGAGTTTCTGCAATGCGAGGAGGTGGATTGCCTTTTCTAGGCTTTAGGGTCAATCCCTTAACTGAAATGGCTCCTATTTTATTCAAATCAATATAATCCGCATACTCTATGCCAAACCCGAAGGTTCCCGAAGCAGCGATAATTGGATTGTCTAAAACAATCCCTGCTATCTCAACTGATAAGTTAGGATTATTCATCAAATATAACCTCCTGACTGTTAAAAACTGGCCCATCAACGCATACTCTTTTATAATCCCATCCGTTATTTGTGATGATAGCACAGGAACAAACTAAGCAACCTCCTATGCCGCAACCCATTCGCTCTTCTAGGGATATCTGACAGGGTATGTTATATTTTTTCGATATTCTTTGTAGAGCCTTAAGCATAGGAACAGGTCCGCATCCCAATATGAGATCAGGGCTCTGCTTTTCCAAAAGTTTGATTAGAGCATCGGTAGCAAAGCCTTTTTCCCCTAAACTTCCATCATCCGTTGAAATAAAAACTTGACTACACAAATTTTGGAAATCGTCAAGCTGATAAGCAGCTGATTTATTTTTAAAGCCGATACAAGCCATTATATCTAGATAGCTCCATTTTTGTGCAGCCAGCTTCAATGGAGCAACCCCACAACCTCCCCCTACTAGACAAAGGCTCTTTACGCTTGATTTAACACTATAGCCTTTTCCCAAAGGACCTATGAGATCTATGTCTACTTCGTTAGGCTTTAAGCTAGAAAGCAGCTTAGTTCCTTTGCCCACCAGCTGATAAACCAAATCTATAGTTCCATTGTCTTCATCTATTCCATTGACGCTTATTGGTCTGCGCAATATAAGCGAAGAATCCTTAGGGATTTTTATATGCACAAATTGTCCAGGGACTACATTATGGGCAATATACGGAGCAAATAAGGTCAGTTTATAAGTCCCATTGGCTATTTTTTCATTTTTAACAATGGGACTCTTTATAATCTCTCTTTTCATACTATTTCCTCCAGTGAATATATTTCAGTAGTATAATCGCTTAATCCTAAGGCTATGCTCTCTGCAAAAGCCCTAGCTGTATCTAAGGAAGTTAGACATGGTATGGAATTTTCTACTGCCATCCGGCGGATTTTAAATCCGTCCCTTTGGGGAATCCTCCCCTTAGTAGGAGTATTTATTATAATATCGAACTTTCTCTTTTCAATATAATCCTTGATGTTCGGAGAGGTATCGCTAATTTTTCTAACAACATTTGCAGCAACGTAGTTTGAATTAAGAGCCCATGCAGTGCCGGGAGTGGCAAATATAGAAAAACCTAACTGTTCATATTTGGACGCAACAGATATGGCTTCCTGCTTATCAGTATCAGCTACTGTAATAAGGATATTTCCTTGGCTTGGCAAGATATAACCTGCTCCTGTCAATCCCTTGTATAATGCTTCTGCTAAAGTCTTTCCAATTCCCAACACCTCACCGGTAGACTTCATCTCGGGTCCTAGGCTGACCTCCACAAGAGGTAGTTTTTCAAAGGAAAATACGGGAACTTTCACAGCGACGGCATCTCCTGATGGATGAAGGCCAATTCCATATCCCATATCTTTTAACTTTTCACCCATTGCTGCCCTAGTTGCCAGTTCAATCATTGGAATTCCCGTGACTTTACTAATAAAAGGCACTGTTCGGCTAGAGCGGGGATTAACTTCTATAACATATAGCTCTCCTAAATGTTCAACATATTGAATATTAATCATCCCTTTAACTTCTAAAGCTCTGGATAATTTCCTAGTGTATTCTATAATCTTATCTATAACTTTCTGTGAAAGAGATTGAGCTGGATATACAGAAATACTATCTCCCGAGTGAACTCCGGCTCTTTCAATATGCTCCATTATACCAGGAATTAAAACCTCTTCCCCATCACATATAGCATCTACCTCGATTTCTTTGCCTACCAGGTATTTATCTATAAGCACAGGGTGCTCTTGTTTAGTTTGATTAGATATAATACGCATATATTCTCGGATGTTATCCTCATTATATGCTATTTCCATTCCTTGTCCTCCTAGCACATAGGAGGGCCTTACTAGGACTGGGTAGCCGAGCCTTTCCGCTGCTTCAACTGCTTCTTCTTCAGTAAATACAGTTGTTCCATCTGGTCGGGGTATTTTTAGGGTAGCCAACAAGCTGTCGAATTCCTTTCTATCCTCAGCCTGATGGATTGAGTCCGGACCAGTTCCTATTATAGGATATCCTGCCGATGCCACGGCCTTAGCTAGCTTGATAGCCGTCTGTCCGCCAAACTGGACCACTACGCCTTCCGGCTTTTCTAACTCCAATATATTCAATACGTCTTCGGAAGTAAGAGGCTCAAAATACAACCTATCTGATATATCAAAATCTGTACTTACAGTTTCTGGATTATTGTTGATTGTAATTACTTCATATCCTAGCTTTTTCAATGAATTTATACAGTGGACACAGCAATAGTCAAACTCTATCCCTTGCCCAATCCTTATAGGACCAGAGCCAAGTACAGCTATTTTTTTATGAATGCTGAGCTTTATATTGCTTTCTCCACTATATGTTGAATAATAGTAAGTCCCCTGAACATCAAAAACGCTGTGGCATGTATCTACCATTTTATAGGCAGGTTTTATATTCCACTCTTTTCTAAGGGCTGCAATATCCGAACTTGAAACCTTCAAAAATCTTGCAATAGCGGTATCCGAAAAACCTAATCTTTTTGCTTCTTTCAATTTGGCCGGACTTATATCTTGGATACTATGTTTTTTAAGCTCTTCTTCTAGAAGTACTATACGGCGGATTTTATCAAGGAAAAAAGGATTAATAGCGGTTAATTCTTCAACTTTATCTATAGATACTCCCCTTCTAAAAGCCTCTGCTATTAAAAACATCCTTTCGTAAGTCCGCTGTTTTAATTTTTGATTTAATTTTTCATCAGATAGATTAGATAGTGTCTGCGATTCTAGAGAATCCATGCCAATTTCTAGAGAACGCACAGCTTTTAATAGTGCTTCCTCCAAGTTGCTCCCGATGGCCATTACCTCTCCTGTAGCTTTCATTTTAGTACCCAAACTCTTATCTGCTTTTACAAATTTATCGAAGGGCCATCGGGGTATCTTTACTACTGTATACTTAACCTCTGGCTCAAAGTCTGCTCCAGATTTTCCATTAATCTGTTTTACAATTTCATCTAAGCTATACCCAATTGCAATTTTGGTAGATACTCTGGCAATCGGATAGCCAGTAGCTTTAGAGGCTAGGGCGCTAGAGCGACTAACCCTTGGATTAACTTCTATAACATAATATTCCTTTGTCTGGGGATTTAAGGCAAACTGGACATTGCATCCCCCTTCAATCTCCAATGAGTTAATAATCTTAAGCGCTGCTTTCTTTAGCATCTGCTTTTCATCTGGAGTCAAAGTCTGACAGGGAACTACGACAATACTATCGCCCGTATGGATACCGACTGGATCAATATTTTCCATATCACATACAGCTATACAGTTTCCATCTCCATCCCTTATAACTTCATATTCTATTTCTTTCCAACCGGCTACTGATTTTTCAACTAACACTTGATGAACCCTGCTCAGCCGTATTCCATCCGAAACAATCCTCTTCAACTCTTCAGGGTTATGTGCTATTCCTCCCCCTGTACCTCCCAGGGTATAAGCTGGACGTACGACTACCGGATAGCCAATCTCGCCTGCAAACTCTAAGGCAGTTTTCACATCTTCTGCAATGATGCTTTCAATTATAGGTTCCCTAATCGCTATCATCGCCTTCTTAAATTCTTCTCTATCCTCTGCTTTCTTTATAGAAGTCATGGAGGTTCCAAGAAGTCGGACATTGTGTTGCTCTAAAAAACCGCTTTCAGCTAGTTCCATAGCTAGATTTAGTCCGGTTTGGCCTCCAAGGGTTGGTAGTATGCTGTCCGGCCTTTCCTTTAATATGATTTTTTTGATTGTATTTACCGTTAGAGGCTCTATATAGACATGATCCGCCATGGTTTTATCTGTCATTATAGTAGCCGGATTGCTGTTTACAAGCACTACTTCAATGCCCTCCTCTTGAAGGGCCCGACAAGCCTGAGTTCCAGCATAATCAAACTCAGCAGCCTGTCCTATTACAATTGGACCAGAGCCTATAACAAGCACTTTTTGTATAGTATTGTCCCTAGGCATGTTGATTCCTCCTAAATTTGCTAAAATAGTTTTGCAAACTCCTCCCGCATTTTCAACACTTCCGCTCGAGAAGCTTGGGCAAACTGCTCAGGCGTAAATTTACTGCTCCACGGTTCCCGCCTATAGGCGCAGATAACGCTGCGAGAAGCATTGACAACAGCCCCTAGCCCCTTCTCATCAAAGCATTGTAATATATCTTCTGCCCGACCTCCCTGAGCCCCATAACCCGGTATTAGAAAAAAGCTATTAGGTATTATCTGACGAAGCTCTGATAGTTGCCTGGGGTAAGTAGCACCTACAACCGCGCCTACCCGGCTGTATCCAAATTCCCCAATACTATCTTTACCCCACTCGCTCACTTTTTCTCCAACGTGTTTATATAGCGGCTTATTGTCTATCTGTAGATCTTGAAATTCTCCGGAAGAAGGGTTGGACGTCTTTACAAGTACAAATATTCCTTTATCATATTTATTACAATCTTCTATAAATGGCTTAATTCCATCTATTCCCAGATAAGGATTAACAGTTATAAAATCTGAAGGAAAGGCTTCATACTGGGCTTCTTTGACCTGAGTTTTTCCAAGATATGCAGTTGAATATGCCTCGGCGGTAGAACCAATATCATTGCGCTTTACATCGGAGATTACTATAAGCCCCCTTTCTTTTGCATAACGGGCGGTTTTTTGGAAAGTCTCTAGTCCAGCAATTCCGTACATTTCATAATAAGCTATCTGCAGTTTTACAGCTGGAATTAGATCATACACTTCATCTATTATTCTTTTGTTAAACTCTTCAATTGCCAAAGTTGCATTTTTTAAACTGGGATACTTTGAACAATATTTTTCGATGAGAAAGTCGGGCAGATATTCTAGCCTGGTATCTAGTCCAACTACCGAAGGATTTTTCTTTTCTAATATATTGGAAATCAACTGATCTATCAATCATATCCACCTCTTTCATATAATTTTTCCATTGTCATATACTACTCTACCATCGACGATGGTGTATACAATTCTCCCTTTTACTTTTTTGCCGTGAAAAGGAGAATTTTTACCTTTTGAATAGAATTTTTCTACGTCGATTATATACTCATCTTTGTCACTGGCAATGGTTATATCCGCTGCTTTCCCGACTTCCAAAGTTCCTCCATCTATTTTGAATATTTTAGCTGGAATAGTACTCATTTTTTTTACTAGTTCAACCATTGATATGATTTTTGGTTCCACTAAATTTGTATATCCTAAGGCAAAAGCAGTTTCAAATCCCGATATACCACTGGCAGCCAAAGTATATTCAACTTCTTTTTCATCCCTATGATGAGGGGCGTGGTCTGTTGCTATTATGTCTATGGTTCCATCTTGTAGGCCGACTTTTATAGCCTCCACATCTTCTTCAGTGCGCAGAGGCGGATTTACTTTAGTATTGGTATCATAGCCTTCTACCCATTTTTCATTAGCTGAGAAATAATGGGGAGCAGTTTCACAGGTTACTGCTATTCCTATCTCCTTAGCTTTACGAATAATTTCCACAGAGCCTTTGGTACTGACATGGGCGATGTGAAGTGGTGCTTTAGTTATCTTTGCCAGTATAACGTCCCGTGCTACCATCACTTCTTCTGCAGCCGGCGTTATACCTTTTAACCCTAGTATAGTAGAAATTGTTCCTTCATTCATTACCCCATCTCCTACAAGAGATTTATCCTCACAATGGGATATTAAAGGAATTCCCCATTGTCCGACATACTCTAATGCTAAACGCATAATGCGGGAGTCGGATACCGGATCTCCATCATCGGATAAAGCGATGACTCCTGCATCTAGAAGCTCTTTCATTTCAGTTAGCTCCTTGCCTTTTCTCCCCTTCGTTATGGCTCCAATGGGGTATACCTTGACCTTTCCTTCTGCGGTTGCTTTCATCTTTATAAAGTTTACTACAGCGGCATTATCTATAGCTGGCTCTGTATTGGGCATACATGCAATGCTGGTAAATCCCCCTGCAGCAGCACTTTTGGTCCCTGAAGCAATGTCTTCTTTATATTCAAATCCCGGCTCTCTAAGATGGCAGTGAGCATCTACAAACCCAGGCATAACCCATAACCCTTCCGCATCTATTACTCTATCTGCCTTATGGGATAGATCGCTGCAGCTTATTTCTACAATTTTACCGTTATCTATGAGAATATCTCCCTTATGATAGCTATCGCTTATCCCATCGATAATTTTTCCGTTATGAATACATAACATTTTTATGCTCCCTCCTCCGAGTTATTAGATACAAAAGCGCCATCCTCACAGCTACTCCATTAGTTACCTGTTCGTTAATGGTTGAATTATCACTATCGGCAATATCGGAAGTTATTTCAATTCCCCTGTTAATAGGGCCGGGATGCATTATTAAGGCGTCCTTTCGAGCTAGCGAAATCCTTTCTTTGTTAAGCCCAAACACATTTGAATATTCTCTCATAGATGGTAGGAGTCCCTGCTCTTGCCTCTCTTTCTGCAATCGCAGCGCCATAACTACATCTGCACCTTCTACAGCCTCTTCTACACTTTCAGCTACCTCAACCCCTATTTCTTCAAGGCCTGGCGCCATTAGAGTAGAGGGGCCTGCTACACGAATTTTGGCTCCCATTTTGCTTAATCCCCATATATTGCTTCTAGCAACTCTGCTGTGCAGTATATCGCCAATTATCGCTACCTGAAGCCCTCGGAAACCTCCTTTTTTCTCCCGAATCGTAAACATATCTAATAACGCCTGGGTAGGATGTTCGTTCATTCCGTCTCCGGCATTGATGACCGATGCACTTACATTGCGGGCTAAGAGATGAGGAGCTCCCGATAGGGGATGCCTTATTATAATTACATCTACTCCCATTCTTTCTATGGTTCTTCCAGTATCGATAAGGCTTTCACCTTTAGCTACACTGCTAGACGATGCTGATATATTGGCGGCACTGGCACTCATATATTTGCTAGCCAGTTCAAAAGATAGCCGGGTTCTTGTACTATTTTCATAGAATAAAGTTACTATGGATTTTCCCTGAAGATGGGGAGTTTTCTTGTTGTTTGTTGTTAGAATATATTTCATTAATTCAGCTGTATCCAATATTTCATTTATTTCATCGGAGGTCACATCCCTTAACCCCAAGAAATCTTTCCTGGACAGAGCCATCCAATCACCAACCCTTTCCTTTGTAAATTATAAGCTTCAAAAAAACAGGCACAAAAAAAGCCTTGATATAAGGCTATCAAGGCTTACAAATACAGATAAAGTAATAAATACATAAGTAAGTAGTAGTATCTGTACTCCCTTGACAGCCTCACAGGACTGTATTAAAGTGGGTAACTTACTTTTCTGCTATAGTTACTTTATTTACTTTGTCTATCTCCATCAGACAGACGTTAACCACTTCACTTTTTGAAGTTGGAACATTCTTACCAACAAAATCCGCCCGAATTGGTAGCTCCCGGTGTCCTCTATCTACAAGAACCGCAAACTGAATAGCTGCAGGTCTCCCAAGGTCGATTAAGGCATCCATAGCTGCTCTGGCTGTTCTTCCGGTATATAGGACATCATCCACCATGACGAGAATTTTTTCGTTTATATCAAAAGAAATGTCCGTTCCATTTATCACTGGATGCTCCGCTAGCATCGATAGATCATCGCGGTATAGGGTGATATCCAATATTCCAACCGGTACATCTTGTTTTTCATATTCTTTAATTTTCTTGGCAAGTCGCTGAGCTAATGGAACACCCCTGCGCTGAATTCCAATAAGGGCTACATTTTCAACTCCCTTGTTTCTTTCAATAATCTCATGGGCAATACGGGTAAGAGCCCGGTTTATTGCAGCCTCATCCATTATCGTTGCTTTTTCAACCATATACATCACCTCATTAAAAAGCGCCATACCGTTTGGTAAGGCGCTATTTATACATATCATCACACGAAAATTAGATTATAACATAACATATGGTTATGTTATAACACCTTACCGGACTCACGGGCCCAGTTTAAAGGCTTTGTTATATTTTTGTATAGTATAACATATTATTGAGCATATGTCTATACCTAGATTAAATTTTTTGTAGTTATTCTATGATAATGTCATATTGAATTTATTCTGATAAAATGTCATGTATGCGAAAGGAGACATTCAATATGACTCAAAAAGAAATAACTCGTCTTAGAGTCATCAATCAAACTATCGATAAGGTAATAACCAT
>Ga0209537_1005152_pt1 | contig 10552 bp, 11 predicted proteins | sample BioPla4DNA1_FD_187698 | JGI IMG/M metagenome (GOLD analysis project Ga0209537, IMG submission 187698) | Biogas fermentation microbial communities from Germany - Plant 4 DNA1 (SPAdes) (version 2) | ecosystem: Engineered > Bioreactor > Anaerobic > Digestate | place: Bielefeld, North...
GGCTTGAGGTCGATCCCCGCGCATGCGGGGTAAACGTCTAGAGGAAAAGTCAACCTTTTTCTCAAAAAGGTCGATCCCCGCGCATGCGGGGTAAACGGAGTTAGCGTTGGAGGAAAGCAAACCGAAAGGGGTCGATCCCCGCGCATGCGGGGTAAACTCGGGTCAATTTTGATTTCAAAACCGATTTCAAGGTCGATCCCCGCGCATGCGGGGTAAACTGCAACCTTGGCTCCCACATCGCCCCAGGAGACGGTCGATCCCCGCGCATGCGGGGTAAACGTGGCGGCGCTGGTACTAACGACGGTGCTTTGTGGTCGATCCCCGCGCATGCGGGGTAAACACGCTGAGAGCGGCCTCTCAGTGCGGCTGGAACGGTCGATCCCCGCGCATGCGGGGTAAACTTCCTGCCGTGACATTCCATTATTGAGTAACACGGTCGATCCCCGCGCATGCGGGGTAAACTTGCTTGTCTCCATGTTAACACGTCACCGTACAGGTCGATCCCCGCGCATGCGGGGTAAACGTAATTCGCTATAACTAATAGGATCAAAAGCCAGGTCGATCCCCGCGCATGCGGGGTAAACGTTCCGTCTGCCAGTTCAATTTCCACCTCCGTGGGTCGATCCCCGCGCATGCGGGGTAAACCCTCCAAACATTGTCAAAGGGCAATATAAATGTGGTCGATCCCCGCGCATGCGGGGTAAACGTTTTTTTGTGGCAAAAAACCTGCTAGATCGCGGGTCGATCCCCGCGCATGCGGGGTAAACGCATACGAAGCTTCGCAAAAGCAGGAAAAAGCAGGTCGATCCCCGCGCATGCGGGGTAAACTCTTGGTGTAGTGTGCATCCCGCTCAGACAAGGGGTCGATCCCCGCGCATGCGGGGTAAACAGGAAAAAGTAGTGACTAAACCCGCAAACCCGCGGTCGATCCCCGCGCATGCGGGGTAAACGGAAACGCTTTGTTGATCGATACTTGCAATAACGGTCGATCCCCGCGCATGCGGGGTAAACAAAAACGTGAAAAGTATGCTACAAAAAAAGGAAGGTCGATCCCCGCGCATGCGGGGTAAACGGTGAAAGTAAATGGGATTATCCTCTGGTCACAGGTCGATCCCCGCGCATGCGGGGTAAACGAGTTATGGGGAGCAGGGAAAAACCTGCAAAACGGTCGATCCCCGCGCATGCGGGGTAAACGACTAAACCTGCAAATCCGCTTGTAGAGCCAGTGGTCGATCCCCGCGCATGCGGGGTAAACCAAGAAGGAGATCGAAAAATTATTAGGAGGAAAGGTCGATCCCCGCGCATGCGGGGTAAACTGCAATGAACAAGGCAATGGCTTCTTTAGGAATGGTCGATCCCCGCGCATGCGGGGTAAACCAGACAATTAGCCCTGTTCCTGTAAAGAAAATGGGTCGATCCCCGCGCATGCGGGGTAAACCATTTTGATAATTAAATGTAAAGAGCTTGTTAAGGTCGATCCCCGCGCATGCGGGGTAAACGACGAAAAAGCTATGGAAAAAGCTTTGAAAACAGGTCGATCCCCGCGCATGCGGGGTAAACAATCACTTCCTTTCCGCGAATGTTTTTGGCAGGGGTCGATCCCCGCGCATGCGGGGTAAACCTGCCGGAAGATCTGCGCATAACCTTGCAGGTAGGTCGATCCCCGCGCATGCGGGGTAAACAAGAAAACCCGCGTTGTATGCTGCTGCAGACTCGGTCGATCCCCGCGCATGCGGGGTAAACTCCGTGCCCAAGAGTTGTGCGAATTGTGGGAAAGGTCGATCCCCGCGCATGCGGGGTAAACTTGAAGTGACTGAAAAGATCTTGAGAGTGAATGGGTCGATCCCCGCGCATGCGGGGTAAACTGACTAAACCCGCAAACCCGCTCCTAGAGCCAGGGTCGATCCCCGCGCATGCGGGGTAAACCCTTGTTGAACAGGGTTTTTTATTGGCGCTCAACTCTGTATTTTGTGCCACTTTAGACTTCATTCAGTAAGTTAAGTTCCTGGATCCCTGAAGGGCCTCCGAGCCACTATCAAGCCGTCTACCGAGACCAAGTCGATAGGGGGAAGGCCCAACACCTTCACCGATTGCTTGCTTTCCATCCTATCGTCCCACACCATAACGATACTCGTGTCTCCACCTTCGAACCACTCCTCCAACACCTTCCAAACCCTTTCTCTCGCTCCCGCCGATAGGCTGGTTGTGGTGTAAACTCCCGGACCAACCTCCAGCATGGAAGAAGCGAGAAAGCCCCGTATCCTCGAATGCACGTTACGAGTTACCACCACTGTCAGTGACATAGAGCAACTCCTTAATTCGGTCAATCATCTTTGGAATAAGCTTGTGCTGTTTAAACCATCGCGCCGCTTCGTAACGCATGTGTTTTTCGAGCTCGCCCGGTTCAATACCCTTAGCTACCACGGAAAAGGCCAGAGGTAGCGTAATTTCAGCGCGCCACATATCTGCGATATCCAAAACAAAAGCGTTACTCGAATCCTCATGGACAAAACCCAAGGGAGGTAAAGCGCCGACAGCAGCCACAGCTATTTCGGCAGCAGCTTCCACAAAGGTTGCGGCATGGTTGATCGCTTGATTTGGCAGGTCATTCAGGCCTGGGTTTTGCCGATCGTATTTCCGCCCTGCCCATTCGATACCGTACTGCTTTGCCAACATCTGATACTGCGCCTTTACCCGAGCACCTTCCATGCCACGCAAGACGGAAATATCTTCTTGGGGGAAAGCCATCTGAAATCGATATCCATACATGCGCCGGATTATCTTCATTCTTTCTTTTTCATCGGCCCAAAGGCGGGCGTGCGCCCTGGCTACGGCAGACCTGCCCGTTCCCATGGGGGGTGCGGTGTAGTACTTCACTCCTCCTTCCCCCACCGCAGCCAGCAACGTCCCATGGCGCGCCGTAATCCTGAGTACGTCGTGGGTAACTGACGTGCCCGGTCCCAGCAGGATCATAGATACTGCTTGATAGGGGATAGCATACTCGCCAGGCTCCAGTTCCGGGCTCCCTGCAGCTTTGAAGCATAGTGTGCCGTCTTGTACAAACAGGTTACCTCGCGACAGATACACCAGACCGTGCCGATCAATGTGGGGAATACGCGCTTCGGCCAGGCCTAAACGGCCTGGAAAAACAATGCTCATCGCGGCGAACTGAGCAGGATCATTCCGTAGCCAAAGGAACGATGCCTACCCAAACCTTTCCTCAGCATCTGAGCAAAACTCTCCGGGTCAGTCACTGTAAGGTTCCCCTCAAGCAAGGCATGTGGCCTGGTAATCATGGCGCTCTTACGCTCTTGGTTTGTCTGAAACCGCATCTGACGTCTGAGTCTCACCAAGCGAAAACCGGTCATACGAACGTCATGCACGGTTGCTCCGCCGGCTTCAAACCTTTCCTTGAGCCAATCCGCATACACGCTTTCCCGCTGCAGATCGTGTGCGCCTCCTTCTGCCCGGATTAGGAATAGGTCCTTCTCAACCCCGCTGCCTGCTTTCCTGCCCACGGGGCAGCACAACACCTGAAACCCCAGCCTTCTCCCCCGATGCCACTGGGGCATGGGTTTGCTGTTGATCATCACCTCAGGCCTTGGGCAGACACTTATTGCGCACGGCAGAGCAAACTCATTGAGCTGCCCACGGAGTTCCTGGGCATCCGCTTCGCTGTAGCCAAGAACCCTGGCAGAACCGCTCCTGTTTATGAAGAAACGCCATGGTTTTGGGGCCAGTTCGCCAAAGGCAGCAGCGAGCCACTGATGAACCGCATACCCATAATCCACTTCCAATCTGCCGCGATAGCCCATCACATCGTAAAGGAAGGTGTGGAAAGAAGCCAAGTCCAGCTGAATCTCAACCATGTTGAACACCATCACAATCCCACCTCGATCATGCCTTCGCACCTCTTCCTGCTGCCGGCGGGTAGTTGGTTCTGCCAGTCCCTCAAATCATACACCAGACGGGTTTCGGGCGCTGTATCTTCAAATGACCGCGGCGTCCAGCAGGCACGCGTATAACAACGCCCCTTAGCCTCCTGCCCGGATCGGGTCCAGATCGGAACACGGGCGAGTATGGATAAAAGATCCTCTCCTTCCATAACTGGCGTGCGGGGATCCAGCAGCGGTCGCGATGGCAGACAAGTCTTTCTCCCCAAGAACAGGGGCCGGACAGGCTCCCGCAGTGCATGCACGACTGTCTGCAGATCAGGGTCTCCTTCGGTGGTAAGACCCACAGCTACAGTCATCAGGCCATCCACCAGGTAATGCCTGTACCTCTGGTGGATGCCATAGCGGGCAGCAGGGCCACCCGCCCTGTGCTCAGGCTCCCCGGAAGTAGTCCAACCGGGGTTGCGCATTTTGGGGCTTCCCAAATCAACCGTGTGATAGTCAACCATCACCTCGGGGTCCACGTCCCATCTAGCGGCAAAATCCAACCGTTCCTGCAGATCAGTAAGCTTGGCAAAATCACTGTGGTCATAGCCCAGCGCGTTGCCTATCAGACCCGTGAGCATTGCTACCCCGGGAAAAGAATCTGTAAAACCGTGCTGGTCCACAATAACTGAGCCGAAACTCATCTGCACAGCATCTAGACGCAGAATGGCAGCCTTCATCTGCTATCACCGAAGATAGCATCCAAACTGCGATCAATTGCGCTTTGAAGCGAGAGAGCCGGCTCATCTCCTGGCCAGGTGTGAACGGGGCTTAGGGCCAAAAACCTGTAGTCGCCATTGACTCCATACATCTGGTCCATTGCCTGTATGTATTCAGCTAGGGCTGTGATGGAACAGCTCATGAGGTTGTCCGTCTCAGCCTTCAGTTCAACGGGTCTAAGAAACGCGTTGGCCAGACTGCGCGGTTGAGTCTTTCCGACTTCCAGCAACACGCATTCAGCCTTGGCATACGGGGCAGTGGCGCCCAGCTTCGCTCCGGGAGAAACCTCCGCTATAGCGTGGATCAGAAGCTCCAAAAGCTTCCGCGCACCAGTAGGATCCTGCTCTTGCCACTCCGAACGGCCGCAGCCAGTTAGATTACTCATCAGCAGCGGAACATCCACTACCACGTAACCGTAGTAAATCCCGCTGCCGAGCTCCATATCATTGGCATGGGCGGCGCCGGTTTCGTCGCCCGCCAAATCATCCACCACTGTAAAGAAATCAACTTCTGTATCCAAGGCATGGGTGGTAAAAGCGTGGGCCACATGGACTGGTGCATCCACTCGGGTTAAGATGTCTGAGGTAACGAAACGACCGAAAAGCGCACCCTCAAACCCGGCCACCGGGTTGGCGAACCCAGCCTGTTCCATCAGAGCCTTGGCGTTCTTCTTGCCAAGGCGGTCAGAAATCAGTTCTTGTCCCTTTTTCAGATCGCCTGTCTGGGCTGCCTCTTGAATCAACTGCACGAAGAAGTTGGCCTCAGGATTTCCAAAGAGAACCGGCTGCTTCATGGCCAGGGTGTCTTTGTCTAGGGCCTCCTTCTCGCCAGCTGCTGTGAGAAGAGTTTTCCCCAAATGAAGAATCAGATTGTGGGCCAGTTCAGGGTCTATTCCTTTCTCCAACACCCTCGGCTTGACAATACGGCCGAAGAAATGACGCGTACGGTAGCCCCGGGGAAAAGCCGTGCGCTCCAACATCCATTCCCGCCAATGACGCTTCTGGCATTGGCTGGAGATGCGCAGGCGGGTAGCGCCACCCAAGTTGATTCGCTTGGCCAATCCAGCGTCATCCCTGTTAAGCAAGGAAGCGTGATAACTCGTGAGAAAATGAACCTGCAGAAACACTCAGATCACTCCTTACGTTCGTAATTGTAGAAATCCCTGGCAATCCGGAAATTCAGTTCTTCTCTCTTCTCTGCATCAGAAGTGAGTAAAAAGCGCGCTCCCTCTACCCAATTGAACGGCTGCACCTTCGCCGCTAAGAATCTTACGGCCCTGAGAAAGAGTATTCTTCGCACCTCTCCTCGGGCGCCAAGCAGGCGTTCGAGCCTGGCTTCTGAATAGCCGTGCCTAGCCAGGGCTGCTCCCAATCCCACTCTCGGATCATGGGCGGCAGGACTCATCAAGGCGATGCCCGCCGTTATGGCCAACCAATCATCCCTCTGGTACTGCCAGTTACTGGGGCAGTAGTTTAGGGCGAAGCGGTAAAACGTAAGGGGAATGGGCTGAGCCGGGACCATCCTGCGTAGAGCCGCACGATCGCCAGTGGGGAAAGTGCTGCTGGAAATCACCGCTGCCATGCGACCAATAACAGCCTCCAGAGGTTCAGCTGCGGGAACTGTGCTCACTGTAACTCCCCCTTGTGTCGAAATTCTTGTAAAAAGCTCCCCAGAAAACGTTTCTTACTGTGGTTTTGACCAGGTAACGGCGCCCACTGTAGCCCGGCAGGGCTGCTTCGGCTCGTTCCAGAACCGCCAACGCATGCCTATGTAAGAACGAAGTCCAGCGATCCAACTCCTGGTCCTCGTCGAAAGGTTCAGGAACAGACCACAACCAAGGGAAGTAATCTGCAGACCAACGGAGTTCGAAATCGCGGACAACACCTGTCCAGGCAGCAGTGGAAAAATCATCGTCAAGACGCAGACGATCGGGCGCACCAAGGATGTGGGCAAAGACTGCTGGTTTCAAGACTCTGTTCTGCATAATCCCTGCGTACTCAATGGCGGTTTTGCTCAAGTCGTCCAGCGATTTCCTCCGACTGGCACCACCGAAAAGACTGGGTACTTTCTCCTGGGGTATCCTCACTTCCCAATGGTGGAAGCCGTCGGTTACCCCCTGTCCCCGCACGAGAACCGATACAGAAAACAGCAGGGAACCTCTCCAGTGGGTTAGCGGCCGCTGGAGCGCACTCAGCTTCACCTCATCGTGGAAGATCAAGCGCCGCATGTGGTCCGCGGTGATGCCTACAGGTGGAAAAGTTAACGCCTTCGCGTCCCCCTTCTGTACACCTTTTAGATCAACAGGAAGCCAAGGATCCCCTACCACTCCGTTCAGTTCCTTGGCAGCGATTCGGGGCTTGTCCGCCGAATACAGATGAGCTTTGATGATCCGTCCGTTCTTCCACACCAGCCGAACCCTTCGGCAGACCTCAATATAGAAAGGGTCCAATTGGGATAGCGCCAGGGGACTTTGACCATCCCAAGGCTCCAACCAAAGCAGTACGAGCCCCCGGGGGTCGTAACCGAAGGGTTCACTCAAAACTTGGTCGCGATGGAGCAACAGCCGCTCCACCGCATCGCGCCAACGCTGTCCTAAGGCTCGGCTGCGCATCAGCTCAACTATTGGCCTATTACCAAACCCACTGTTCATGCGTGAGATGCCTTGGTTTCCCCTGCCGAGAAACCCACTCATCGTCTGAAGGCTAATAAGGCTGTAAACCCATGAATCGATACTTGCCTGGAGGGCGCGAGCCTGCTTTACATCGTGGTTCTTGGCCGTTTGAAGGACATCCAGTGCATCCGGCGAGGCGGCTTCTGAGTTAGGTCTGCTCCCAGCAGGTAAGGGTACCTGCATAAAGCCCGGTTTTTCCAAATCATCTACAGAAAGTTCCCAGCCCCAAAGATCGCCCGACAACTCAAGCAGCCCTTCTCTCCAGAACTCTGCAGACTGTACAGGGTTGCTGATGCCCCTTCGCGCCAGAACAGCCCCGGCCAGATAGCACAGAAACACATGAAAAGCGTCGTGCTGGTGCCGCTGGAGCCCAACCAGCCGTTCGAGATGATCTGTGCCCAATTGAGCCAGGAGTTCTGGCAGACTAAGTACGTTCGGGCCCGACGTGGTTTCTGCCCGAAAAATGGGATCTGTCAGTAGGTTCAATCGACCACCTCCAAACCGTACCTGCTGTAGCTGTACACTTTTCCTGCTAGTTGAAGTAAACTCACCTCCCCTGCGGCCAACACCTGAACCGATCCTTCTCCGCTGTACTCGTTAGGCATCAGGTGCTCTGGTATGAGGACACTTGTCAAAGACGCACCGAAAGGACTTGTAAGCTGCTCTGCCAGCGCAAGCCGGAACGCATCACTACCTAGACGGGTTGCTACTGCACGACCAATGTCCACATAGGTCAAATCACGAAATGTCTCATGAAAAGGCTGGAGAACAGTATGGGCGTTCACCCGTTTAGCCAGTTCCACACCGCTCACCTTCAGGCCGTGCTCCAACCAGCACCTGCCGCTGAAGCTCTCAAGCTTATCAGGATGAGTGGCGAACTCAACTAGTTCCCGATTGTCCCGCGGAATGCGGATCTCACCTTTTTCTTCCAGCACTCTCCTGGTGAGCTCCAGCATCCGCAGATCTTCGTAGACACTCCCAAAACCGAGCCGCTGCCAGTCGCCCCTCACCTCACCCTTGGCAGTCAATCCTTCTTCCAGAGACCGATCTGGAACCAACACGACGCATTTTGCTGATTCATAGCCGGGCGGCCTAGAACGTTGATGGCGATGGAGGCGTCCAATGCGCTGCAGCAAAACATCGCTAGGGGCAAGGTCTGTAATGAGCAAATCCGCGTCAATATCGAGGCTTTGCTCCAGGGTCTGGGTACCAACCAGCAGAACAGGGCCTGGGGGGCTTCCTTTCCCAAAACGAGCACTGATCGCTCTATCCAGAATCTCCCTGTCTTCAGGGGCAAAGCGACCATGATGGGGACAGACCAACCCCCCACAAGAAAAGAGCCAATCACTAGATACGGCTGGATGGGTCTCAATTGCCTTCAGCAGCCTGATGGCTCGTGGCACCGTATTCAAAACCACTAGTACTCGAGCGCCTGCCTGAAGGGCAGGAACAAGCACAGGCTCGATTATTTCTTCTGGATCGAAAGCATGGGGCACTAAGGAGATCTGCACCCGCTTGGGTCTCAAGCTCTGCTCCGCTGAAGTGACTAGGCTACCATCGGCAAGAGTTAAGGATGGGTAGGGCCGGAAGATTGCTTCGGGGAAGCTGGGATTGGCCGCCTGCGGGTTGAGGATGGTGATGTAGTTGTGGTGAGCTGCAGAACCCAAAGTGGCCGAAAGAAGCATTGCATACCCGCCAACACTCAAATGATGCTCTAGAAGGAAACGCAAGAGGTGGGACATATAGACATCGGACGCATGAACTTCATCTACCACCAACAGGCTGCGGTCAAGGCACACCGACCTCAGGTGAGCATGGTTGGTCTGTACTACAGACAAAAGCGCTTGGTCAATGGTTCCTACAGCGACCGAGGCGGCGAGGAACCGTTTGGGTCCCGCCGCAGCCCACTGGCGTTCTAGTCGCCGCACTTGCTCGTCATCTTCCCAGATATTTGCTTCATGTTGCTCCGGCAGAGCTCGCTGAGCGGGATGACCATCGATCTGAGCATAGCCGGGTACAGCAAGCAGAGTTACCGGCCTCTGCTCCGGATCGGAAAACCATCTTTCCACCCAGCTGTTTACACGACCGTACATCTCCCGGGCAGCAACCCTGGTAGGCAGGGCGAAATAAAGGCTGTCCACCTTTCCCGCGGAAAAAAGCCGCGCAAACCAGTTTAGGGCGGCTTCCGTCTTGCCTGAACCCGTTTCCGATTCCAACACGATCAACCTTGTCTTGGGATCATCGGGATCCAGACGGTCGGTCAACTGCTGTAGTGGAAGCGGTCGCAACGAGAACCTGGACTGGAAGTTCGCGCCAACGGACTTCAGAACGGGCTTTAACTCTGCGCTGTCTAGACCTATTGCTTCCAATGCTCGAGGCGCCATCTGTCTGCTGTGCTGCAAGCGCTCTGTGGGGGTCATATCCACGATCGGGAACCAGTGGCTGTGGGAACCAATCCAGTCTGCCAACATGACGAGTCCGGCAAAACGGTGATGAAACTCGGGTTCTGGGGGAAGGTGTGGAGTATGGTTAGAGAAGGCTTGAGGGAAAGCTATTGGCGCGAAATCAGAAATCTCCTTCACAGCAGCAAAGGGGTCCCTCCATCCGTCTGGCTGCCACCACACATCTCTAGCAATGCGGTAATTGCCAGCCTTGCTACCCGAAAAGGTGACAGGCCTGCCGTGGTGGGAAAAAATCGCAAAGAAGTAGCTGTCCGCGCTTGGTCCATCGGCGAACCAATATACGAGCTCAGGGGGCAAGCTAGCTAGAAAGCGTTCTTGAAGGTTGGCTTCAAAGAACAGGGGTTCCAGTTCGCGGATGTGGCCTGCGTGGGTGTTCCTTTCCTGCTTGATCTTATCCTGAAAACCCAAGTTGGCCTTACCAAGGTCGTGCAGCATAGCTAATACAGCAAGGCGTTCCAGCATCCCCGGATGCAACCTGGTACTTGTAGACTTGGCCAGCGCACGTCTAATGCCATCAATCTCACAAAGCGCCCTGAAGACAACGGCCACATCGATGGCATGAGCCAGTAACGGTAAGACCTTACCCGTTCTTGGGTCGTACTTCCCCCAAAACATCGCCGCCTTTTTCAACGGTCAGTCTTCCCCCTTACGCACGCTAACGGGTAGCACTTTACACTTCCTTTACTTCTATTCGGTGGAACTATTCCGATTCCTTCCCAACACCGCCAACCGTCAAACAATAAGCAAAAAAGAAAGACCCC
>Ga0209537_1005154_pt1 | contig 10543 bp, 10 predicted proteins | sample BioPla4DNA1_FD_187698 | JGI IMG/M metagenome (GOLD analysis project Ga0209537, IMG submission 187698) | Biogas fermentation microbial communities from Germany - Plant 4 DNA1 (SPAdes) (version 2) | ecosystem: Engineered > Bioreactor > Anaerobic > Digestate | place: Bielefeld, North...
TAATATGAATGGGAATTCTTATAGAATGAAAGAAACTAAGGACTGGTTAGAAGAAAACCATTAATTTTTTTTACAACTGGCCCAGTTTTCGATTAATATATGGCCCATTTTTCGGTTGACAAATACACCACCGGGGAATTCCATAAGATCAGCGAAAGGATTCAGTCTGCTGTAGCTATTTCCGAGGAAAATGCAGCGGCTACGGAGGAGATTGTGTCAACTCTTACTACTGAACACGAGTTCGTCGACATGATTTCAAAGTCCGTGCGAGAATTGAATAATTTGAGCAAGGAGTTATTGGAAATATGCCAAAACAGTCCAAACACTTGATGTCGTAACCATACATTTAGCCTACCTGTAAGGGATTGAAACAAACAAGTCAAAACGATAAAGTCGTAGATGATCCAATTTTAGTCTACCTATGAGGGATTGACACCCCGAAAACATTGAACCCGTTATAACCTCAATTCTGTTTTAGTCTACCTATGAGGGATTGAAAGGGATAAACTCAAAGGAAAGAGCAGCAAACCTTCTTTGCTGCTCTTTTTCATTAAGGGATTTTTTAGAGGATTTTTGGCATAATATGTTGAATATGTCCATTTAATTGTTGCATTAATGGACAATCATTTCTAACTTACTTTCACAAGCAGGAGGCAGTAATGTGCGAATAAAGTTCAGATTTTCCAGTGACGAGCCCATTGTTATCCCCGTCCAGTACAATCATGCCCTTCAAAGCATGCTATACAACAATATCTCTCCTGAGCTGGCGGATTTTTTACACGACCAGGGTTTTTTATTAAATGGGCGAAGTTTTAAGCTCTTTACCTTTTCCCGTCTTAGAGGTCCTTTTAAGATGAGAGATGATGGGAAGATAGAATTTACCTCTTCTGTTGAGCTGACGGTGGCATCCCCCATCGAAAGGTTCCTGCGGGAGCTGTCGGAAGGCATGATGCAGAGGACTCACTTTGTTCTGCTGAAGCAGGATATTTTTCTGGAGAGCGTGAGGGTCTGCCCTGAGATAAATTTTGAAGCTTTAGGGGATGATGTGAAGGTCAAGATGCTCTCGCCTGTTGTTGCCTACAGGACCCACAAAGATAGTGGAAAGACCATATACTACTCTCCCTGGGATGAGGCCTTTAATGAGCTTATCCGGGAAAATGTAGAGAAAAAGCACTTTTTGTTAACGGGAGAAAGGCTTGAAAATCTTGAATTTAAGATTATTCCTACGAGACCTCGGGATAGGAGGTACTGCAAAATCCTCAACTATAAGGGAACGGTCATCAAGGGCTGGCTTGGAATATACAGACTTCAAGGGGATAAGAGGCTCATAAAAACTGCCTATGACTCAGGCCTTGGCTCTAAAAATCCCCAGGGCTTTGGGTGTTTTGAAATAATTGACGAAGGGAGGAAAGGGCTTGCTTAAAGAAACAGTATATTTGGCAGCTTTACTTCACGATATAGGAAAGTTCACCGAACGGAGCAAAAGTTATACAGTCGATGAAAAGTTCAAACATGTAAAGGTGGGCCATCCTAAGTACTCGGCACAATTGCTGGAGACCCTCAGCAAGATAAGTCCTTTTTTTAAAAAGCACGGCCAAGAACTAATTGACCTGGCACTTTATCACCATGAGCCGAGAAATGACCTTGAAAGGATAATCCAACTTGCCGATTGGTTGTCATCATCGGAGAGAGAAGAAGGGGAAACGAAGGAGAAGTACTTCACCGTGCCCCTGACTCCTATCTTTGCAAGGCTTTTTGACGGCATAGATAAGAGGTACGGATATGCCCTTGCACCTCTTTCCGTATCGGAAGGATTTCCAAAAGAAGGGCTTTCCCTGACTACAGCCGAGTACAAAAAGTTGGCGGACGCTTTTTTAAATGAGCTTCCCGCCGTAGAAAACTCTACACAACTGTATTATTTGTTGGAAAAATACCTATGGTGCATTCCTGCCCAAACCACCAATTACGTACCGGACATTTCCCTCTTTGACCATGCTAAAACTACGGCAGCTATTGCCCTTTGCCTTTACGAGGAGTATGCTGCCAGCAGCCTTACTTCAGAGGGATTAAACAAGATGACGGACAATACCGATGAACACTTCATGCTGATAAAGGGAGATGTCTCAGGGATACAGGACTTTATCTTCCACATTCCCAGCAAAGGTGCAGCCAAGTCTTTAAAAGGCCACTCGGTATACATCGCCCTGCTTTCCGATGTGATTACCAGGTACATGGTAAGGGAAATGGGCCTTGAGGATGCAAATATCCTGTACAACGGTGGAGGCAATTTTTATATTTTAGTCCCTAAGACCTGTGAAGCAAAATTTGATGAGATAAGAAAAAGGGTTTCTCGCCTGCTGCTCAAGGTCCACGGCGGCTCCGTATACGTGGCCTTAGATTATATCTTGCTTTCCCCAAAAGACATGACGCACTTCAACAGCCATTGGAACAAGATCACGCAAAAGGTGGACCTGCTAAAGCGGAGAAGGTGGCGGGAGATTGACCTGCGGGAAAATTACGAGTTGATTTTCGGCCCCTTGGGAGTAGGCTCTAAGGCCGGCACTTACTGCCAGCTATGTGGTGTGGAAAATACGGAGAGGAAAATAACTATCAATCCTGAAAATGAAAAGAGCTACTGCAGTTTTTGCGCTAGCTTCATCGATTTAACAAATGACTTAAAGGATGCCGACTGTCTGGTAATAAAAGAAGTGGACGCAGAGGAGAAGGAAGACATTAAGGATTATCAGGACATGTTCAGGCAGCTTGGCTATGAATACCATTTTACAAAGAGGCGGCGTCTGAAAGATACTAACAAGGTACACGCTTTTTTGATAAATGACACGGACTTTTTAGGAGAAGGCTTTAAGGGCTTTGCGATGGGTTCCTACCAGCTTCCCCGCGATGCCGAAAAGAATCAGCAGCTAAGCTTTGCCGACATTGCGGCAAAGAGCATGGGGGACAGGAAGCTTGCCCTGCTGAAGCTCGATGTGGATAACCTGGGCAACATCTTTTCCAAGGGCTTGGGAGTAAGTTCAACGGTTTCCAGGGTCACATCCCTTAGCCGAATGCTGGCGCTCTTTTTCGAAGGGTACATAAATCACATCATCCGGGAAAACAAATGGCAGGCCTCCCTGTATGTGGTATTTTCCGGCGGTGATGACACCTTTGTGGTGGGCGCCTGGGACAAGGTGCTGGATTTTGCAAAGGAGTTTTACGCGAAGTTCAGGGAATTTACCTGCTACCATCCCCAGGTGACCTTTTCTGCTGGCATCTGCATATTCAGGGAGGACTTCCCCATCATCATGTCATCCCGCATAACGGAAGAGGCCCTAGAGGATGCTAAGAACTTTCTTGAAAAAGGTCAGGAAGTTTCCCAAAAGAACAGGATATCCCTGTTCGGAGAGGTGTTTAACTGGACGGAGTTTGATGCGGTCAAAAACCTGAAAGGCCTCCTGCTGGAGATCATAGCCAATAATGCAAAGAAGAAAAACGCGGAGTCCTTTGGCAGGGCCTTTCTCTACAAGATATGGAGGTCCACCTTGGGCTTTAAGCGGATCCTGGAAGACTCCCTGCGAGGACGCGTGGACAACATCCGATTTTGGCGCCTGGCTTACTACCTGAGGGATGTGGCCCGGGAGGATGCCGAAAAGTTAATAGGTGAATACAGGAGGATAGTGATAAATAACCTTTTGGAAAAATCAGCTGATGACAAGGTGAAAAACATCATGGTAGTTCCGGCAGCTGTCAAATGGGCACAGATGGAGACAAGAAAAGTCAAGGGGGAATCTTAAATGAAAGGAAAAGTTAAGACAATTCTAGGCAATTACGGGTTTATCACCGGTGAGGACGGCAAGGACTATTATTTCAACGAAAAATCCCTGGCAAAAGGCCTGAGCATGGAGAACCTGTCCGTGAATGCCAGGCTGAGCTTTGATGTGCAAAAGCAGCCTGACAACAAGGTGAGGGCCGTAAACTGCCAAATCCTAAAAAATGAGGATGTGGAGTTTTTTGAAAAGCAGGTGCTCAGTTTGAGCAGCCAAAAAGAACAGTACGACGCCTTCTGCGACCATGCCAGAAGCTATGCAGAAAGGCTAAAACACGGAAAAGTCACCACATCCATGATCAGGAAGATTTATGCAAGAATATTAAATGCCGAGAAAGTATCAGATGTGAAGCTCTTGCGGCCTCATTTTGCCTATACTTCAGGTCGAAACGAGAAAAACGCCGTTTTGAGGGAGTTCATGGACTTGTTGGATTTCCTGGTTAAATCAATGGAGATAGACAATGATGAGCACCTAAACAATTTTAAGCAGTTTATGGAAACTATCGTGGCTTACAGAAAATATGTTGGCGATGATAAATAAAGGGGGAACGGATAATGAGGTTAATGGGAAAGCTTTTTATAAATGGCAAGATAAGGGCACTTACGGGCCTGTCCATCGGGGGTTCGAAGACGGACGTGGCCATCGGTGATATAGATAACTGTGTCATTAAAACCAGCGAAGGCGTTCCTTACATACCGGGCTCATCACTAAAAGGCAAGATACGAAGTCTCCTTGAAAAGAGCGAGATGGAAGCAATCATGGAGAAAAACAAGAAATCCGATACGGGCCTTTGCAACTGCGGCCGAAAGGACTGCAAAATCTGCGTGGTCTTCGGCAACTCCGGCGATAAGAGGTCAAAGGAAGCCGGCCCTACCCGCCTGGTGATTAGGGACTGCCACCTGACACCGGAAACCCGGCGCAAGATGGAAGAGAAGGAAGGGGAATTTAGGGAACTGGAGCTCATTTATACGGAGAGCAAGTGGGAAAACGTCATCAACAGGCTTACATCAAGGGCGGAGCATCCGAGACAGACAGAAAGGGTCCCCCGGGGAGCGGAATTCGACTTTGAAATGGTATTTGACTTCTTTGAAAAGGAAGACATCGACAGATTCTATTATTTCATTTCGGGCCTCAACCTTCTGGAAGACGATTACCTGGGCGGCAGCGGCTCCAGAGGCTACGGGCGGATTGAGTTTAGGGATGTGGAAATTTCCTTAAAGAGCATTGAGGATTACCAGGGGACAAATCAGCGGCAGGTCCTCTATACCGGCATGTTGGAAGACTTTTTAAAGCAGAGGGATACTTTCGAAAGAGAACTTTTAAATAAGCTGGGAGCTGAATAGCCCATGAAGGTCTTTAAGTTTTATCCCAAGAACCGAACCAAGTTTCACTTCGGAAGCAGTCACGGCAGGCTGGAGGAAATATTTTCATCGGACAAGCTCTTTTCTGCCCTGTTCAATTGCGCCCTGCTGGTTTGCGGCTTGGACGACGCGGAAAATGTGCTTAGTTCTCTTGAAAATTGCCGCATTTCTTCCCTTCTTCCCGGGATACAAGCATTGAATATAAAAGAGCAAAGGACGGCAGAGCTGTTTTTCCTCCCTCGGCCGATGCTGCCACAGGAATTCGTGGAAGACAAGGACCTGCAAACCCATAAGCAGGAAAAAAAGGTCAGGTATATTTCCATCGGCGCCCTCGAGCAGCTAGACAAGACCTGGCAGGAAAGAGGCAAATGCGAGTTTAGCATGTCAAATTTAAAGATATTTGGGGGAGTGTTTGCATGCACAGAAGAGGAGCTGAAGGCTTTAGGCGTCGATGAGGATCTTGCAAAGGTAAAACTATTGAATTTTGATGTAAAGCCCAGGGTAGCTATTTCCCGCTTTGATGACCACTCGGAAAACTTCTTTTATCAGGAGGAAGGGGAGGCAACTTACTATCAGAAAGATAGTATCCTTTTAAAACCCTTTATGTATTTTTGCATAGAAGGCGAAATAGGAAGCTCGTTGCTTGCCGCCATAAGGCTTATGGCGGATGAGGGTCTTGGAGGAAAGCGAAGTCAGGGCATGGGATACTTTGAAGAGCTTTTGGAAGATGAGCTGCCCGATGAACTGTTTTCGGGGGAAGGCATGTACTACATGAATCTTTCTACGGTCTATCCTGGCCTTGAGGAGCTGGATGATATAGAGTACTACGAGCTGGTGGAAAGGAGCGGCTACATTTACTCCAAGTTCGGAAGGCCCTATAGAAAGAAGCGGGTAAGGCTACTTAAGGAAGGCAGCATTTTTTCAAGAAAAATTGAGGGCAGGATCATTGACATTCGCCCGGAAGTTTTTGATGAGCACAGCGTGTATTTGAACGGAAAGGCTTTTCTCATCCCCTTGGGGAGGTGCAATGATGAATCTTAGTGTTAAACTCACAACCCTGACGCCCGTCAACATAGGAAGCGGAGAGATTTTGTCACAGTTTTGTGATTATGTGTATGACAAGGGATTTATCTACTATCTGGACTACGATTTGATCGCCCAGGAGCTTGCGAAAATGCCTGAAGGCGATAGACTTATCGATGAGTTTGTGGCCATTGTCCGGACCCAGGCCGGTGGGAACGTGCAGAACAGGTTTAGAATAAAGGGCTTTTTAGAAAGTACGGGGCTAGATTTTCAAAACTTTGCTTCAAAGCAGATAGCTGTGGAAGATGAAATCAAGGAACAGATCCAGCTCCAGGTAAAGACCGGTGGCAGACCCTACGTGCCGGGCAGCAGTATAAAGGGGGCCATCCGCACCGCCATCGTCAGCAATTTTTTCACGGCAGAACTGGAGAAGAATATCAAAAACACCAAGGAGTACATAGGGCAGGACATCTTGGGGAAATACGATGAGGACATATTGAAGTTCCTGCAGGTATCTGACACGATGCCTTTTAATGAAGAGGACCTGGGGATTGTAAGATTTTTAAGGTACAACTTAAAGACCGGCGACTTGGATATTCCCGTTGTAAAGGAAGTCATTCTTTCGGAAAGGGAGAGCAGCTTTAAAATCGGCTTTAAAGCGAAAAAAGGTCAGGTACCCAGCAGATTTGTATTTCTGGAAGAAGGAAAAGGGGAGCAGATTTTTGAAATTATAAATAAGTACTCGAGGGAAAATGTGGAAAACGAGATAAAGGAGCTTAATAGAAACAAAAGCGGCGAATTGAAAGATGTGAAGGAGTTTTATGAAGAGCTCCTTGATACAGTCAGCACCGCTGATGTCAGCAAAGAAGCCTACATGAGAATAGGTTCCGGCAAGACCTTCTATGACAATACCGTTGCACACAAACTGTCACAAGCATTTTTAAAGGGGATAATAAAACAAAACTATAGAAAGGCAGATCCGAATTTCTTCCCTAAAACCAGGACCGTAGTGTTGCATGAAGGCAAAAAAACGGCACCCGGTTGGGTCAAGCTGGAAAAAGTATAGAAGCTTTGGAGGGGGAAGGTAGAGTGGCGAAAATTTTGATTGCAACCTTGGGTACAGGTCAATTGAAAGAGGATGACACCTCTATAAGGGAATACAGGGAAGCAGTTTACAGATTCCTGGACAGCGGCAAAACCTATAAAACTTCCTTTATAGCAGCGGCCTTGAGTGATCATTTGCAAGTCGACAAATTGTATTTGATAGGCACCTCAAAATCCATGTGGGAAGAGGTCTACAGGTATTTTTCCACTGCCAGCGAGCAAAGCGTCGATGATGACTATTGGGTTGAATTGCACGAAAGGATAAAGGATCTTAATCCTAGAGATGAAAAACTTACGGACAAAGAGCTGTCTAGAGTTAACGAGGCCATTGACGATTATTTGAAACATATTCAACCCGAGGCCACGGGAGGTTCCCGCTGCTTCATAATCGACTATGGATTGGACGAAAGAGAAATCTGGAATAACTTTGATGTGATGATGCAGATCGGCGAGACCCTGACTGAAGATGATGAGATTTACCTGGATATAACCCATGCTTTTCGCTCAATACCGCTGTTCCTCTACATAATGCTGGACCTCATAAGAATACTCAAGCTCAAAAGGGACTTTAAACTTGGCGGCTTGTATTACGGCATGTTGGATGTGATTAGGGAAATGGGCTATGCTCCCATAGTGGACTTGAGCCCCCTTTACAACATGACTCTGTGGACCAGGGGAGCATATAACTTTTTAAACTTCGGAAACGGCTATCTCCTGGCAGATTTAGTTAGCAATCAGGAACTATCCGATAGAATCATGAACATTTCGGATATCGTCAACATTAACTTTATTGACGAATTTAAAAGGGAGATTGACCGCCTGGCCGGCTTGCTAAATGATGCAAATTCAAAAGACCCCTTAATCAAATACATGGAACCCTATTTGATGACCTTTGTGGACCGGTTCAAAGGGATTAATTCCAGTTCGCAGCTGCAATTGACGCTGGCAAAATGGTACTTCGAGCACAAGAGATTCGCCCAGTGCTATATCTGCCTGGCGGAGGCCATTGTCTCAAGAATACTGGAAGAGTACCGGGCCAGGGATTCCAAGATCAAGTGGAACAACGCCAATAGAAACAAAATCAAGTATTTGATATACAAGACCAACTTTGACACCATGGAAAAATTCAAAGACCTGTGTGATCTATATAGAGAAATCAGCACAACTAGAAATCTCATCGCCCATGCAGGTTTTGCAGACGAAAAAGAGTTATATAAAGATAAAGCACATAAAAACTTTACGTCTAATCGGCAAAAGTCTGTTGCTACTAAAATAGATTATAAAGATGCAATAAATAAAATCAATTCACACATGCGCAACACGGAAAACCATGTGTTTAACAATAAGCATTTAAAAGAGATACCCGACTTATTCCCCTTTAATAAATTATCCGGCAACTAATTGGATCTCTTTTTCTCAAAAGTTCACCCCATCAGCTTGAAACGAATTAGAAAAGTCATCGACCGAAAACACGAAAAATTTGATGCGTCGATGACTTTTTTGTTTCACACGGCCGAAGCTTTGTGTATCAAGGGGAATGTGGTATAATATAGAAGATTGCTGAAAGCCTCTTCATGTACAAAATTATCATGGTATGCTTTCAGTCTACCCTTCAGGGGTTCAAGCTGCTTTTATATGGAGGTCAAATTTTGTGCGACAAGTATTTTTGCTTTTTTCTCATCAGCTTACTCCAGCTCAAATGGATGAATTGGAAAACAAATATAAAGTAGATAAAATCGTCTACCTTCCCGCAGGGCTGCAGGAGCTCTGGTCAAACATACCGCCTGAACTTCCTACAATAAAAGACTACCTTAAAGATGTACTCATCTGGCTAAAAGAAAACTCAAATCCGGGGGACCTGGTCCTTGTCCAGGGAGAATTCGGAGCGGTTTACATCGTAGTTAACTTTTGCATAAAAGAGGGCCTAGTCCCCATATATGCTACTACCAAAAGAGAGGTTTCTGAAGAAATCTTATATGACGGAACCGTCCAAGTAAGAAGGAAGTTTTCCCATGTGAGATTTAGGGAATTTGAGATGTGATGCCGATTTGGTTGCTTTTAGTCCACCTATAAGGTTTTGAAACAGTGCACCGATCATGTTATCAGTCGTTAACGGATTTTTTTGAAACGCTGTTGCTTTGATTTGGCCTTTCTTAATATTGTTCATTTAGCTTTCCTGCCAGGAATTGAAATGGGATATAATCCATTGGCCCAGGCCTGTACAAGGATTTTTTAGCCTACCTATGAGGGATTGCAATCCAGCAGTTATAATGTCAGGGTATAATTGCTTATCTGATTTTAGTCTACCTTTAAGGGATTGACACAAGGTTTAACCCCAACCTCTGTAAGTCTTGTTTTTAGCCTACCTATAAGGGATTGAAAATCTTCTGGAGATATATCTGAGTTTATAAAGTTGGTTTTAGCTTACCTATAAGGGATTAAAGCGAGTTTACGAAATTTGCAAAATAAGGGATGCCATATTGTCTTTAGCTTACTTAGTAGGGATTGGAATGATCATTCACAAAAGTTTGTTTTGATGGCGTTTATTATGCAGTTGACAAGAAATGACTTGGGAATATTGTAGAAGGTGAAATCATAAACTAGAATTAAACAAGCTTTTGCACAAAAATGTCGTCGACCGTGAGTAATGCAAAAACCACTGGAGATCGACGACTTTTTTGTTTTACCGACAATAACTTGAATTGCTTGTATATCAAGGAAAATATGGTATAATAAAATAAATACAAAATATTGAGAAACATAACTTCATATTACAAAGTCCTTAATCTGACGATGTTTAAATGGGTTTTTAGCTTACCTATAAGGGATTGAAACGCCTCTACTAAACCGTCTATGTGTTTTACTATTTCATCGTTTTTAGCTTACCTATAAGGGATTGAAACAAACCTCCTTAATATTTTTTTGTATCCTTCTTTAATGTTTTTAGCTTACCTATAAGGGATTGAAACGCGGTGATCCCGATGGGAATCTCAATTAATAGATTCCTTTTTTAGCTTACCTATAAGGGATTGAAATTGATTGCCTCCTGTTTTTTTGTAGGGAGCGGGGGAAAGGTCTTTAGCTTACCTATAAGGGATTGAAACTTTTTCGTAAAAAAGAGCACTAGGCATTACTAGCGATGCCATCAATGAAACTGCAAAGTTGGCAATGCAGGTTTAGTTACCGCTAAATATCAGCTATGGATTAGAGTAATCAAATTGCATTAGTATT
>Ga0209537_1005157_pt1 | contig 10541 bp, 8 predicted proteins | sample BioPla4DNA1_FD_187698 | JGI IMG/M metagenome (GOLD analysis project Ga0209537, IMG submission 187698) | Biogas fermentation microbial communities from Germany - Plant 4 DNA1 (SPAdes) (version 2) | ecosystem: Engineered > Bioreactor > Anaerobic > Digestate | place: Bielefeld, North...
AAAGCCGGTCGGATCAGCCGCGCCGCGGGCTGGCCAGCATGGATAGGCATAAGATGTATTGCCTCCTGCCTCATGCTCTGCGTGCCATCTTGCCGCCGGGCGTCAGGCGGAGCAAGCGGGCATCTCAACCGCGTCGAGGTCGGCGAGAATCGCGCGGTCGAGCGCCAGATACTCCTGCGTGATGGTCCCCACAGCGCGGTAGAAGTCCGTGCTGGCGAGCTTGTGGACCTTCTCGACGAAGGCCGGGACCCAGCGCAGCAGGTGGTCGTCAAGCAGGCTGATCTGCCGCTGGATAGTGCCCGGAACGTCCACGTCCTCGCCGTTCTGGAGGGCATCTGCGGCGCGCTGGCACAGATAGGCCATGCACTCCAGCTCCAGCGCGAGGTGATCTTCCGGCTCGACGGTCGTTTTGGCCCGCTGCAAGCCCAGCTCGGCGTACAGGTAGAGCATCTCTTCCCACTCGTCCTGCATCATGATGCCTTCTTCGCTCAGGTGCACGGAGCCGTAGGGGTCCGCACCGTCATCACGGCGAGCGCCGAGGCACAGCACCGCGTAGTCGGCGGCAAGGTCTTCAATGACGCCGTCGTCGTCACGGCGCAGGTAAGCCTCAAGCTGCCGGTAGCCGGCGTCGAGGGCGGGCAGTTCGGGCAGCGACGGGAAGGACACCCCCCGCAGTTCGGCCCACAGCCGCTCATCGACTTCCCAGCCCCACAGCCGCGAGAGCAGGCGATACGTGCTGCTCCGCGTGGTCATCAGGTCGATCATCTCGTTGCGTTGCGATTCATCCATGTCGGTTCCCGGCTTCATCCAGTCGATGCCTGCGTTTGTGAAGCGAACCCCCTCCCCATCTCCCTGCGGTCGATGTCCCCTCCCCCTTGCAAGGGGAAGGGTCAGGGAGGGGGTTCAGCGTGGCGAATATCGTTACGTTACCCTGCCAGGATGTGGACGACCGTCCCCAGCCCGAAGATCATGGCGCGCACGGCAATGCCGCTCGCCAGGACCGCGATGAAGGAGAGAGCCGCCAGGCTGCGGGCCGTGGCGAACTGAGTGGTCGGGCGGCTGCCCAGCCACGTCAGCACGAGCGGCACGACAACGCCGAGCACGACCAGCCCCAGCCAGAAGCTGAAGGCCAGGTCGCCGGTGAACAGCCGGGCGGTTGCCCCGCCCTGCGCCGTCGCGGTGACGAAGTACAGCACCGCGACGATGGCGTTCACCACCAGCGCGCCGAGCGTCCACGTGCCCAGCCGCGCCGCCAGCGCCGAGCGATCCTCGCCCTCCTCAAGCGGGGCGAAGCCGACCAGCACCAGCATCGCCAGCAGACCCGACACGACCGAGGTCGTGAGGAAGGTCAGCGGCAGCAGCCACGTGTTCCACATCGGGCGGGCGGGCAGCATGTACATCTTGCCGATGAGCAGGACCGACGCCAGCGCGCCGATCAGGCCCACCCAGGCGACGATGCGCCGGCCCTGCGGCCAGAAGTCAAACCACATCTGCGCCGCGAACAGCACAGCCACCAGCCCGGTGAACACCGTCACCAGCATCTCAAGCCCCATCGGGGAGCCGAGGTTGGTGAAGATGTAGGTGACGTACTGGGGTGCCTTCAGGTGCGTGAAGGCGGCGATACCACCGAGCACCAGGCTGGCCAGCCCGACGAGCGAGCCCCACTTGCACAGCTTGCGGTGGCCATCCAGGCAGCCAGTCAGCGCCATCACGGCAAACGGGCCTACCGAGATGCCGACCAGAACAGAGTAGATCAGTAGTGACCATTCAACTGCCATGGTGCGTCAACTCCTCGCGGACGACTTGCTGGCAGCCACCTCGTCGGCCAGCAGGCCAACGCGAGGCTCCAGGAATATCACGGTCGGGTTCGTCCCCTGGCTCTCAAGCAGCTTCACCGCGCGGTTCTCGTTCGCAGCGAGGTACTGCGAGATCTCGCTGTTCGGGTCGTCCAGGTCACCGAAGAAGCGCGCGCCGCCCATGCAGTGCTGCACGCAGGCGGGGTCCTTGCCTGCATCGATCAGGTGGGCGCACATCGTGCACTTGCTGACCATCTTGTCTTCCAGGCTGAAGCTGCGTGCGTCGTACGGGCAGGCCCACGTGCAGTACCGGCACAGGATGCACCTGTCGTGGTCGACAAGGACGATGCCGTCCTCACGCTGGTAGCTGGCCCCCGTCGGGCAGGCGCTCACACAGGCGGGGTCCTCGCAGTGCATGCAGCCGTGCGGCAGGAAGTAGCCCTTGACGTTGGGGAACTCACCAAACGGCCCGATCTCGTCAACCTTGATCCAGTTGACGCCCACCGGCAGGCCGTTCTCTTGCTTGCAGGCCACTACACAGGAGTAGCAGCCGATACACCGTTGCAGGTCAACCAACAGGGTTGGGCGAGCCATTCTTATACCTCCTCAGTGGGCGTCCAGGTGTACACGCTCTCCGGATTCAGCCCCTTCGGCGGACCATCCGCCTTGTAGATCTTGACGAGGAAGCCGCGAAGCTGGGGCGTGCCGTTCAACGGGTCGTAGCCCTGGCTCGGATCGTTGCGGGTCAGGATGTTCTGGTTGGACTCGAAGATGCCGCCCAGGTCCGGGGCCTTGTCAGACGCCTCAGGGAACCACCAGTCGTGCTCGCTGCACACGACACGCGGATGGATGCCCTCGGTGAGCTTGGCCTTCTGCTTGATGCGGCCCATCTCCGTCTCGATGTAGACCCAGTCGCCATCCTGAATGCCCAGCTCGGCAGCCGTGCGCGGGTTGATCTCGACGCGCGGCTCAGGCCACAGCTCACGCATCCAGGGGAGCTGCCGGTACTCGGAGTGGAAGAAGCCCGGTACGCGGCGCGTAGTGCACAGCAGCGGGTACTCCTTCGCCAGATCGCTGTCCGGCGAGTAGAGCGGCGGCTCGACGTAGAAGGGCAGCGCATCGCCGGTCAGGTCGTGCGCTATGCGCAGCCACAGCTCGGCCTTGCCGGAGGGCAGGTTGAAGCCGTTCTTCTTGTAGCCGTACGGCTCCTGCGGCTCGTAGTAGATCCACTGCTCCTTGAGCTGCTGCCACGTCATGCCCATCGGCTCAAGACGCCAGTCCAGCCACTCCTCGACGGAGTTCCAGGGGATGACCTCATTCCAGTACTCGGGGTCGCGCTCTGCCATCTTCTTGGCAAGCCCGAGCAGCGCATCCTCGTCGGACCGCGCCTCGCCGACCGGATCGACCGCTTTGACACGGGCCTGGAGGCCCCACATCAGGTGCATGTCGCCGATCTGGTCGCGCTCCGTCCACATCGCAATCGGCAGCACCAGGTCGGAGATCATCGCGGTGGCCGACATGTAGAGGTCCAGCACGAAGATGAAGGGGATCTTCTGAAGCGCCTCGAACACGTTCTTGGTGTTCATGCTGTTGGTCAGCGGGTTCGCACCCTGGACCATCAGCATCTCTATCTGGAGCTTGCCATCCGCGAGGTCGCGCATAGCGAAGTCCCCATGCGAGCGCGCCAGCGGGAAGACCTGATACCGGGCCGACACCTCCATCGCCTCGGGCGGAACCAGGTCCATGCGGTCAAGCTCGGGGCTGACGTGCGGTATGGTCTCGCCGGGGAAGGAACTCTTGCGGTAGGCGGGCACGTTCCACATCGCCATGCCGCCGGGCGCGTCGAGATTGCCCGTCAGCGCGACGATCATCATTGCCGCCTGCACGCCGCGAGCGGAGTTCACACCCCACTGGTCGAAGGACACACCCCACTGCAGGGCCAGGCCGGGGATGGTTGCCATCATGCGGGCGGCCTCGGCGATCTGGTCGGCGTCGCACCAGGTAATCTCGGCAACCTTGTCAAGCGGGTACTCGTTCACCCGGTCAACGAGATGCTGCCACGCGGTGCGGCAGGTCACGGTCGTGCCGTCGGCCAGCTTGACCTCGAACGGGCCTTCCATCGCGGGGTTCACATCAGGCCCATCGACGATGACAGGTTCGTTCTTGTCCTTGTCCCAGAAGACGAGGCGCTCCGGCGGGCGCGGGATGAAGGGCGCGCCCTCAAACGGCTCAGGCTCCTCACCCGTCAGGTCGTACTCGGTGAGCATCTTGCCGTTATCCTCGCGGACGAGGCCCGGCAGGTTGGTCCAGTGCTCGATGAAATCGTGATCAACGAGGTCCTCGTTGATGATCACATTGAGGAAGCCCATCGCCAGCGCGGTATCCGATGCCGGGCGCACCGGCAGCCAGATGTCGGCCTTCTGCGCGACGTTGGTGTACACCGGGTCGATGACGATCAGCTTGGCACCCTCGTTGACCGTCGCCGCCGGGCGCGAGCCGTGCATGCCGTCGGCGTGCGAGTAGGTCACGTTGTTGCCCCAGAACACCACCACGCCCGGCTTTTCCCCCTGGAAGCCGAAGTAGTCAGGGACGGGGATGCGATAGCCGAACATCTTGGTGACAATCTCGATGCGGGGCAGGTAGCACAGGGGCGGCATACCGACCGACACGCCGATGCCCAGGCCGCGAATCACGGCGTTCGAGAAGTCACGCCAGTGACGCCCGGTGCCGCCGCAGTGGGCCACGGCCTGCTTGCCGTACTTCTCCCACGTCTCGTAGAACTTGTCCGAGAGGATCTGGTAGGCTTCATCCCAGGAGATGCGCTGCCACTTGCCCTCGCCGCGCTCGCCGACGCGCTTCATCGGGTAGCGCAGGCGGCGCGGGTTATACTGGTGCTGGATGGTCGCCAGCCCCTTCGGGCACAGCGTTCCCCTGTTGGTCGGGGCTTCAGGGTTGCCCTCAACCTTGACCACGCGCCCATTCCGCACGTGGACGAGCGTGCCGCACGTGCCGTGACACATACGACACATCGAGCGAACGACTTTGGTCTCTTCGGAGAGCTTGACCCTGCCGTCGGCCTTTTCCAGCCACTGAAGGTCTGGGAGTTGCAGCGCGGCGGCAGCGGCGCTCAAGGCGCCCGTCGCCTTGAGGAAGCCTCTCCTTGAGATATGCTGTTCTGCCATGTTTTTCTCTCCTTAAAGCGGACAGATCTTGGAGTGCCCCTGTCCTGGCATAAGGGTCAGGGGCGGGATGGGAGATTGCCGCGCGGGGGGTGCGGCTCTCTCACTTCTCCCCCATCGACCAATCAACGCGATGCAGTGATCCGTATTCTGGAAGCGCACCTCCTGGGCCTTGCCCGCATTCCGTGCCGCGCCGTCACCGGCTTGAGGGACTCCGGCGGGGGCGCGAGCGTCGCGGGCCATGTTGACCTGACACAGTCCTATCTATTGATCAGTCTAATGGTTTGCCGCTGGCCGGTTAACACTCGGGGGAACCGTTATGCGTGGCACGTTCTGGCCAGATTGCAGTACCCGTTCGGGTAACGGGGCGTGGGGTGAGCACCCTACCGGGGCATGGGTTGGGAACGCAGACTTGTCGGCGGGGCGGTTTATGCGGCACGCTGCTGCCCGACCTCCGGTCTGCGGCCCTACGTGCAGTTGGCGCAGCCAACTGCCAGTGAGAAATCACAGAGCGATTTCTCTGCCTCCCCCTTGCAAAGGGGAGGGGCAAGCGGAGGCTTGCATGTGGGGGGTCGGCTGCGTAGGGGCGCCGCATGTGGCGCCCCTACCCGGCAAAACTGTCGTATCCTCAGCCCTCATAGGGGGAGATGGCAGGTCACACGGGGCGACCACCGGTAGAGGGGATCGGCGCTTGCGGGACGCTCAGTCCACCAGCCCTTCGCGGACGGCGTACACGGCGGCCTGCACCCGGTTGCTCAGGTGCAGCTTGTCGAGCACGTTCGCCAGGTGCTTCTTGATCGTGTTCTCACTGAGGCACAGCCGCTCGCCGATCTCCTGGTTGGTCAGGCCCTCGGCGACAAGCTGGAGCACCTCGCGCTCGCGGTCGCTGAGCGACTCCTCGGCCACCTCCAGCGACTCCTGCGCCGGGTCGCCGCGCCGGCTGAATTCTTCGAGGACCTTGGCCGCCATCGCGCCGGACATCGGCGCTTCGCCCCGCATCACGCCCTGAAGGTAGCTATGAAGGCGGCGGGAAGGCGTGTTCTTGAGCACGTAGCCCACTGCACCTGACTTAATCGCCTCGAACAGGTTCGCTTCATCCTCAGAGACGGTGAGTATCACCACGCGGCTCGTGGGCAGTTCCCGGTGCAGCCGCCGTGTGGCCTCAAGCCCGTCCATCACGGGCATGCTCACGTCCATGAGGATAATGTCGGGCAGCAGTTCCCGCGCCATCTCCAGCGCTTCCTGCCCGTTCGACGCCTCACCCACGACCTCGAAATCGTCCCAGTGGCGTGAGGCCAGCGCCGCAACGCCCTCGCGGAACAGCACGTGATCGTCGACTAGCAAAAGGGTGTTCGCCATAGAAACTCCCGGCTCGAAGTTCGATGCGTTTTCGTTCCAAGAGTGGTGGGTCGTCCTGTCGGAGGGCCCGCCACATACCTGCTCCACCTTATACGCAGTTTAACCTTCGCCGCGCCAGCCCGTGAAGCCTCTCTCAGGCCATTGCCCGTACCCGACCGGCCCCTCCGGCTAACCCGGCTGGGTGAGAGGGTCGCGCTCGCGGCAGGTATTATAGCTGCGGTAACGCGGCATCTCGGCGATGACGCGCGTCCCCTCGCCCGGCTGCGTCTCAATGGTCAGGCGTCCGCCCACACTGGCGGCGCGCTCTCGCATGATGCGCAGCCCGAACCGCGCCCCCTCGACCTTGTTCGGGTCGAAACCGCGCCCGTTGTCCTCGATCGTAACACGCAGCATCTCGTCGCTGTCCTCAAACCGGATGGCGACGCGCGAAGCCTGCGCGTGGCGGCGCACGTTGGTCATGGCCTCCTGAATGATGCGGATCAACTGGATCTCGGCGGCGGGGCTGGCGAGGCAACCGTTGTGCTCGCGCCCGCAGAACAACACCTGAATGCCCCACTGCCGCTGGAAGCGGCTGAAGTACTCCATCATCAGCGGCACAAGCCCTTCCTGCGGCACAGCGGTAAGGCGTAGGCCGAGGATGTCATCACGGATGCTGGCGTAGGCGTCCTGCGCGATCTGCTCGATGTCCTCCAGCGTGGCGCGTGCGCTGTCACAGTCGCCATCCTCCAGGCACAGCGCCGCTTCCTCCGCCCGCAGGCGGATGGTCCCGATAACCTGCGCCAGCCCATCGTGAAGCTCCTGGCTCAGCCGTTCGCGCTCCTGCAGGATGGCGAGATCGCGGCTCTGCTCGGAAAGCTGCACCAGGTGAATCGCCGCGCCGATCTGGCGGCCAATCGACGTCAGCCAGCGAATTTCATCTTCATCCCATACGTGCTGCTCGACGGTTGCCAGTTCCATCGTGCCCACCAGCCGGTCGGAGGCCAGCAGCGGCACACAGATCAGACACTGGTAGCCCGACTCGACCTCGCCGGGGCTGAGCACACGCGGATCGCAGGGGAGGTTGTTCGTGTACACCGGCTGAAGCGTGCGGGCCACCTCCGCCTGGAAAGCCTGATCGACCGGCACGTGCTGCAGGTCCTGCAGCATGCGCAGGTTCATACCCTGCTGGGCAACGAGCGAGAAGCTGCGGCGCTCCCGGTCGAGCAGACGGATGGCCCCGGCGTCATAGCCGGTGGTTTCAAAGACCTTCTGCAGCACGTGGTAGAAGATCTGATCGAGCGGCACGTTGCCGCCAGTCGCCTCGGAGATCGTGAGCAGCGTCTCCAGATTGCGGCGCTGTGCAGCGATCTGCTCGTCGGCGGCGGCCAGGGCGCTCTCAAGTTCGGCGACACGTGCGCGCAGGTCGGCAACCTCGCGCCGGTTGTTGAGACGTGCAAAAACGCCGCTAACCCAACGGCGCGGCGCATCGAGTGTCTCTGGCAGTTTTTCGGCGAAATGCTTCCGTGTCGTCATGATGGCCTGCCCACTTATCGGTTATGACGCGTTCCGCACGAGGTTAAGCCTGCTAACTTTGGCGCTTCGTGTAAGCCTGGAGTATGTTTCTAGTATAAGTCACGGGCGCTGCCGGTTGGGATTACATTTTGCCCGACCCGCGCAGCCGTTTATCAGGACTCTGTAAGCCGGCTCCATGAACGACTACCTGCCCGCCATCATCGACTACCTCACCGGCACGGAGCTGCCCGGCGTCCCGGGCTGGGCGCTCCACGAACCGTTCTCGGTCGCGCCGCTCGCCCAGGGCGAGTACAACATGAACTACATCATCAGCCAGGGGCCAAACCGGTGGGTTCTGCGGGCCAACGTGGACACGCAGATCGACCGCGACGACCAGATTCTGTACGAGTACCGCGCCCTGCGCTTGCTCGCGCCGAGCGGCGTGACCCCGCGCCCATACTACGTGGACGCGAGCGAGGAGCGCTTCCCGCTCGGGCTGCTGATCATGGAATACCTGCCGGGCGAACCGCTCGACTACGAGCGCGACCTGACCGCCGCCGCGCGGCTGTTCGCGCGGATCCACGCGCTTGACGTGCCGGCTACCGAGAACCACCTGATCCGCGAGCGCGCGCCGCTCAGCGAGACGTTCGAGGAGAGCACCCGCCTGCTCGCCACCTATCTGGACTCGCCGCTTGCCGACCCGGCGCTCGTTGCGTACTTCCACGAGGTGCTCGCCTGGGCGGATGCCGCCCGCCGCGCCGAGCGCTTCTTCGTCGAGGACCCGTGGCCCTGCATCATCAACACTGAGGTCAACTCCGGCAACTTCATCGCCAACCGCGAGGCGGACACGCTGCACCTTGTCGACTGGGAAAAGCCGCTGTGGGGCGACCCCTCGCAGGACCTCTCGCACTTCTGCGTGCCGACGACCACGCTGTGGAAAACCGGCTACCGCATGTCCGCAAACGCCCGCCGCGCCTTCCTCGATGCCTACCGCGCCGCCATCCCGGATGCGCACCTGCGCGACACCATCGGCGAGCGGGTCCGCCTGCGCGACCCGTTCAACTGCCTGCGCGGTATCTCGTGGTCGGCTTACGCGTGGGTGGCCTACCAGTCCGGCGATCACCAGCTCCGCAATGAGGACACCTTCCGCACGGTCAGCCGCTACCTCGACATCGGCTTCGTGCGCAGCCTGTTCGACCCGTTCCTTGAGAACCAGCCGGAGCGGCTGTGGCACGCGTGATCCTCAACAGTGACAAATCGCTCGGCCCCGCAGGCGTTTTGCACGCGCTGTGCCGCAACGATATACTCCCCGCGCGCCTGTTTACCGCGCCATTCGCACATCCTGACTCCTCAGGATAGAGCATTGGACCTAACCCGTAACCTGGCGAGCGCTGATGACGCATCATAACTGGTGGCGAACACGTGCCCTTCCAGCATTGTTCGTTATCTACTTCGCCGCGTTTGGGGCCATGCTCTCGGGCATGTCGACGCGGGGATTGCAGTTTCTAAGCCTGGCCGTTCTGTGCCTCTCCACTGCGGTGATGTGGCGGCGGACGCACATCACGCGGGGCGTGCTGGCGCTGGCGGCTATCGTCTTCACACAGGCGGTGGCTCTGATCGCATCCGCCCCCTCACCGGAGGGCACGTCGCAGGTCATCCTGCTGATGGTGGTGCTCGTCATCGCGTGGCTCTCCACGGCTGCCGACATCGATACGCTTGAGGCGGCGGTCTTTGCCGCGCTGGCCTCGGCGGCGCTGATCGCACTGTACCAGGCGCTTAACCACTGGCTGCGGGTTGACCCCTTCAGCCTGCCGCCCCGGCTCGGTTCGACGTTCTGGAACCCGAACAACCTCGCCTTTGCGATGCTGCTCGGCATTGCGCTGGCCTTCAAGCACCGGCGCTGGTTCTGGCTGGTGGTGTTTCTCTCCGCGCTCGTGCTGACCGGCTCGCTCACGTCGCTCGCCGCCGGGCTGGTCGGGCTGGTGGTGTACCTGCTGCTGTTGCGGACTCGCTCGCTCAACCTGCGGCGGTATTTTCTGCTCGCCCTGCCGCTCATGCTGACGCTGGGCACGATCGTCGTGCTGCAGGTGCTGCGCCGCCCCGCACGCAATGTCCAGTTTGGCAGCTTCGGGCAGCGCATCCGGCTGTGGCAGGTCGCGCTAGAGATGTTCAGCAGCCGGCCCGTGTTCGGCATGGGCCCCGGCTCTTTCAAGGAGATCTTCTTCCGCGCGGGCCTGCTGAGAGCCGGCCCCAGCCACCACCACGCGCACAACCTCTACCTGCACGTTGCCGCCGAGAGCGGCCTGATCGGGCTGGCGGCGCTGGCCTGCGTGCTGATCTTCGCGCTGCTGGCGGTGCGGACCCTCTGGCGTGATGGCCAGCACCAGAACGCGGCGCTCGGTGCGGCGCTGCTCGTCACCGTCGCCGTGCACGGCCTGTCCGACTACGTGTTCTGGATTCCGGCTGTCATCCTGCTGACGCTGTGGACCGGGCGTGTGCTGCTCGTCCAGCGCGAGCGCCGTGTTGAAACCCGCCCCTTCTCACGCGAGGGGCTGGTCAAGAATGCGCGCGTGGCGCAGGTCATGCTGATCGGCATGTCCGCATTTCGTCTCGCCTCCGAACTCGACTTTCTCGGCGCCCAGCTCGCACAGCACACGACGGCGCTCGGCCTCTTCCTCGCCATACTGCTGATGCTCGCCTTACCGTCGGGCTTTGA
>Ga0209537_1005160_pt1 | contig 10536 bp, 6 predicted proteins | sample BioPla4DNA1_FD_187698 | JGI IMG/M metagenome (GOLD analysis project Ga0209537, IMG submission 187698) | Biogas fermentation microbial communities from Germany - Plant 4 DNA1 (SPAdes) (version 2) | ecosystem: Engineered > Bioreactor > Anaerobic > Digestate | place: Bielefeld, North...
AATATTTGCATTAGATTAACATAAACAATAAATGCGGTTATATATTTTTTTATCATTAAAAGTGACATTTTCACTGAATAAATTTCTATGTTCTTATGTGACATTTTCATTGACTATTGACATAGGAAAATGGCATTTTGAGGATAGTTTAGGGGAACAAAATAAAGACCCCTGTAATCCAGAGGCCTCATACTAAACACAGCCACAAATATTAGAAAGTTTTATGTCCATGGTAAATTTACATTCCTCATCCATGGTATTATAAATATCTGATATCAGCTTAAATATCTTATCCTTGTCCCCTCTTATGGTAGTAGACATTAATCCCACATGGTATTCCAATCCGTAGGATTTGATAATGTCTAGTGTTTTGTCTATAGGGGAAATATAGTCCTCATTGCCAATTGGTAAAAAAGATATCTCACAGGAAGCTATTTTTTCCACAGGGCACATATGAATCCACCCCTCATGCCTGTTTGAGCCAGCTCCATCTCCTTAACCATACAAATATCCTCTTCCTCTGCATTGGGAGGAACAAAGAGGCATTCTTTAATATCTACTAAGTATTCTTTTTTATAGGACTTCATATCCTCTATGGTTTTAAAATTGGCATACTTAAAGACAGTATTTTCTTGAAATTCCTTGGATAAGTACATCTCTCCCCACTTGCTATTCTTATTTATAGTACCAATTAGCAGTTGTCCATTAGGCTTTAGGACCCTAAAGATCTCTTCTATGGCCTTTTCTGGCTCCTTTAAAAATTCAAAGGCTGTAACTGAAAGCACCCCATCAAAGGTATTGTCTTCAAATTCCATCTGGTGTGCATCCATCTTGTAAAATTTAATATTTAAGCCTTCCTCCCTGGCCTTAGCTTCTGCAACTTTCAGCATTTCTTCCGATACATCTATCCCTACCACTTCACAGCCCATTTTAGCCAGCTTTATGCTGAAATTTCCTGTACCGCAACCAACATCCAGTACCTTCATGCCTTTTTTTGCCTTAAATAGATCAAATACACACCTGGTCTCTACTTCATCTACAAAGTTCCCTAGTTTACTTTTATACCATTCATCATAAATTTTTGCTTCCTTATCAAATATGGCCATTTAACACCACTTCCTTTAATATTAGTTACTTAATTATTATTTATTTGGGACAAGCAACACCTATTTAACAGAGCTTATCCAATTTAAGGAGCAGGATATTTAACTGATAAATTTTTGGGATTATGGAATTTTTCCCAATTTCTTTCTTTAACAAATTTAGAAACCTTGTCTTTTAAATGTTGTATATTTGTTGTTTTATCTGGCATGTATGTCCTCCTTTGTATGATTAAGTCTCCTCCAGTTCTAACCTTGTTTCTTTTATGTATTTATCACTTGTATATATAAAATTGACTTTAGATTTTTTAGCTTTTATTCAAGACATTTCATAATTCTATTCTACTTCTACTTTCTTTTTCAGATGTATTTGTTGATTTTCATCAGTATCTTATCATAAATTCTATAAATTCTTCCATATCATATTCTTCAGCTAACAATCTAACGTAGTTTATAATGTCATTTGCACTTAAATTTGTTTCTAAATACAAACCCCTAGACAATTGTTCTGGTCTCCTTATACTATTTGCATCACTAGTAATTAGTTTTTTAAAATTCTTATTATCTAATAGGGAGTAGAACAATTCTCTATCAAAATCTAATAAAAACTTACACATTTCTATTAGAAACTCTTTCCAAGAAGAAACAGAAATCCTATCGTTATCTATAATTAATGCAGATGGTTTATATCCAGTAACATTTACGTTATCTGCTATAGAATATTCTTCCCCAGGGATTAAGTTTTCTTGGGATACATTTGAGTAATTATCTACTGGAAGTGACCAAATTTTATTCGCTATTTCAAATAAAGCATTAGCTCTGTCTATAATGCTATCTTTATCCCATTTGTCATATTTTGAAATATCTCTCGTCAATTTTATATTTGAATTTATATAAATATCTTTTTTGTCCTCAAAGCTTTTATTAGATATTTCTGAATTATATTTTGTAATTGTTAAATTACCAATAGTATCCTTGTATAATTTATGGATTTCATCTCCATCTCTTCCCAAATCAATTTTCCATTTTGGGGTTAAAGTTTGGGGCATAATATGTTCTACTGTTAACTGATCTAATTCTACAATTTCTCTATGCTGGTACTTCTCAATATTATATAAAGTAAATAATGCTAATTTATTTCCCCTATTGTATATATCTGTTTCAATAAAACTTTTTCTGAACTGTTCATCTCTTGGAAAAATTGCATTTCCAGATTTGCTCATCAAATAATCTGTAACTGCTTCAACATGTGTTTTTCTCTTATTTATTAAATCTGCTACACTTTTAGTCATTGATGCAAAAACTTTATTTAATACATTAGTGGGAATATTACAGATAGCTCTTCTATAAAGATATGAATTTAATATATTCATTACCTCTAACAATTCATCTTTAGATATTATCTCTTTTTCAAAATAATCATCAAACAATTCTAATAAATATGGGTAGACTACAGTAGACTTCATATACCCTAACATCCACAATAATTCATCTATATCTTTAATTCCTGTTTCTAAGTTAATAAACCAGCAATAATACTTAGAATATCTTAATAAGTCTATTAATATATCTTCGCTAGTATAGTTATTTTTAAAATAAAATTTTTTAAAGGTTGCATAAACTTTTTTTCTGTTTGGAGCGTATCCCAGCTTCATTGTTAAATAATCTCTTACAAATTCTGATATTCTTGCATTAGTTAGCAATTTCTCTATATTAACCCAGTATTTTTTATAAAGCTCAACCTGTTTGTCATATTCTAATCCCATTAAAATAAAATTTCTAATAAGGTCTGCTTCAGTTAATGATAAACCTGTTGAATTCAAGCTTTCAAATATTAATTGGGGATTTTCTGCCTTAGAGTTTTTGTCCAAAGATATATAGACAATTTGAACACGAGATAACGCCTCAAAAATCTGTTGAACACTATAATGTGAACTAGAAATTAAATCCATTAATAGTTTATAATTTGTATATATTTTGGATTCTTCATTTGCTTTATTAGATTCAATCAAATCTATATAAGCATTCATGTCTTCTTGTACGGGTTTTAATTTTAACTTGTATTTATCATCTACATACTTATTGATAATATAAGTCTCATAAATTTCTTGTTTAAGATTTTTTTCCTCATTATTGTTTTCATCTAATGAATCATATATAGCCTTTAATAATAGCATCGTAGTTGTAATCCTCTGCTGCCCATCAATTATTATCCTTTCCATCATCAATCCTTGTTTCTCATTGGATACGAAAACAATCGTCCCCAAAAAGTGTCCATTATTATTATTATCTATAATTCCTTCAATATCTCTAAAAAATTGTTCTACTTGTTCTTTATTCCATTCATAATTTCTTTGATATACCGGAATATTAAATGTAGTTTTATTTTCTTTTAGCAATCCTAATAATTTCATAGGACCTGCTTGCATTCTCACATTCCTCCTGTAAATTAATATTAAATCAAATTCATGTTTACATTTAAATTACTCATTTGATTGAATAAAAAATTAAATAAAAATGACACGATGATAATTCACACTTGCCAACAAATTCTACTCCACCCCCAATGCCTTAAAGACAGCATCTTCTGCAGACTGGTAGAATATTATATTAAAAGAGCCTACAAGTTCTGGTGGTACAGTTCCTAGATCTACTGCTGATGTTAGGGGTAATAATACTTTCTTTGCTCCACTATCCAAGCATACTTGTAGGATATTGGCTAATTCTTCTACCTTTATTAAGGTTCCTCCGATACTTACATCTCCTAATATGGCCAGACTAGAAATAGCAGGTTTTCCTAATGCTACTGAACATATTGCTATTATGGTTGGTAATGTTAAACTAGATGTCATGCCTATTCCATTTAAGTCATGAACATGAACAAGATAATCTTTTGTAGTGGTACTTATTTTCCCACTTATGTTTTGGCTATTGGCTTTTAAATACTTAAAGGCATTATCTACTGCTTCTTTAGCTTTAGAATTAGAACCTAAACCTGTTCTTTCAAACTTGCCAGTTCCAGAGATCATTTGGGTTTCTAGCTTAAATACCCCAAGCATGCCTGAATTTCCCCTGGATACAGTATATAAATGCCCTGGCTTGCCTATACCTTCTGGGATAAGAGTTCCTCCACCTTGTTCAGGAACTGGTACATACTCTTCCTGGAAGCTTTCATTATCTATGTAAGAAAAGTTAACATCGTAAAATTCCATGCCTCCAATTTTCTTTAGCTGTTCTTTAACCCTTCTTCTCATTTCCAAGGCTATTCTTAAAATCTCCTCTATATCATCTTTTGTAAATTCACCATGAGGATATACTAGTTTTACTAAGCCAGACACTGTCTTTTTAACAGCAATGGTATCTCTCTGATTTAATTGCCTTCCCAATCTAAAATACCTTTCGTAGGCATCTCCATAGGAAATTTTTCTTAATTCCCTCATTACTTCAGCCAAATAATCTGTAATAAATCCATAATTATCGGTGAAGAATTCTGGCCTATATTTGGGAATTTCCCAACCTGGACAATAGCAGTGCATCCTATCTAAGAACGCAGTATCCATTCCCATGGCTTCAGGAAAAGGGTCAAATAGGTGGGATGTCTTCAAAAGTACATCTACAGACTGGTTGATGTTCCCTACAAAGGCAAAGGATGCGGTGGCATTTTTTTCTTCCTTCCCTCGTGAAAAGGAACCAGATGCCATATAATCCTTCATTATTTGGATACCATCTTTATCTTTAAAAGTTATTCCTGCTACCTCATCAAAAGCTACACAATCCCACAAGCCTACTAGGCCTATCTGTCTTGTATTCATGTTGTAGAAAAGATTAGCTACAGTAGTTTGTCCGCCGGAAACCAATATGGAATTTGGGGAAATTTCTTTATAAACATGGGACTTTCCAGTGCTTCTTGGCCCTAATTCACAGTAGTTATAATTGTTTTCTACCAGGGGAACTAGCCTCAGTAAATGTAGCCATTTTTGTCTCTTGTTAAGTTTATCCGGCTCTAAACCAGTGCTTCTTAGAATTATATCTACCCACTCATCAGTAGTAAAAGCTGCCCTACTCCTTTTAAACTCTTCCATATCAATAGCTGGCATCTGAATTGGGGTCAGTTTATTTATAATAAAGGGAACCCTATTTTTGTCTCCTTCATCGTAAAAATACTCCATCTGTACTATGCACCAGATACCCCCTGCTAGAAGCCTTTCGTATTGCGAAGGATAGCTACTAGATATGGGTATGCCAGTAAGCCCTAAATTAGAAAATTCCGCTACATAGGTATCAGTTCTGTAATTTAACTTTACCGATACCTTGTCTATAACAGTATAACTTCCTAATTCCCTTATCTTTGAAATTACCTTCTGGGCCTCATCAGGTCTAACATAGTTTCTAGATAATATATTTTTTACATTCTGGACTCCCTGCTCAATTATCTCTTCATCCTGTGAAGAACAATACATTCCGAGCAAATATTCCAGTACATAGACTGGAACATTTGCTCCTTCTTTTATCCTCTTGGTCAAATCTTTTCTTACAATTTTTCCAGAGAAATGGGTCAATAGTTTATCAAGCAATTTATTCCTATCAAGTAAATTAGCCATTTTAATCCCCCTTATATATCAAAGCCAAAGTCATCTGCAAAAGCTATGTCTATGATAACCTTTTGCCTATGGATCTCCATGCCCGTTTCTGTATCTATTATTACTAAATAGTAATCTTCATCCCTATTGTATTTTTGATTTCTAAGCCTGAACTTAAGGTTAAATATGCGGTCTGCAGAATTTTGTGATTTACTTTTAGCCACATAGATCTGTTCGTTGGATATCAATTGACCCTCTTTATCTATAAAGCAAATCTTGTATTCTGCAGGTTTGATAACATCCGAAACTGGCTCCTGCTGGATAAAGTCTAGGCTAAGCAATAAATTGGTTATCTTTGAAAGCATACTTATAAGGGTTATTTTTACCTTGTCAGTTTCTACAGCACCTATTACAGTTTTAACCTCAATTACAGGAATTATTATCTCCTGAGGAGAAGCCCCTCCATGCACAAAATTTTGTCCTCCCCCCTGTACCTTAAACACATTGGATGCTAAGGGTGTAGTAATTGTTCTAGTATCATAATTACCTAATATATCAGAAACTATCATATTTCTAGTGCCTACAGCATCGTATTTGTTCTCTGATATGATAAATCTTCTATTGATCATGTCTTCACTTTCATAGAATTTATCTATCTTGTCTGCTTCTTTAGTTTTGCTTCTTGTATATATAAAGCCATGATCAGCTGTGATTATAAATTTAGTTGCTGATACATTGTTAGTTAGCTTTTTAATGATATACTCTATCTCATCCATGGCTTCATAACATGCATCAAATACCTCATCCTCTGCACTGTGGGCCCTAGCATCTATCTGGTTATGGTAAATATATATTACCTGCTTGCCAGTAAAAAACTTCCTTAACTCTTTCTTATTCATCTTTATAAGTTCATCGTACTGTATACAATCGCTTTTAGGATCTCTTGCTTGCAATATGGCCTTTCTTTCGGCTAGATTACTAGTAGGTTTTTCATCTACAAAGACCTTATAATCATCATCAAGTCTAATAGTTTTGTTTGGTAAAAGGGCTGCCATACCTAAACTTGTATAGCTGGGAAACATTCCAATTATAGGTTCCATTTTTGCATCAATCTTTTCGTCGAACTTAAACCTTTCAACTAATTCCTTAGCTATTTCATATCTGAATGCGTCAGATATTATAACAACGATTCTCTCTTTTCTTCCTGCTATGAAATTATCATAGAAATTTTTTTGAAGTTTGTACCTATTTTGCAAGTCATCATAATCTAATTTCCCAGTAAATTCTTTTGAAAGTACATCTAAATATTTATTAATATAAATGTTTTCTACTAGAGTTTGTAGTTTTTCGAATATGCCCTTATTCTCAACCTTATCTAAATGGTAATAAAACTTTCTATAATAGCTGTCAATTTTATAATGTTCTTTATCATATTGGTCTACTAAATCTAGTAAATTATCTACTGGTTCAAAATCCTTATTGGATATTATATAATAGGCATTTAATAAGACATCGTACTTATGGCTATATAGGTCCTTAAAATGCTTGAATTTCCTACTCTTACATATTTCAGGTATTGATAGGCCCTTTACTTCAGCATTTAAATTTTCATCCAGTAATCTATCTATAACCCAATTTATTATTAGTTTGTCTATACCTTTAAAGACATCTACTTCTATTAAATTTTCTATTTCTAAATCTTTAAAAGTCCCATCTCCACTTATAGCTTCATATACCCTATCTGAAATTTGTCTAAATGCATCTTTATACAAGTTACTATTCATCATCTGGTCTACAAAGGCCATAACTGTACCCGGCTTATCCAATATATGTTTTTTAAAGTTTGAAGGCAAGCCATTACTCATTTGGTTTTTTGCATAGGTTAATAATAAGCTCATAGAGAGCTTTAAAAGACTTGGTTTCTCGTCTATATACCCAAAATTTATCCTACAATACTTCCAAAAGGCCTCATCTAATCCATACTTTGCAAATTCCTTCATATGTTTATTGTCGGAAAAGCCTTCAGATAATATAAGCCTTACTACTTCTTCAAAGTTAGCAACCTTCAATTTAACAGCAGCAGACAATAGGCCTATTTCTACGGCCTCTTCACTATTGTAACTATCAACCTCTAGCTTATAGAATCTTTCATGCCTTTCTTTAGCATTGAAAAACTTTATATACTTTTCTATTACAGGCTTTAATTTTTGATCTATACTTAAATCTTCTACTATTTGTGATGCTTTATCTGCAGTAAATTCTTTAGAATAGAGAATAATATCAATTAAATGATTCTCCCTATCATCTGGTCTTTCAAAAGGAGCATATATTAGATAATTGCTTTCTTTATCTTTTCTTTCCAGCAATACTTTAGTTGCAAAAGTATTTGTGGGAGTTAGATAATGGATTTTAGCATTTTTTAGCTTTAGGTCTTTTATGTCTTCTACATATTCTTGTTTTTCATCATACCAAAATATAATAACTCTCTCTTCTTTATCAAATTCCTTGTTTAATTTATCTTCAATCTGCCTTAAATTTAACTCTGCCATGGGCATACAACTCCTTAAATTTTAGCTAATATTTGATATTTTTTACCCTTATCATCAGTTTGTACTTTTTCATAGTTTACCTTTACACCATCATCTAAATCAATACCTATTCTTGATACTGCTATATGGCCTAGCTTTTCATCGTATTCTTTACACTCCTTAAGCTGCTTTGTTATCTTTTCTAATTCCTTTTCTGACCTTGCTACCTCCCTTGGATCCTTGCTTTTTACTATGTTATCCTTTAATAATTCTATCCTATTTTCATAGCGGTTTTGTAGTTTGTGTAGGTAATCTATCCTTACCCTGCCTGTTGTATCTTCATTGTATCTGTGCATATAGATTAAGGCCTTAAACCCATCTTGGCTGCTTCTTTTTGTTTTTCCTGCTGAACTATCATATAGCCAATAGATTGGCCTTTTCTTATAGGTCTTTACATGGTCTTTGTAAAAATCATTTAGAAAATAGTTCCTTATCTTTTCCCTTGGGGTGCCTTTTCCCTTTAGTGAAGCTGCTATAAATTCTAGATTTTCTTCTAATGTTTCTTCTCCAAAGGCTACCTTTACAAATTCAATAAATCTATTTACTAAGTCATCCTTAAAGTATTCTTTGTCTGTTATTATTACTATATTGTCTTCTACTGGTTTAAATTTTTTATATCTATTTATATCAAATTCTCCGCCAGCATATATAAGTCCTTTTTCATCTAAGCTGTATCTGCCAAATATACATCCTACCCCATAGGATATGAAGGATTTGATTACATCTTCCCTGGTTAGGATGTATTGGTTACCCTTAATATCTTCGTATATGTCCTTCTTGTCATCAAATATTTTAGTTATAGTTATATCCCTATCGGATACTTCAGGGGTTAGTTCATCTTCCAGACCATAGATTTGTATAAATATTTCATTTAGCCTTTCTTCGTTTTTCTTAAGTTTAGCAAAGTTTTTGTTAGCATATTCTTTCCAATTATCATAGGCCTTCTCTATAGTAGCTGGTACTTGTCCTCCTTGTTTTGATTCATCTAATAATGGATGGACTTCAAAGTCCCAGGAGGTTTCAAAGGAATCCCAGTCGATTTTAGAGATTGAGATGTTTTGTTGGACAATATCTTTATATTTATTATTTAAAATATTATCTCTTGGTATTTTAGGTAATTTTGATACTGATCCAGCACCATAATTTAATGTTGGATTTATAAACAATAAAAATTTATCTACAACTTTAGAATTCATATAAGCTAGATAAATATATTTAAAATTTGGAAACATAGATGAACCTGCCGAATCAAACAACGCCCCATAATCTGAATATCTAGCACTTGTATTTGCTGAAGTTAAAGCATTCCAAGTTATATGATTTTTAAAAAACAAATGCTTACTTCTTAAATTCGCCCTAGAGTTTCTTAACTCATAACCATCATTTTCCCAATAAATAACTATATCATTATTCCCATACCATTTTCTAAAAAGTCCTCCCTTATCATAAGGAACCCATTTTTTATTAAATAGTGTTGTTTCTTCTCCAGAAATCAGCCCTAAACCAATATATATATTGTCAACTTCATACCATCTTCTCAAATACCTATTATTATTTCCTGTATCGCTACCTTTCTTCACAGGAAATATATCCCCAATAGATTTATTTTTAAAAGACCTATATATATTATCACTAGCCCAATAAGCTATAGGGCTTCCTGGTATTAATTCAAAATTATCTTGACTAGTTTCATAGTAATATCCACATTTTGGGTTTTCTATAGCTTCTAATACCTTAATTTCCTTTTCATTTGCATTCCCGAAATCTATAAGTCTTATATATGATCCTTTATAATCATTTAATTTGTTTTTTAATATTATAAAAGCTGTAGATTGTACTACTTCTCCACCAATTTCTTCAAAAGCTCTAGGACCTAAATGCAGCATATTGACAATGCTGTTTGTGCTTAATAAATCATTTCTGTAATTTTCATAACTGGATAAAAACATCCACGAATGTTGGTTTATCATTCCATAATATCCGTTTTTAATCAATAGTTCTTCAGATTTTTCCATAAATACTGCAAATAAATCCGCTTTTGTATTCTTGTATTTTTTATCTAAATACTTAGTTAAATTTGCACCCATATATCCTCTACCTAAATAAGGAGGATTAGTAACTGCTATTTCATATTTATTTGATAGTATTTTAGTTAAATTAATAATTGACATTAATTTTTCTTGTGTTTCTTCTATTCCCACTAACTCCATAGGAAGGGCATTTGCATCATCTGCGTGTTTTACAAACTCAATTAATTTATCATAATCA
>Ga0209537_1005168_pt1 | contig 10523 bp, 10 predicted proteins | sample BioPla4DNA1_FD_187698 | JGI IMG/M metagenome (GOLD analysis project Ga0209537, IMG submission 187698) | Biogas fermentation microbial communities from Germany - Plant 4 DNA1 (SPAdes) (version 2) | ecosystem: Engineered > Bioreactor > Anaerobic > Digestate | place: Bielefeld, North...
CAATCTTCTCTTAGGGAAGGGTCTTCAACCAGCTCTTGATCGATAAACTCGATTAATCTTTGCTGGATAAAAGTACCGATCTCGTTCATTCCATCACGGTACTCCTGTTGAAATGCACTCAATCCTTTCCCGCTAAAAAATTCAGCAATTGACTTTTCCACTACTTCTCGAAAGGAATTAACTATGATTTCATCGAATATTGATTGCATAGAAGATCTCACCTCAGAGTATTGTACTCGTCCGACCGGGACGGTGAGATCTTCTTCTTTTTTTCTAAGCCGATTTCCTGTCCTACAGTAACTTTACACTAAGTTGTCGAATTTCTCACCTGGTATGTAACTGCCAAGTTTACTTTCCTTTGTGGCTCTTACACAAGTGATTGCAGAGTGAACAACCGTTGCAAACGCACACTCTACTGCCGAAAATGCTGAGAATAGTCTTTTCGATTCTTTTACCGTGACAGATATGAAGTATAATTTTCGCTGGTGCAATGGTAATTAGTGCACTAATCAAAAAATCTTCAAAATCAAGTTCATCGCAGCCTATTTCTAGAATTATTCCTTCCAAGTATTCGGTTTGAATTACATTCCCCTCAGAATTAAGAATCTGAAAATTTTCAGGCTGATCTACGATCACATTGATCAGATCAATCTTGGGTTCCTGCAGCTCAACAAAATAATGCAGCAGTTTTACAAACTCTTGGTACTCCTGTTCAGCTAAATATTCATCAACAGCGGTGTCCACCACATCTTGAAGAAATGTCCAAAATTCCTTGACCCGAAACCGGATAAAACCCTCTAGGTTGATTTGATTATTGCTGATTAAATACTCAGTCAAAGCTGAATAAACTTGATGGTACAGCTCTTTCGAACAGGTGTTTAAGTGGCGATAAGCACTTTGAATAATGGACTGCTGTTCATCATGGTCAAAGTAAGCATAGTTTAGCCGCAGCAGGCGCTGAATCCAAAACTGGGAGAGCTGTCCAAAAACAATTGATGCCAATGTATTCATGATCTTTAAATCTGAGCGGATCTCTGTCCCCCTAGGCAGATCCAAAAATGTATAGCGACCTTCACTGCGCCAGGACGCAGACATGAACTCTGCATCTATAGTTGGTCTGACCGATTCCATCAACGAGCTTGAAGCACTGATTGTCAACACAGACATTGATCCCTCACCTCTTCCTCTTCTAGTATATGGTTACCCGTATAACGATATTCTTTCCCGTTTTCATTAAGGAAACAATCTCAACAAATGGTCAATGGACTGCAGATCTGTTAAAACCGGCTCAAAAAGGTCGCCATAAGATTCAATTCGCTGCGGAACAGTCAGTAAATTAAAATCTTCTGGGTTGATCTGATCAAGCTCATCCCAGTTGATGGGTGTTGAAACAGGCGCTGACGGCAGGGGTCTTGGACTGTAAACTCCAACAATTGTCTTGTTTGCATCGTTTTGCAAATGGTCAACATAAACCCCATGACGATTTCTAATCAACCGCTCGTTGGTTACAGATTGTGGATAAAACTTTACTAACAGCGACCCAATAAACTCTACTAACCGACTGGTCTGGCGAAATGAATACCGGGGCTGGAGTGGAATATAGATATGAATCCCGGATGCGCCAGATGTTTTTGGATAACCGCGCAAGCCCAGCTCATCTAGGACAACCTTAACTTTTTTAGCAGTTTCTCGCGCAGCTGCAAAACCTAACGGTGCTGTAGGATCTAAATCAATAACCGCGAAACTGGGAGCTGGAAAATGGTCAACCTTAAATAAGGCCGGATGAATCTCCAATACCCCTTGATTTCCCAACCAAACTAGAGTTGCCAAATCGTTACAGATAATATATTCTATGGTCTTGGTATCGGTGACTTTTGGAAACCGTCTGATCCATTCAGGAGCATAATCTGGGCATTTTTTTTGATAAAACCCTTCCCCTTCGATTCCGTTGGGATACCTTTGTAAGGTCAAAGGACGGCTGCTCCAATGCTTCAAAGCAACCGGAGCAACAGCAGCATAATATTTAATCAAATCAGCTTTTGTTATTACCGGAGAAGGCCAGAAGATTTTATCTAAGTTAGATACGGCAATCGTTTTTCCGTCAATGTTTAATGCTTCCTGCGTTTTCATGGCATAACACACTCTTCAGCTTTTTTATCTGTACGCAGTCCGAGAAAGCTGGGCTGTCTCAATCTTCCGTCGGCGGTATACTCTAAGTAGCCCACTTTAGCCACTAAGATTGGTTTAACCCAGACCACATTGGCGATTTCCGGTTTATCGACCAAAGCACAATCCGAAACAATCTTCGCCAAACCCGCAGTAAGAACCGCTTTTTCCTTTTCTGAAAAACCTGTACCAACAGCACCAATAAAAACCAAACGGCCATGGCCGTATTGGCCTAGAAGTAATGATTTAAATCCTGTGCGATCCGGGAGGTAGCCAACAATAACTGCATCAGTCTCCGGGCGATGCTTAATTTTAAGCCAGGCACTGCTCCGCTTACCAGGTAAATAAACACTAGTTTTTTCTTTCGCAACAATCCCTTCCAGTTCATGATTTACAGCCGCTTGAAAGAAGTTTTTCCCGTGCTTCTCAATTGCTCTAGAAATTACAACATGATTTAAATCACTGTTTTCGATCAGCGAACGAAGTAATTCACGCCTTTTGATTAAAGGCTGCTCAAACAGGTACTGGTCATTCAAGTAGAGAATGTCAAAAACAATATAAGTGGCGATCTCTCCCAAACTTTTTCTCTGAAGCCGAGAAAAGCTGGGTTTTTGATCCTCACCAAGCATAATCAGTTCACCGTCAAGAATACAGCGAAATGAAATCTGCTCGAGATCTGAAGCAATTTCCTTAAAATTCTGATTTAGATTGCGGTGACTGCGGCTGAATAGCTTAACGTCATCGCCGCAGTAAGCAAGGCAGCGGTAACCATCCCATTTAATTTCAAAGAGATAATCCGAAGAATCAAAGGCATTAGGATGGTCAACCGCAAGCATTGGCTTGATAATTTTAGTGAAGGGCATGCTGCTTCTCCTCCGATTGGGCAGCCTGCAGCGAGGCCTCCAGGGCCGCCATCAGGTCGACTATTTCCCCTTTCACCGGCGTTTTTTGTGCAACTATTCCTTCGTTTCCGGCAATTTTAGCATCAATTAGCTCTACAAGTGCTTTCTGGTAATCATTTTCATATTTGACCGGTTCAAAGGGAACAGATTGGCTTTCGATCAGGGCCACAGCCATATCCATCTCCCGTCCGCTCAGTTCAACTTCAGAATCAGGAAATAGTTCTTGCGGAGATCTAATCTCGGCTGGATAGAACATGGTTTCTAAAGCCATTATGTCCTGATAAAGGCGCACTGCTGCCAAAACTTGCTTAGATCGGATGACAACCTTTGCTAAGGCAATTTTACCGGTTGCAGCCATAGCCCGCTGCAGCAGCTGATACGCTTTAATTCCCGGCTTAACAGCCTCCAGATAATAGGTTTTGTCAAAATAGATCGGGTCTATTTCGGTCAGATTCACGAAATTGATGATATCAATCGTCTTGGTCGCCTCTACCGCAACGCCCGCGAAATCTTCCTCTGTAAGCACCACATACTGTCCTTTCGCATACTCGAATCCCCGCACTATCTCTTCTTGGGTTACCTCAGTTTGACAAGTTGGACAGACTTTTTGATAGCGGATCGGTGTATGACATTTACTGTGAAGATAATTAAACTTAAGGTTCTGCCTTTCTGTTGCTGCGTACATTTTGACCGGTATATTAACAAGGCCAAAGCTTATCGCACCGCTCCACAAACTGCGCATTCCGGATCCCCCCATTCAATCATATTTTCTACTGAATTCAAGACTTTAATCAGTGGGATCCGTTCCTTTTTTGGCAAAAAAAAAGGATAGTTGTTTCTATCCTTGATATGAACTATATGGAGGCGGCACCCAGATTCGAACTGGGGAATGGAGCTTTTGCAGAGCTCTGCCTTACCACTTGGCTATGCCGCCTAAGTATATGTCGTGTCAGCAACCATTATTCTACCACCAGTTTTGATCCATGTCAAGGTCTGAACATGAAATTTCTGTAAAAAATCAAATCTGGAAACAACTACCAGATATTTTTTAGTGTATAAAACCCTAAATCCGTGGGTACTATATAGATGCGGTGATAAGAAGTTGCATCAAGCTTAAACTTGAATCGATACTTGCTTGCTTAAGATCTCTGTTTTACAATTGTAGATAGGTTTTCAACTTATCACCGAAATCATCGATTCAGTTTAAGCACGGAAACGAAACAGTATACGTGCACCAGCTGCACCAGCGTATCCAGTTGAAGATGGAACAACAAAAACCAAGACTTCTACGATTTAACAGCAGATCTTAAGCTTAAAGGAGGAGCCTCGTCGGGCTCCTCTTTTTATGCTTTCAGTTTACCTGACCCATAATATAGATGCTGTCCTCATGATCAATCTCAGTTAAGCAAACTGAAATCAACTCTTGTTTGGATGTAGGCACATTTTTGCCAACGAAGTCTGGACGAATTGGCAGTTCGCGGTGACCTCGATCAACAAGTACTGCCAGCTGAATTGCTTTTGGCCTGCCTAAATCAATTATGCCATCAAGAGCTGCACGCACAGTGCGACCGGTATAAATCACGTCATCCACCAAGACAATTGTTTTATTTACCACTGAAAAAGGTATTTCCGTTTTATTGACGATCGGCTGATCCGCTACTGCTGAAAGATCATCCCGATATAGGGAAATATCTAAAATACCTACCGGTACTTCTGCACCCTCAATCTCCTTGATCTTTTCAGCAATTCTCCGTGCCAGCGGCACTCCGCGGGTGCGAATCCCAACTAATGCTAAATCAGCAATGCCTTTGTTTTTTTCAATTATCTCATGGGAAATTCGGGTCAGCGCCCGGCGAATCCCATCAGCTTCCATAATCTGTGCTTTCTTCACTAAATCCATAATTCCTACCTCCCCAATAACCAAAGGCTACAACGGAACACTGCGGCGGGCTTTCTCCAAAACGGCGGCAAAGTCTGCAGGCAGCTCAGAACGAAAATCAATCCAGCCGCCGCGGGGATGGCTCAAACCTAAATAATAGGCATGCAGCATTTGGCGTTCGGCTCCTAAATTTCCTTGTTTTCTGCCATACACCGGATCTCCGACAATAGGATGATTGATTGATGCTAGATGCACTCTAATCTGGTGGGTGCGTCCGGTCTGCAGGCGGCACTCCACCAATGAATACTTGGGATGCAGCTGTTCCAGAACCTCAAAATCAGTAACAGCTGGTCGACCATCCTCTCGTACTGCCATCTTCTTACGCTCAACAGGATGGCGCCCAATCGGCGCTGCGATCTGACCCTGTTTTTCCTTTACCACACCATGAACTAATGCTAAATAATGCCGCTTAACAGAGCGGGCTTTGATCTGCGCTGCCAAATGCCGATGAGCAAAATCGTTTTTTGCAACCACCATTAGTCCGCTAGTATCTTTATCCAAGCGGTGCACAATTCCTGGCCTCAGCTTACCTCCAATCCCAGATAAATCAGTCACATGATATAATAGAGCATTCACCAGGGTATGGCGCAGATTGCCTGCTCCAGGATGGACAACCAGGCCTGCTGGTTTGTTGATAATCGCCAGGTCTTGATCTTGATAAACTACATCAATTTCCAAGTTTTCTGGTTCAAGCTCCAGCGATATCGGTTCAGGAATAGTCACCAAAATATGATCAGTCAGCTTTAAGCGGTAACCTGCTTTAACCCTATCACCATTAACAACAATCGAACCCTCGTCTATTAAACGCTTAACTTGGGAGCGAGTCTGCTCGATCTTATCTGCTAGGAATAAATCTAAACGGCTTCCTGCGGATGCCTCATCACAGACAAATTCAAGCTGTTCAGCTGTCCGTTTGCCGGTCATTAACCAAAACCTCCAAAAACAATAACGCCACTCCCACAACTATACTCATATCCGCAACGTTAAAAATGGGAAAAATCGTTATATCGATAAAATCAATCACAGCACCCACTCGGATCCGATCGATTAAATTGCCTACTGTTCCGGCTACCGCTAACGCAACGCCCCACCGAACATATTTACTTTGGCTGCTGATCCAATTTCGGTAGTACCACGCCAAAAGCAGTACTGCTACCCCCAGGGCAATAAAAAGGGGGCGGTAGTTGGCAAATAAACCAAAGGCTGCACCGACATTGTGCACGTAGGTAAGATAGATATAGGGTAGTATACGTATCCGTTCACCGATAGCGAAGTTGCTGCTGACAAAAATTTTACTCAGCTGATCCAGCAGAATAACAGCTGCAATGGTGGTTTTATAAATCAACCAGATCCCTCTTTTCAATCACTGCTAATAGTGAACTTCGGTCCAAACCATGATTTTCCTGCCAACTACCGGACTAAATCCTAACGATCCCGTAAAATATCCTCAAGATCCTCAACAATTCCCTGCTCATCATCGGCATCAGGATACCCGTCACCGAAATAATCAATCTCCCCTAATAGATCCTGGGGACTGTTCGCTGTCCCAAATCTGGCTACTGCCTGCCAGGCATCCTCGCCATCAAAGCCCACAAAGTCGCTATCATCCCGAAAAGACCGCCTGAACGAGAGCTTCCGCACTCCTTCATCGACACCTGCCCGTGCCTCTTCCTCCCGTTTACATTCAACACACAGCTGGGCATAAGGCAATACGTTTAAACGAGCTTCGGAAATCGGCTTTTTACACTGCTCACAGGTTCCGTAATTACCCTGCTCGATTTTTGCCAAAGCCTGATCCACCAGGTTCAGCTGATTTTCTAAACTTTGGAATAAGCCTATGTCCTTTTCCCGTTCAAACATCTGGGAGCCATAATCGGCAGGATGCTGATCATATGCAGATAACTCACCAGTAACATCATTCATATTCTCGTGAATGCCCTGGTCTTTAAAAGATTGGATCGTGCTCTGCAATTCACGACGTTCGTTTTCCAGAAGTTTGCGGTAGTGCATCAATTTTTCTCGATTCATGAATACCCCTCCTAGTATGCTCGCCTTGACAATTCTTCCTGTACTATCCTGGCTATCTCCGCAATAAATTCACCGACAATCGGCAGGTTCAAAGCTGCAAGCCTTCCCAACAAATACAGGAAAAGGGCACCAACTGCTGTAAACCCAACCGCAAGACCGAAGCCCCTCGCAATCCCGCTGATAAAATTCAAATATACCAGCCGGCGCGGTTTGCGGTACAGCTCAATATACTCTGCAACACTAGCTTTTTCCATAGCTGAGGCTAACTTTTCTATTTTGGCGATTAGCGTTTTTATTAAACCTGGGTTTACATCCTTCATCCCTCTTCCTCCCTTTAGGATATGGTATGAAAAAAACTCCCCTGCTATTCTGCAGAGGAGTTTGTTATCACTGTATAACATCTGGCACAGATGTGGTGCTGCTCACCGACGCTCGGATCATGGCGCCAGCAGCGTTCACATTTTTCGGAGTCTGCTAATTCCACTGTTACCTGAATTTCGCCGTTATCAGATTGAACTAGACTGACCTCAGAAACAATGAATAACATGGCCAGTGATTCTGAAATCTGCTGCAAATGTTCCAGTGTAGTTTGATCAGCAGAAACTGTAATTTTAGCCTCATTGGAACTGCCCAGTTTCTTTTCCGCCCGCGCATCTTCAAGGGCTTTAGTCACTTTACGCCGTACTTCAAATAGTTTGTCCCATTTTGCTCTCAACTCAGGACTGCGGAAATGCTCAGGCAGAGATTCCCACCGAGTTAAGTGCACACTGGCAGCTGCGTTCTCTGGTTTTGGCAGATGCTGCCAAATCTCATCTGCGGTAAAGACAGTAATCGGTGCCAGTAGTTTAACTAATTCCAGTAAAATAATATACATTGCAGTCTGCGCTGAGCGCCGTTTTTGACCGTCAGGCTGATCGCAGTACAGCCTATCTTTTAACACATCAAGATAAAATCCACCAAGATCAACTGCACAAAAATGGTGAATATTGTGGAATACAACGTGGAATTCATAGTCCCGATATGCTGCCTTAACCCGCTCACTGAGAAGCGCTAATTGATCCAAAGCCCAGCGATCAATTTCTGCTAATTCTTGATAAGGTACTTGATCAGTCTCCGGCGAAAAATCACTGAGATTACCTAAAATAAACCTAGCTGTATTGCGAATTCTGCGGTATGCATCAGACAGCTGACCTAAGATCTCAGGGGAGACACGAATATCACCGCGATAATCAGCGGAAGCCACCCACATCCGCAGAATGTCGGCACCATACTTGCTGATCACTTCAGCTGGACCAACTACGTTACCGAGGGATTTAGACATTTTTTTACCTTCACCGTCAACCACAAAACCGTGGGTAAGCACACTCTTATATGGGGCTTGGTTGTAAGCCGCTACCGATGTTGACAGTGATGATTGGAACCAACCGCGGTGCTGATCGCTGCCCTCCAGATACATGTCCGCTGGCCATCTCAATTCATCACGCTGTTCAAGAACAGCGGCGTGAGATACACCGGAATCGAACCACACATCCATAATATCTGTTTCTTTATCGAACTGACTGCCGCCGCAGTGAGGACATGTGAAACCAGCAGGCAGTAAATCTGCTGCCTCCCTGATCCACCAAGCATCACTGCCTTCTGCCCGGAAAATTTCAGCAACATGATCGGTAATTTCTTCACTGATCAGTGCCTCGTTACACTGCTTACAGTAGAACAACGGAATTGGGACACCCCAGGTTCTTTGTCTAGAGATACACCAATCGCCTCGGTCGGCAACCATGTTGGTAATCCGATCTTTTCCCCATTCAGGAATCCATTTTACACTATCAATTGCGTCGAGCATGCCTTGTCTAAACCCGCTAATCGATGCAAACCACTGGTCTGTAGCTCTAAAGATAACGGGATCCTTACAGCGCCAGCAGTGAGGGTAAGAGTGGGAAACAAAATCTAGTTTCAGCAGCGCACCTACTGTCTCTAAATCCTCAACAATCTGCTTATTGCCATCAGTAATCTTTATTCCAGCATATTGCTCTGCTTCCTCGGTGAATACACCATGCTCGTCAACTGGAGCTAGTATCGGCAGATTGTACTTTAATCCAACCAGATAGTCTTCCTGTCCATGACCAGGGGCAGTATGAACACAACCGGTTCCTGCTTCTAATGTGGCGTGCTCTCCTAGAATAACAACTGAATCCCGATTGATCAGTGGATGTTTACACACAACGCCCTCTAATTCTGAACCTAAAAATTCCTGAACAATCTCATACTGCTCTAATCCTACCTCGCTGGCAAAGTTTTCAACCAAACCTTTGGCTAAAATTAGATTGCCTTTTTCAGTACTGATCTTCACGTAAGTTAAGTTTGGATTTAAACAAATTGCCAAGTTTGCAGGAATTGTCCATGGGGTTGTGGTCCAGATTACAAAATAGGTATCTTCTTCTGAAACAATACCTTTTCCATCAGCAACAGCAAAACGCACATAAATGCTTGGGGAACGCCTGTCGCTGTATTCAATTTCTGCTTCAGCTAGGGCTGTTTCACAATCTGTACACCAATATACTGGTTTTAGTGCTTTATAGATAAAACCTTTACTTGCCATGCGGCCGAAAATCTCGATTTGCTTAGCTTCGTATTCAGGGCTAAGAGTTAAATATGGGTTTTCCCAATCACCCCAAATTCCCAAGCGCTTAAACTCTTCCCGCTGAATATTTACATATTTCAACGCATATTCTCTGCATTTTTGGCGCAGTTCAAGCTTGGATACCTTATCGCGGTCTACCCCCAAGTCTTTAATAGTCCTCAGTTCAATAGGCAGACCATGAGTATCCCACCCAGGCACGTAAGGAACATGATACCCGTCCATCGAGTGTGTTCGGATCACAAAATCCTTTAAAATTTTATTTAAAGCCGTTCCAATATGGATATGACCATTTGCATACGGCGGCCCATCGTGCAAGACAAAAAGCGGTAGTTCCTTTTCTTTACCGTCTTCCTGCAGCTTTTGGTAAAACTTATTTTCCTCCCAAAATTTAAGCATTTCCGGCTCACGCTTTGGCAGGTTTGCTCGCATGGGAAATTCGGTCTTTGGCAACTTAAGTGTCTGTTGATAGTCTTTTTTCTCCATTACCTTCTACCTCCTTATCAATCTAAAACAAAAACTCCCATCCCTATAAGGGACGAGAGTTACCCGCGGTACCACCCTAGTTAAGGCTGCCAACAGCCTTCACTTGACAGTTATAACGGAACCACCGATCAGCCTACTGTTAGTTCAGCTGATAACTCCGAGGTGATTTTCAAAGAAGCATTGGTACCGGGCTCTCACCTATTCCCGGCTCTCTGGGACCTCAAACTTCTTCTACTCTCCTCTTCATCGTCAGTACGTATCATGTTCTAATGCAAATAATTATACAGAATAAACTGATTGAAGTCAAGGAACAGCTAATCCTGGGATCGTGTCAAGCAACTGTAGGATGAAATAAGACTCACCA
>Ga0209537_1005174_pt1 | contig 10516 bp, 10 predicted proteins | sample BioPla4DNA1_FD_187698 | JGI IMG/M metagenome (GOLD analysis project Ga0209537, IMG submission 187698) | Biogas fermentation microbial communities from Germany - Plant 4 DNA1 (SPAdes) (version 2) | ecosystem: Engineered > Bioreactor > Anaerobic > Digestate | place: Bielefeld, North...
CCCGCTCCGTCGTCCGCCTGCTCCCGGACCGCAGCCTGGTCGACCCCTACTACCTGGCCCTTTACTGCAACTCAGGCCGCTTCGCCGCAAAGGCCCAGGCCGCCGCCCGGGGGGCCGGCATCAAGTACCTGAGCCCCCGGGCCGTAGAGAAAATGCCCCTGGTCCTCCCGCCGCTTCCGGAGCAGGAGCGCCAGAGCAGAGACTACCGGGAGCGGGCCCTCCACCTGGCCCGGCTGGAGCGGACCTGGGAGGACCCCCGGACCTTTGCCGGAAGGCTGGTGCAGGAATTCCTCCAGCGCTGAAGGCAGGAGGGCCGGGCACCGGCCCGGGGAGCCTGGTTTCCCCAACGCGAAAACCCTGTTGACAGAATCCGGGACCTGTGGTACATTGAGGTTAAGAACACCAAATCTTTTCGGGAGGCATTAAGCCCTCCCGGCGAGCTTCTGGGACATTAAGCTCCCGGAATACGATCTGCCACAAGCCCCCCAGGGGGATGTTTGGGGGACGCCCCTTCCGGGCTAGAGCCTGGATAAAACACCCGGGGGATGGTCTGTGCTTTTTTTTGCCAAAAAACGGCAACCAACTTCGCCCAAATCCTTATTTCCCATCGTGGGCGGCAGTAAAATCAAAGGGAGGCGCCGCATCACCACTGCAGATAAAGCCTTGAGGCATCGGCCCTCCTTGCTTCCCTGGAATTAAGCTTCCAGGGAGACAGGAGAGGCAAAATTGAAGGTGGCGGTCAACAAAAACCGCCACCCCGCGGGGCACTAAGCTCCCGAAAACCAAAGGCACAACCCTGGTGGATTGTTGGGGTCCTGCTCCGGCCCGGGCTAAAGCCTGGGCAAAACACCCGGGGTGACATGTGCCTTTTTTGTTTTCTAAGCAAAAAACCTCACTTTTTTGTGGGAAAAACTCTTGAAAATCTACAGCAGCTGTGCTACAATTTTTTTGCACATGCCGCAAATGCAACACACTGGGGCGTAGCGTGAAACATCACAGAAGCCAGTGGCGAATATTCATTTACATATGTTTACATATGTCAGCAAAAAGGGGAGTAATGTCTCCCCTTTTTGTTGTGGGAAAAATTAGCAGGAGGTGATCATCAAATGGAATCTAACGAAAACAGGCTGGTTCGTCTCTGGCAGCAGGGAAAAAGGGATACAGAAATCGCCAAGACTCTTGGGGTGAGCCGCGCGACAGTCTTGCGTATGAGAAAAAAGCTTGGTCTACCGGCCAGGGCACGGGGAAGGCCCCCAAAGCCAGGGGCGAGGGAGCGGCAGTCAGAAAGCCCCGGAAATGATTCCCAGCTATACGAGCGCCCTGGGCGGCCGGTTTCGCCGAACGCGACCTTCGGCATCAGAGACGAAGATATGCCACGGTTATGTCCATCAGCCTACAGGCAGCAATTGGACGGGAATTACGAGCTCATCGATCCTGCGGACAAGCCCGCCGGAATGCCCCGGAAGATAAGAAAAATCTTCGAGGTTGGGGCTTGAGCCCCCCTTTGCAAAAAAAGGGGGGTTCTGAGTTTCCTTTGGCTTTCATTGGTGTAGAGAAAACAACGGGAGGGAGAGAAAAATGCGGCTTGCTGAACAACTTGAGACTTTAGCTAGGTATCTGGTTGAAGCACAGCTTGAGATAGCGGCTATCGCCAAAGAGCTAGAAAAAGAAAGCATCAGCAAAACAATTCCTCAAAACGCAGGAGGCGCCAAGGCCTCGTGGAACCCGGGCCCGCCCCGGGTCCTTAAAATCGTAGTTCCAATTTTTTTGCCCAAATTGAAGGTGCATCCTCAAGTAACCTGGCGAAAAAACAGAGCGGAGGCGACCACATACTCGGCGGTTCGGGACGAATGGTTTGCCTACATTGCCTCAGCCCTTCGCGGCGAGGGTGCGGCTGGACTGGAGACCTTCGACCGGGCAATAGTGTGGATCGGAATGTATTTCCCGGACGCCCGGGTCCGGGACCTGGATAATTACACGACCAAGTTTATCCTGGATGCCCTGGTGGCCCTGGGGGTGCTGCAAGATGACAACCATTCCCGGGTCAGTCTGATAACAACTGGGGAAGTAGATCAGTCTTATCCGCGAACTGAAGTCTTTGTTTTCGAAGACCAGGGTCAGTTGGAGAAAATGAAGCCCAAGGGTGTATAAAACCCGAGCCGGCTCCTGGGGAGGATTCTATATAAGAATCATTGGTGGTCTTTTTCAGTTTTTATACTGCAGCAATTGTTTTTTTATGCCTTTGGCCAAAAAACGCAGGACACACTGAAGTCCCCGGGCCAAAAGGAAGACGGCGAAAAAAAGCACAAAGTTTTCTCGGCTGGTACTCTTCTGGGCTCTTCTGTGTGCCGATTTTCGGCAAGGAGGTGGTGGGGATGCTTAAGTCTCTGCAGCGAAAAGAACTGCAGTTGACCGACAGGGACCTGGAGGCGATGGTCAGTCTTTACCACAACAGTATCCTGGCAGCGGGACACCTCAAAAATCTATTCTGGGAAGGGAGACAATACGGCTATCTCCGTCTGCGGATGCTGGATGCTGCTGGCTATGTTAAGACATTCCCTTTTAAAGAAAAGCTCCCCGGACGGAAACGAAAAAAGCGCAAGCTGACCAGCTTTTACTATCTCACTCGCCGCGGCCTTGAAGCTGTTCAAAACGTGATCCCAGAGCCCCTGCCGCCAGCCCGGAGGCCGGTGAGCAGCAAAAAGCTCTACGAGCTCCTGCAAATGGGAGAACTCTGGTGCACCCTCCTGGAAAAAGGCGCTATTGCAGACCCGGGCCAGTGGCTGCCCTCCCGGCTGGCCAAGCACCGGCTTGGGCTTCCGGCGTACGTCCCCCTCCACTGTGTTGTGCTGCCGGACAGCGGCGAATACACGGCCCTTTATTACGTCCCGCGAGAGGCGGACAGACGGGCCATCAACCTGCTCCACAACTTCCTGCCCCGGGTGGCCGAGGCTGGGGTGCCCAGGCACGTTTTGGTCTGCGCAGACCTGAGGGCCGCAGCCCGGACTTTCGAAGTCTTTACCCGCAGGTTTTCTTCCGCCCGGGTGTTTGTCCAGACCCACGACCAGGCCAGGGAGGTCCTGCCCCTGGTCCTAGCAGGGAACCGGGAGGCCCCATACCGGGAGGTCACTGGGCGGCTTCAAAGACTCTTCGGCGAGGTTAAGCTCCAACCGGCCGGGCCCCTCAGCCCCGGGCCTTTGTATTTTGAGTTCCGGGGCAGGCGGCTCTTTCATGTCTATGTGACAGAACTCATCACGGGTGATGTTTCGCAGCTCGCAAGACTGGTCCACATGGTCCCTCAACCAGAGCTGGATCCAGTGTATCTATATGTCCCTTCCCTGCGGTTTTTTAACGCGGTCAGAAAACTTCTGCCGGCGGACCTGACCTGGCTCCGCCTGGTCCTCAGGGACCGGCCGCCCGGCGAGGATGTTATCCGGGAAGTCCAATGAAACCCGGCAAAGGAGGTGGTTCAATGCCCTGCAGCCGCTGCGCCGGGGCGGGCTACATCGCAGCTTATGCCCACGTGGCCGGCGGGGTCTGCTTCCGCTGCGGCGGGACCGGAAGAGACCCCGCAGAGGGCCTCTTTTACTGCAAGAAAATCAGGCAGGAGAAAAAGATTGGGGACACGCTGGTGACACTGGAGCCCAGGTTTGACCTGACTGGCAGGTTTGCCGGTTACGAAGTTGCAGCAAACGGCAGGCCCGCCGGGACTGCGCGGCGGCTTGCACAGGCCCGAAGAATTTTCCAGGAGGTGGTGGCAAACCTGGTACAGGTCAATTCCAACCGGCTGAAAGAACCGGAGCGGCTTTTCGCCTAATGTACCGTTATGCGACGAAGCCCTGCCGGGTTTCGTCGTAAAACCTGCCCCGGGGGCCGGTTTATCCCGGAAAATTTTTGTCGCAAAAGGAGAAGGGCTCAGGCAACCCCGCCCGGGGCGGGGTCCTGGGCTCTTTTCTAAACACTGCAGAAAGGTGGTGTTTTCCCATGGACATGAACACAGCAATAGCGGAATACTGCCGGCACCTGGAGCTTGCCGGCAGGAGCAGGCTGACCGTCTCTTCCTACCGCCAGGATTTGACCAAACTCTGGGCCTGGCTGGAGGGGGCCTGGGGAGGGAAGCCGGCCCTGGCGGATGTGACCCCTGTGGACCTGGCGGAGTACCGCCTGTACTTGATGCGGTACTGCCGGCCGGCCACGGTGAACAAGGCCCTGGTGGTGCTCAAGGCCTTTTTCGCCTGGGCTGAAAAGAAGGGAATGATTACCGGCAACCCGGCGGCAAACCTGAAGCCGGTGCGGGAGGCCCGGCCAAGCCCCCGCTGGCTGGACAGGAGGGACCAGCTGCGGCTCCTGCGGGAAGTGGAGAAGGGCAAGAACAGGCGGGATGCAGCCATCATCGCCCTCCTGCTTTACGCCGGGCTCCGCTTGCGCGAGGTCATCAACCTCAGGGTGGGAGATGTGGAGCTCTCCCAGCGCAGGGGAAAGGTGACGGTCAGGTGGGGTAAGGGGGAAAAGTGGCGGGAGGTCCCCTTGAACAGGGATGCCCGCCAGGCCCTGCAGGAGCATCTGGAGGCCCTCCCGGGGGAAACCAACCCCGACGACTGGCTCTTTTCCACGCAAAGGGCAAAGAAGATGAGCCCCCGGGCCCTGCAGCACCTGGTGGCTAAGTACGGGAAGAGGGCCGGGCTGGAGAAGCTCTCCCCCCATGTCCTCAGGCACACCTTCTGCCACAACCTGGTGAGCCGGGGGGATGTTCCCCTGGACGTGGTGGCGGTCCTGGCAGGGCATACGACGGCTGACGGGCGTCCCAACCTGAAGACCACCCTGCGCTATACCACCCCCTCCCGCCGGGAGCTCCAGGAGGCGGTGGAAAGGATTACCTGGAACAGCAGCTGATTTCAGACAGGAAAGGAGGAGATAGAATGCCTGTCGGAAGGGAAGGGGCAGGCCCCCTGGGCGAGACAAGGAGAGGGGTCCTGCCGGTCTACGTTGCCTCCCACATCGCCCTGCCGGTCCAGGGCCTGCCGGCAGGGCTTTTGCGGGCCGTGACCTCAGAGCTTACGTTGGACAACCCGGAATACCTGCGGGCCGTCAAGTACGGCCGTTCCACCTGGGACATGCAGCCGAAAATAGAACTCTTCCAGGTCAAGGGCGGTTGGCTTATTCTGCCCCGGGGCTACGGCCCCAGGCTGAAAAAGCTCCTTGGGGCCCACCGGATCATCCCCCGCTGGGTGGACCGGCGGCTCCGGCTGCCGCCGGTGGAGTTTACCTCCCGGATCCTCCTGCGGGACTACCAGGTGCCGGCAGTGGAGGCCCTGGTGAAGGGCATTCAGGGGGGTGTGGTGGCCGGGTGCGGGGCGGGGAAGACGGTGATCCTGCTGGAGGCCCTGGCCCGCATCAAGCAGCCGGCCCTCTGGATCTGCCACACCCATGAGCTCCTGGAGCAGACCCGGGAGCGGGCCCGGGAGGCCCTGGGCCTGGGGCCCCGGGACCTGGGCACTGTAGCCAGTGGAGAGGCGCGGCTAGGGAAAAAGCTCACCCTGGCCCTGATCCAGACCCTGCACCGCCTGGACCTGGACGGGCTTGCCCGGCACTTCGGCATGGTGTTTGTCGACGAAGCCCACCACCTGGCGGCCCGGACCTTTTTTGCCACCGTGGGCAGGTTCCCTGCGAAATACCGGCTCTGGGCCAGCGCCACCCCCCGGCGGGACGACGGTCTGACGAAGATGGTCTTCGCCTGCGGCGGCCCAATCCTGTACACCGTGGGGCCGGCAGAGCCCCCGCGGGTAGTCCCCCGGCTGGTGGTGGTGACCACCCGGTTTGCCAGCCTGGAGGACCACTACCCGCGCCTAATTTCCTCCCTGGTGGAAGACCCGGAGCGGAACAGGCTCATCGCCGAAACCATCGCCCGGGAGGGCCCGGGGAACTACAGCCTGGTCCTGAGCGAGCGAGTAGAGCACCTTGAACGCCTGCAGCGGCTCCTCGCGGAGCTGGCCCCGGGCCTCAGGGCGGAAATCCTCACCGGGAAGCTGGGGAAAAGAGCCAGAAAGGCGGTCATGCAGCGGGTCAGGGCCAAGGAGGTGGACGTCCTCCTGGCCACCCAGCTGGCCCGGGAGGGGCTGGACATTGTCCACCTGAACCGCCTGTTCCTGGCCACTCCCAAGCGGTCAGGGTCAGCCCTCCAGCAGGAGGTGGGGCGGATCATGCGGCCCGGTGCTGGGAAAAGGGATGCCGTGGTCTTCGACTTCTGGGACGTGGGCTCCCCGGTGCTGAAGGCCCAGTTCTGGCCCCGGCGGGAGGTCTACCGGAAGCTGGGCATCTATTTTAGCAGAGATTGCGTGAGGTCAGGCGGGGTTTGAGATTCCCCGGGGTGCCCCGGGGTGCAAAAACCTTGGAAGGAGGTGGAATCCCTTGGCAAAGCTTTCTGCTTCCGAACAGGAGACCATCATCCGGCTGGACGAAGAGTCCCCTGTGGCGGAGGTCTACACCGCCTCCAGGCGGGTCGCCGAGAGGCTCGTAAAAGGCGGTGTGAGCCCCGCCCGGCGGGAAGGGGAATCCTGGTGGTTTGTGGTCCCCAAGCAGGCCCTGAGGCTGAAGCCCGGCAGAAGGAGTATCTACCTGGGCGGGCGGGGGTCTGGTGGAGCATAAAAAGCAGGAAAAAGGCTTCCGAAACTGCTCCTCTTTGGCAGTTTCGGAAGCCAAAGAACGGAACCTAATGTTCAGGTATTGACCCCGGTATCCAGGTGGGCCGAAACTGCAAAGAGGGGCCGGTTCGGCCCACCCTAGTCAAAAAAGCTCACTGCTTCAGTCGGGCAATTCTCTCCCTGGCCAGGCCGGTGCACTCGGCGACTGTGTCGATGTCCAGGCCCTTGGCCAGCATCTGCCTGGCCACCTTTTCAATGCCCTGTTCAATGCCCTTTTCGATGCCCTGTGCAATGCCTTTTTCAATGCCTTTTTCGATGCCCTGTGCGATACCCTTTTCGATACCCTGTTCGATGCCCTGTGCGATACCCTGTTTAAGTCCCCTTTCCTCGGCCTCGGCGAAGGCCTTCTCCAGGTTCCGCTCGAAGTTGGAGATCACTTCCCTCACCTCCTCGGGGCGTGCTGTTTTCAGGGTTTGGACCATCTCTTCCCTCTTTTCCGCCGGCACTTTGCGCAGCAGGATGTTCCTGGCCCAGGTGAAGAAAAGCTCGAACTCTTCCGGCGGGAGTTTCTCCAGGACCACTACGAGCCGCTTCAGGTTGGTGAGGTGTTCCCTTATGTCCCGGCCCCGGTCCAGGAAGAAGACGGAACCTATCAGGTTGGAGAGCTCAAGGAGCTCTTCTTCCCGGTACCGCTGCAAATTGATCAGGATGTAGCTGAAGTCAGGCACCTGGTCGGCGAAGAGGTGGTGGGCGGCCACGGTTTCCCGGAAGGAAAGGGGGGCCGTCCACTCCCTGCTGCCGTTGTAGAGGACCAGGGGCACGATGGCCGGCAGGCGGAAGCCCTTGCGTTTCATATCCCGGGGCGGGGTGTTTTTGCAGACATCCCGCCAGATCTCCGTCATGTACAGGAGGAGCCGGTAGGGGATGAAATAGTCCACCGTGGACTGGAGCTCCAGGAGGAGATAAAAGATCACCTCCTGATCTTTGAGACTGGCCTGGTAGACCAGGTCGGCCTCCTTGTTCTTAAAGTCGGGCAAAATGAAAGATTTGTCCACCCGGACCAGGCTGGCTTCGTCCACCGCCTGGGCCCAGCCGGTCTTGACGAAGCTCTGCAAAAGCTGGAGGAAAGCCCGTTTGCTGGAGAAGAGGAATTTGTAGCCGCTGTCGTGGGGAAAGGGGGGCTGGTTTTCTTCTGCCACCGGCCAGGACCTCCTTTTTCTCTGGGGTCTGGTTCTATTATAGCACAACCGCGGGGCCGGCGGCAGCAGTATCCCGAAAAACAGGAGGAGGTGGTAGGATGCAGCTTGCGGAAGGGATAGAGGAGTTTTTGGCCTACCTTCTGGTGGAACTGAACCGGTCCCCCAAGACCGTATCCGGCTACAGGAAGGACTACCGGGTCCTGCAGCGCTTCCTGGAAGAGAGGGGTGAGACTACTCTGGAAAGGATCACCCCGGAAGTGCTGGGCGAATACTTGGTTTACCTGGGCAAAGACCTGCACTACCAGGCGAACACCCTGAGGCGGCACGTGGCCAGCCTGAAATCCCTCTTTGGCTTCCTGACGGAAGCGGGGTACATCGCCGCCAACCCTGCCGCCAACCTGGTCCGGCCCCGCATCCCCCGGCGGCAGCCCCGCTACCTCACCCGGGAAGAGGTGGAGAGGCTGTTTCAGTCCGTCCCGGGGGAAGGGTCCTTTACTGCCCGGCGGGACCAGACCATCCTCATGACCATGTACTATGCCGGTGCCCGGGTGGAAGAGGTGGTGAACATAAGAATTGCCGACGTGAACTTCGCCGAAGGGTTTCTGTGCCTGAGAAAGGGCAAGGGCAGAAAGCCGCGGCGGGTGCCCCTGCACCCGGAACTGGGAGAGCAGATAAAGACCTATCTGGAGAGGGAAGGGAGCCGGCTGGGCCAGTACCTCTTTGGCAACAGAAACAAGGAAAGGCTGACCACCGAGTACGTCAGGCAGATCACCAGGGCCTACGGCGAGAAGGCCGGGATCAAGACCCGGGTGACGCCCCATATGCTGCGCCACTCCTTCGCCACCCACCTTTACCGAAAGGGGGCGGACATCCTGAACCTGCGCAGGCTGCTGGGCCACGAGAAGGTGCAGACAACGGCTGTTTACGTCCACTCGGACATCAAACACCTGCAGGCAGCCGTCGCCAGACTGCCTGCCCCGCGGCGGCTCCTGCAGCAGTTGGGGGAGGGAGACCTGCTTGAAGGTTCCACTGCTGGTTGAGAAGTACCTGGAGCATCTCCGTCATGAGCGCCGGGCCAGCCCAAATACCTGCAAAGCCCGGCACTACATCCTCCAAAAGCTGGCTGGCTATTTGGCGGCCCGGGGCCTGCCGCCGGAAGAGACGGATATAGGGGCGGTGGACACCCGCACCCTCCGCTCCTTTCTGGCCTTTCTCCGCACAGAAAAGGGCTACCAGGCAGGGACCATTGCCAATATAATCACCGTCCTGCGCAGCCTTTTTGACTATGCCTGCGCCAGGGGGCATCTGGCAGAAAACCCCGCCCGGGGTTTGCGCAAGCCCACCGTCCCTGCCAGGGAACGGGAATACCTGACCTTCGAGGAGGTGGAGGCCCTGTTCCTGGCTGTTCCCAGGGGAAAGACCTATTACCTGCGGGACCTGACGGTCCTGCTCTTTTTTTATTACACCGGTGTGCGGCTGAATGAGCTCATAAACCTGAAACTCGCGGATGTGGCCGCGGACCTGACGGAAGTCCGGATTGAAAGGGGGAAGGGTGACAGGTCCCGGGTGCTGCCCATCCACCCCGCCCTGAGGGCCTTTCTCCGGCTGTACCTGGAAAAGGGCCGTTTTGCCAGAGACTCCTCCTGCCTATTCCCTAGCAGAAGTGGTAGGCCTTTGACCCAACCGAGGGTTTTTTCAATAGTCAGGGAAGCTGCCCGGCGGGCCGGTATCGATAAGAAGGTCAGCCCCCACGTGCTGCGCCACAGCTTTGCGACCCACCTGCACCAGAGGGGTGTCGATGTTTACCGGATCGCCCTCCTTTTGGGGCACAGCGATATCGAATACACGGCCATTTACACCCACCACGGCGAGGAAGAACTGAGAAAGGTGGTGGAGCAGTTATAGGTATTGGAAATATTTACAAAACCTGTCATAAAATGGAAAAATTTGGCTGTTGACCCAAGTTAACACCCAGAGAAAAGGCCCAAGGTTCAAGGATGGGAATGGGTCTGGCTAAAATCTTTAGCCGTACCCTATAAAGCTTAAGGAGGGAAACGATTTGAAGACACGTAAACTTTTGGCAATGCTGGTCGCAGTGGCAATGATCGTGACCATGTTGCCGGTGGTGGCGTTTGCGGCAGAGTATTCCACTTATAAGTTCGTCTATGATGCTCCAGCCGTTGTTGTAAAAGATGAAGATGTAAAAGTAGATGTGACTTTCCAAACAGATGAAGAAGGAAACGTAGGATACAATGCAGTACGGTTCGAATTCGAAAAAGAAGGTCCTGGAGATGTAACCTTTACAGCCACAGATAGTGAAGGTGACGAGTACACCTTTACGAATAATGGATATTGGGGCCCAGAAGACGGATTTGAACTTCCTGCTGAATACGATGCCACAACAGAATGGACACTTAATTTTGCTGCGGCAGGGGAATACACAATAACTTTTAAATTAGTTACTGTAGGAGGAGAAGAAGAGGAAGTAGTTATTGCTGAAGACAGTGTAGATATCTTGGTCGTAAGCGATACCGCACCTTACACCGGCTATAGTGCTGCCGGCAGCACAGTAACTGTTGATGAAGATACCGTCGATCTTGACGAAAATGCCAAATTCACCGTTCGCTTCCGCGATAATGAAGGTCTTGTCAAGAATACACCGGTAAAATTCTGGGT
>Ga0209537_1005182_pt1 | contig 10506 bp, 8 predicted proteins | sample BioPla4DNA1_FD_187698 | JGI IMG/M metagenome (GOLD analysis project Ga0209537, IMG submission 187698) | Biogas fermentation microbial communities from Germany - Plant 4 DNA1 (SPAdes) (version 2) | ecosystem: Engineered > Bioreactor > Anaerobic > Digestate | place: Bielefeld, North...
AGAGATTATCAGAAAACGTCAACTTAAGTCATCCCATGAAACTATCGGAAATATCACAGTTTTGAACATTGGTAAAAGGACTTGGGCTCACGAATTTCTTAAATCAATAAGGGATTCCTAGGTTAAATGATATGCAGAGGGATATTCTTGCTTTTAAAACCCATAGTATCTTGACGCTATCCAAAGTAATATGAATATTGACAAATCAGACTGTGTTATATATAATGCATTTGTGACAATTATATAAAAATAATTTATAAAATGTGTTTAATAATATTGCATATTAAATGTTTTAAGCTTATTTAACAGATATAATGTGCAAAAGGTCCGGCAAAAACCATTAAACCCTGTCAAAAAGTACTTTTCTATATATAAGTCAATGAATTATATAAGCAATGTATTTTTCTCACTTCAGTTAATAAATAGGAGGAAATAAAATGAGCAGAAAAGACCAAATAATAAAACTAATTAAGGGTGAGAAGCTGGATTATACACCTCATCACTTTGATTTGACTTTGAAAATGACGGACAAGCTAGGAGAATACTATGGCTATGATCGTGATGGAGTAGAAGATTATATAGGTAATCATCTTCTTTATCTTGATCCCACAGAACCTGAGGGTTTATCAGGTTACCGCGGTACTGTTGACGGACTGTTCAAAGATGAATTTGGCGTAGTATGGGATGCGAAAAGCAATTATGATGTCGGCGATTGGGGCATGGTGAGTTTTCCCATAAAGGATTTTGATTTTTCAAATTATGTTTTTCCGGATGGAAAAGGTGAAGGAAGATTCAATAAAGCCGCAGAATTAATGGAACAGTATCCGGGAAGATTCAACGTAATGCGCATTACAGGTCCGTTTACCCAGAGCTGGCATTTAACGGGTATTGATGAATTCTTTGTCGGTATGATGATTGAAAAAGAAACCGCACATATGGTGTTTGATAAAATAACTGAGTATATTTGCAATCTTATCAGCAGTATTCCCAAAGGCGTTGATGCAGTTCGTATCATTGACGATTTTGGTTTTCAGGACAAATTAATGTTTTCAAAAGACATATGGATGGAGTATGTGTATCCCAGCTTAAAAACAATATATAAAGTAATAAGAGACAAAGGCATGTATGTTATGGTTCATAGCTGCGGCCATGTTGAGGAGATTGTTCCGGAGTTGATAGAGCTGGGCACTGATATTTTAGATCCTATTCAACCTGAAGCAAATAATGTATCCTTTATTAAGAAGAAATATGGAAAAGATATTGTTTTATTCGGCGGATTAGGTTCACAAAGCACAATTCCGTGCGGAACTAAGGAAGATGTTGTTGCAGAGGCGGAAGAAACATTAAGAATCCTTGGTGAAGGCGGAAAGTATATAATAGGGCCTGCAGGGTCTATTCCTACGGAAGCCCCGGTTGAAAATGTTGTAGCATTGGTAGAATTCTGCAAGGGATTAAAAGACAAAGGCATATAACACTCAGTATAAAAAAGTGTTGACAAATATAGATAAAAAAGCTATAATCCTTTATAACAATTATATAAAATCAATTTATAAAATCTATTCATAAAATGTATATTATGTAATTAAAGGTGACCAATCTTTAGTTTCATACCAAATCAATAAATTTTCCTTCAGGAAATGAATGTAAATCACATTTCGTGTGGGAGAGAAAGGGGAAATAAAAATGAAACATGATCTTTTTTCACTTAAGGGTAAAGTATGTATAGTTACAGGTGGTCATCAAGGAATTGGTGAGGTAGTAGCCGAATATATTGCTGATGCAGGTGCTGATATCGTTATATTTGATATACAAGATGCAAGCGAGGTGGCTGAAAGGATAGCAACGGAGTATGGTGTAAGGGCGAAGGCTTATGTTTGTGATGTAACTAAGCCAGAAGAGGTACAAAAGTGCATAGAAAAAGCCGCTGAAGATATGGGAACTTTGGATTTGCTGTTTAACAATGCGGGAATATGCATACACAAAGGCGCACTTGAGCTTGAACCTGAAGAATGGTTAAAAGTAATCGACGTTAATTTAAATGGCGTATTTTATGTAGCCCAGGCCTTTGCAAGATACCTTGTAGCTAATAATAAGAAGGGAAATATTGTAAACACCGCTTCTATGTCTGGTACTATTGTTAATATACCTCAGCAACAGGCCTCATATAATGCATCGAAAGCAGCAGTTGTCCATCTGACAAAATCTTTGGCTATTGAGTGGGCAGATAAAGGAATTCGCGTCAATTCCATAAGTCCAGGATATATACGTACTGCAATTACAGAAAAATCCAATCCTGAGTATCAAAAAATCTGGATAGAATCCATACCATACAAACGTATGGGAACACCCGAAGAGCTTGCTGGAGCAGTTATTTACCTGCTGTCTGATGCTTCTACTTATACATCAGGTTGCGATATAATTATTGACGGCTTGTTTACAGTGGTTTAATGAAACATTTTTTGTCATTATCAACCCCCGATAAACAGCTAATAGCTAGTATTCAGCTGTTAGCCGTTTATAATAAAAGAATCATTATAAGGAGGAACAAAAAGTGAACAGAAAACTGATTGCTTTATTGCTAGCTGTACTTCTGGTAGCTACAGTTTTAGCAGGTTGTGGCGGCCAGGGTACACCGTCCGAACAACCATCTGAGGAACCGGCACCGCCAGCTGCAGAAGGTGGAGAAACCGGAGATAACGAAGCTACTGAACCAGAAGGAAGTGCAGATGCTGGAGAAGACAAACCATTCAAAGTTGGGGTTACAATCCAGTCACTTGAAAATGCCTATTGGGCAGGAGTTTTTGGAGAAGTTGAAAAGATAATGCAAGAAAAAGGATGGGAATACACCATTCTAGCTTGCGACGATAACTCAGCTACACAGATCCAACAGATCGAGAACTTTATTACTAGCGGCGTAGACCTGATCATGGTTCATCCGTCTGATCCCAATGCTATCGAAGATTATTGCAAGCAGGCAAGAGATGCAGGCATTAAGGTTATGTGCTGGGACGACAAGATGGAAAATACCGATCTGAACTGGGTTCTTGAAAATACAGCTTTAGGATACGAAATTGGTAAAGCTGCTGCAGAATTTATAAACGAGCATTTCTCCGAGGACAACAAAGCAAAAGTTGCTGTTATGAACTATCCTCAGACACCCATTCTGCTTGAAAGAGAAAATGGTATTCTGTCTGCTCTTGAAGAGCTTGCAAACGGAAAATATGAAATTGTTGCTCGTCAGCCTGCTATCGATGCAGCTACTGCATTGTCCAACATGGAAACAATTTTGCAAGCTAATCCTGATACCAAGGTTGTTGTTTCCATAGGTGCAGGTGGAGATATTGGTGCTAACGAAGCTTTCATGGCACATTATCAGGGCGATATACCTGATGATGTAGGTATTTTCTCAGCAGACGCTACTGAACAACAATTAGAAGCAATGGTTGCAGGACAGGCTACAAGAGCATCCATTGGATTTGAAGGATCTAATAAGAGAACAGCTCAAGCAGTTGTTGATCTGTATGAGAGATTGCTCAAGGGCGAGACATTTGCTGAGAAGAACCTTGTAAGACCTCTTCTTAAGATTGATGCTAGCAATGCAGAAGAATACCTGGCTGACTATAAGTAATATATAGAATAAACTTGGTATAAATTAAAAATGAACAGGTGTGGTAGGAAAGATGAATGAGGAATATGTTTTGGAGTTAAAGAATATAAGAAAAGAATTTCCAGGTGTCGTTGCTTTGAAAGATGTATCAATTGAAGTAAAAAAAGGAGAAATTTTAGGAATTGTCGGCGAAAATGGTGCTGGTAAATCAACATTAATAAAAACATGTTCCGGAGCTGTTGTACCAACATCGGGTAAAATAGTAGTAAATGGTAAAGAGTTCACCAGCATGACACCACAATTAGCTAAAGAAAATGGAATAGCAATTATTTACCAGGAGTTCAATAATGTTAAGGAGCTATCTGTCGCTGAAAATCTGTTTCTGGGAGATCCTATAAGGAAAGGTATATTGGTTGATAAAAAAGCGATGGAAAAGAAAGCTGAGGAAGCTTTCGAACAGTTAAATATAAAAATCAATCCAAGGGCAATGATGCGTGATCTTACCGTTGGATATCAGCAGATGGTTGAAATTGCTAAGGCTATACAGCAGGATGCTAAATTAATAATCATGGATGAACCTTCTGCACCTCTGACTTCTTCAGAAGTTGAAAGTTTGTTTAATATTTGTGATCTGTTAGTATCTAAAGGGGTTTCAATTATATATATCTCTCATAGATTGGAAGAGATTTTTGAGCTAACTGACCGTGTTGTTGTATTGCGTGATGGAGAGCATATAAAAACAATGAATACAGAAGACACTAATATTGACGAATTAATACGTCTGATGGTGGGGCGAGATTTGAAAGAAACATTTCCACCAAGAGAAAAGTGTATAGAAGAAGATGAAATTATACTTGAACTTGAAAATGTAACTGGTAACGGAGTACATGATATCAGTTTTAAGGTTAGAAAAGGGGAAGTATTAGGTTTTGGCGGTCTTGTTGGAGCAGGTCGTACTGAACTTGCCCAAATGCTATTTGGAGCAGCGAAGAAGACTTCTGGTAGAATAATCTTCAAAGGCAAGGAAATTAACCCCAGAACCCCAAGTGAAGCAATAGATTTAGGAATTGCTTTGGTTCCTGAAGATCGTAAGAACCACGGGGTGCTGCTTGAAAATAGTGTAAAGAATAATATAAATATGCCGATTTACAAGAGATATTCCACGGCATCTGTTATTAATTCAAAATTTGAATTAGAAAATACGAAGAAATTTATTAAAGAATTATTGATAAAAACACCGTCACATAATCAACTGGTTAAGAATTTAAGTGGTGGAAACCAACAGAAGGTTGTTCTTGCTAAGTGGCTTGCAGCAAATTCGGAGCTGATTATATTTGATGAGCCAACTCGTGGAATTGATGTTGGTGCAAAATTTGAAATATACAAACTGATAAATGAGCTTGTAAAAAACGGCAAGACCATTTTGTTAATATCTTCCGAGATGGAAGAACTAATCGGTATGTCAGACAGAATCATAGTCTTGGCAGAAGGGCGTATGACTGGAGAGTTACAAAAAGAAGAATTCAATCAAGATACTATATTAAGAATGGCTTCGAATTTAAATAATGTAAATAATATAAATAATATAAATAAATCTAAATTTAGTAACTGATACTATTAAATGAAAATTATGCTTTATCATATACAAAAATTTATGTGCGAGGAGACGAAAAATGAAAAGCAATGCAGTTGTTAATAAAATCAAAGATAAAGCTATCTGGGTTGTTTTGTTTTTAATGTTTGTTATTTTTGCCGCAACTACTCCAAGATTTCTTTCAGCATCTAATTTATTTACCATTGCCCGACAGGTATCAATTTATGGTATTGCATCCATAGGTATGACGTTTGTTATATTACTTGGAGATATCGACCTGTCAGCAGGATCCGTGATTACTTTTGTTAATATCGTTGCAGCATATCTAATGGTAAATAGCGGTTATAGTATGACTGCGGCAGTAATAGTATCGTTGATAGCGGCGATACTCATAGGTGTGTTGAATGGTTTTCTGGTTTCAACAATTAGGATTCCTGCGATAATTGCAACTTTTGCTACCCAGACCATATTTGCGGGCCTGTCGTACATAATTTGCGGTGGTGTCCCAATCTATGGATTTGACGAAAGATTTAAGATAATTGGTCAAGGTTATGTTGGTCCAGTGCCTATTCCAGTAATAATAATGATTTGCTGCTTTGCAATAGGTTCGTTTATACTTAACAAAACTTATTTTGGACGCTTTTTTTATGCAGTCGGCGGCAATGCAGAAGCAGCACGTCTGTCAGGTATTAAAGTAGAAAGTATTAAGTATTTGGTATATGCATTAGCTGGCTTGTTTTCTGGATTAGCTGGTATTGTAATGCTTTCTCGTACAAATTCTGCACAGCCTACAGCTGGACTTGGATATGAATTTGACGTTATTACCTGCGTTGTTTTGGGCGGAGTTTCTGTCACAGGTGGTATTGGTAAAATATCCAATGTGGTTGCAGGTGTTTTGATAATTGGTATACTTACAAATGGCATGGTTCTTCAAAATGTAAGTACTTATACCCAGATGGTTGTAAAAGGTATAGTACTTGCAGCAGCTGTTGGATTTGACAGTCTACAAAACAGGCATCGTGCATAATGAATATGTTTAGAATAATTATCTATGGCCGGGAACTGCTAAATATCTTCTTATACTTTTATTTCCATAATTAAAATTTAATACTTTTTGATATTATGAAATTATTATGTAGCAAAATAAGCTGAAAAGACGACCCTAATATATTTTGATAAAGTCTAAAAAAGAAATGATGAAAAGTAATGAATATATACGACATCAAGAAGAACAATAGAAAAAAAGTATATGCTTATATCCGTGAAAAAGGATTTGCAACTAAGCAGGATATAGCATATAGCTTAAATCTTAGCCTGCCAACAATTACACAAATTTTAAACTATTTGATAAAGCAAGGCTTGGTACGGGCTGATCGAAAAATAACAAAAAGAACATCTGGTAGAAATCCTATTGCTTATTCTTATATACCTGATGGTAAAGTAGCTATAGGATTAGACATTACAAGAAACCATATAAAGAGTGTAGTTGTAGATTTAGATGGTAAGGTGATAAAATATAATTATCGTCGACAACCTTTTCAGCGAAGCGATGATTATTTAAAACTATTAGGTGAAGAAGTAGCAAGTATAATAGATAGTATGCAATTAGATCATTCGAAGATTTTGGGAGTTGCGATAGCAGTGCCCGGCCTAGTTAGTGATGAAGATGGGTATATATTTCATGGCAAGGTAATTGATAATTATGGCATGAACAGGGAAGATTTTGCAAAGTATATCCCATACCCTGCAAGACTTATACATGATTCATATGCATCGGTTTTTTCTGAAATCTGGTTTTCGGATAAAATTCATAATGCTTTTTATATAAGCCTATGTAATAGTGTAGGTGGAGCAATAGTACTTAACGATAATATATATATGGGCGATGGATTATATAGTGGAGAAATTGGTCATTTAAATATCTTTCCTGATACGGATAAACAATGTTATTGTGGGCAAAGAGGTTGTTTTGATATTTATTGTAATGCTGAAGTACTATCTATGCATACCGATGATAATTTGGATTTATTTTTTGATCAATTGAAAAAGGGTAACAAAAAGCTGGAGAAAATTTGGGATGAGTATTTGAATTATTTGGCTATAGCGATTAGTGATATCAGAATGCTGTTTGGCTGTACCATTATTGTAGGGGGATATGTAGGTGCTCGAATAAAAGATTATATGCATCAATTGTATAAGAAGGTGGAAGCACGCAATCCTTTCGGAGAAAAGTCCGCAGATTACCTTATTCCATGTAAAAACGATATTGAAGCTATAGCTGTGGGCGCAGCTTTGTGCATAATAGATGATTTTCTGAACAATATTGCCTGCGAAAAATTCTCTGTTGATTCAATGCAGATATGGATATGACTAGTTAATGCTAGGATTTGCAATGTAAAAGCAATTCACAAATAAATTAAGGAGGTGCACCCAATATGAAAAATAAAGCTGCTTTTTTGGTAGACATAAAGAAAATAGAATTTGATGAGGTTCCTGTACCCACGATTAAAGATGATGAAGTATTAGTTAAGATGGAAGCTGTCGGCATCTGTGGTTCTGATGTGCACTATTATTCTCATGGTAAGATTGGTGATTTTGTAGTAGAGTTTCCTTTTATACTAGGACATGAGTGTGCAGGTACCGTGGTTGAAGTGGGAAGTAATGTAAAGCATTTAAGGGTTGGCGACAGAGTTGCTTTAGAGCCAGGGATCCCGTGTCATGTCTGTGAATTTTGCATGTCAGGTCAGTATAATCTTTGCCCTGATGTGAAATTTTTTGCAACACCACCCTATGATGGATGTTTAATGAATTATGTTGCCCATCCGGCACGTTTTACTTTTAAGCTGCCAGATAATGTTTCATCAGTACAGGGAGCATTAGTTGAACCATTGGCTATTGGAATTAATGCAGCATTGACAGGAGGAGTAAAGCTAGGCGACAGCGTTGTCATTTTTGGAGCTGGTTGTATTGGGCTGGTTTCATTGCTTGCATCGAAAGCATATGGGGCTACAAAAGTTATCGTTGTTGATGTTATTGATAAAAGGCTTGATGTTGCAAAAGGTATGGGAGCAATTACATTGAATGCTACAGAGTGTGATGTGGAAGAAGAGGTAAAAAAACTGACAGATGGGAAGGGAGCAAAAGTTGTAATTGATTGTGCCGGAACAAATGCAACTTTCTGTCAGAGCGTACATGTTGCCAAGTCTGGCGGTACTATTGTTTGGGTGGGATTAGCTACAGATGTGGTTAATGGCCTTGAGGTAGATCCAATCAGTACGAAAGAACTAACCATTAAGTCGATATTTAGGTACAAAAATTTGTATCCCACAACCATAGATGCTATTGCTAGCGGAAAAATTAACATAGACGGTATAATTTCTAACACATTTAAGTTTGAACAAACTCCTGAGGCTTTTGAGCAAACACTTAATAATCCTCAAGATATCGTAAAAAGTGTAATTGTTTTTGATTAATGCTAATATCATAATGGGTTGCTAATAAAACTTTACAAGGAGAGAAGTTTCAAATGAGTAATATTAATAAGTCAACATTACCTGCTGATACTTTCCTTGGCATAGAACTTGGGTCCACCCGTATAAAAGCAGTACTAATAGGTCCAGACCATTTGCCTATAGCTTCCGGCTCTCATAGTTGGGAGAACCGATTTGAAAATAATATGTGGACATATCGTTTGGAAGATGTCTGGACAGGGCTTCAGGACGCATATGCAAACTTAAACAAGGATGTAGTATCTAAATTTGGCCAACCTTTAACTAGGGTTAGTGCAATGGGCATATCCGGTATGATGCATGGATATTTGCCTTTTGACAAAAACGGAAACCAGTTGGCAGAATTCAGAACATGGCGGAATACAAATACTGATCAGGCAGCAGCTGAGTTAACAGATCTTTTTAGTTTTAATATTCCTCATCGCTGGAGTGTAGCTCATTTATATCAGGCGATTCTAAATGATGAAACTCATGTAAGCGACATAGATTTTCTTACGACCCTCGCAGGATATGTACATTGGAAACTGACAGACGAAAAGGTATTGGGTGTAGGGGAAGCATCTGGCATGTTCCCAATTGACAGTTCAACCGGCGATTATGATAATAAAATGGTTGCACAATTTGATGATTTACTGAAAACCAGAGGCTTGCCGTATACACTACGTCAAGTTTTTCCAAGAGTATTGAATGCAGGGGATCCTGCAGGTGTATTAACTGAAGAAGGGGCAAGACTATTAGATCCTGAAGGTAATTTGCAGGCAGGTATTCCTTTCTGTCCGCCAGAGGGCGATGCAGGTACTGGAATGGTTGCTACCAATAGTGTGGCTCCTCGCACCGGTAACGTTTCCGCAGGTACATCAGTTTTTGCCATGATTGTATTGGAGAGACCCTTATCTAAAGTATATAGAGAATTGGATATGGTAACTACACCATCAGGAAACCCGGTAGTGATGGTTCACTGTAACAATTGCACTTCTGATTTAGATGCATGGGTCCGTGTCTTTGCTGACTTATTAGAATCGGCAGGTTCTAATATTTCAAAACCAGAGTTATACGATCTTTTATACTATAAAGCTTTGGATGGAGAGCCGGATTGCAGCGGTTTAGTTCATTTTAATTACTTTTCTGGTGAACCTATTACTGGCTTAGAAGAAGGACGGCCGCTGTTTGTTCGCAAACCTGATTCAAATTTTTCACTAGCTAATTTTATGCGCGCCCAACTATTCTCCTGTATGGCAACCTTAAAAATAGGCATGGACATACTTGATAATGAAAATGTTGTATTGGATACATTGTTAGGGCATGGAGGCTTATTCAAAACAAAGGGTGTAGGTCAAAGGTTGATGGCAGGAGCATTAAATGTTCCCGTTGCCGTAATGGAAACCGCCGGTGAAGGCGGCCCGTGGGGAATGGCACTATTAGCAGCTTATATGGTAAATAAAAGCGAAGGTGAAAAATTAGAGTCTTATTTGAACAATAGAGTATTCAAAGAAGTAGAAGTAATTACTGTAGAACCTGATCCGGAAGACAAAGCTGGGTTCGATGCTTTCTTAAAAAACTACAAGGCATGTCTGGCAGTTGAACAGGCTGCTATAGAGGCACTAAGGTAAAAGAATTCTAGATGCACAGAAAGAAGAAAGGCTCTGTGCTAAACGCTGGGGTAGACATTAACCCAAGAGTAAATAAACCGAATGTAAAGAGAGGTGTCTTCAAATTTGAAGGCACCTTCTTTTGCCTTGCAGATAGTTTTCATGAAGAGACGGTGTATTAAGCGAGCAGAATAAACAAGACTTCAT
>Ga0209537_1005186_pt1 | contig 10500 bp, 10 predicted proteins | sample BioPla4DNA1_FD_187698 | JGI IMG/M metagenome (GOLD analysis project Ga0209537, IMG submission 187698) | Biogas fermentation microbial communities from Germany - Plant 4 DNA1 (SPAdes) (version 2) | ecosystem: Engineered > Bioreactor > Anaerobic > Digestate | place: Bielefeld, North...
TGATAGTAGAAATCGAGTTTAAAAAACCTGAAAAGCCAAAAATCGAAATAAAATATAAAGAATAATAAATTAATTAGTAAGGTAGGTATTTTCCATACCTTGCAAAGACAAAACGAAAACGATGAAGGAATAATATAAGTAATTAGTTTAATTGAGTAGGGATTTCTCTTCCCTACTCTTTCGTTTATATAAAGAGTTAGGGAGGTAGAATTTTTGAATAAAGAATTATTGAATATATGCTATAAAAAGCACAATAAAGAAATTGATTTAACTTGGGAGCAACTTGCACAACAATATGGGTTTTCTTCAGGTGAATGTTTACGCAGTTGGTTTAAAAGAATACGTAGAGAAAATGGAGAAATAGGACATAAAAATAAAACAAGAATATTACATATTTCAGATAATCATTACCCGTTTAATTTACCAAAAGAAGTTTTTAAAGATTATGTTGGCAAGGTTGATGTACTTGTGTTTGGTGGAGATGAACAAGATTGTCAATCGGTTAGCAGATTTAAGAAAAAATATAGAGTACCATTTGTAGATGAAATGATAGGTACTCGGCAAATGATTATAGATATTATTGAGTACATAAAACCAAAACAAGTTAAATTAATAGCAGGCAATCATAACTATCGTTTAATTAATTATTTTAGTGAAAAAGTGCATGAAGATTTACTTACTCTTATGCCAGAAACTAATCTTGATTTTATTATAGATTTAGGTTTCTGGAAACATGACCATCAAACAAAAAGTAAAACATTTTATGAACCGTTAACCAAAGTGTTTGATGGAAAAGTTGATATTGAATATATGAAAAATTGGTGGTGCAAGGTAGGCTATACTGTTTTTGCACACCCTAAAGCTTTTCGTAGCGGCATACTAGCTACGACAGAAAAAGCATATACATATTTCCTTCAATTAGGAGAAAAATTTGATACACTTTGTTTAAGTCATACTCATCATCAAGGGTTTAGTAGATATGGAAAAGTATATATGTATGAAAGCGGTTGTTTGTGTGAAGAGCCATCTTATGCTTCTGAAGGTACTATGATAAGACCTCAAGATAAAGGTTTTGTCTATTTAGTGCAGGATGAACAAGGTAATCTTATATATGATGAATCAAAATTAATTTGTTTGTAGAAAAAATTGAAAAGGATGTGTAAATATGAAATTTCGTGAAGAAACTTTTAAAGAAAACGGACAGATAATTAAAAAATTTTATATAGACGACAAAGAAGTCACACAAGATGTATATTTTAATCTAACAGATGAATTATACGAGAGCACAAAATTTAAACAAGATGACCATAACGAAGAAATATGTAACTGCGAAGAATGCCAGTATTTTCTTGAATTAATCAATGAAATAAGACAATCTCCTGATAGTGAAGCATTAGCGATATTGAAAGATGAAATTGATTTTAGAGTACAAGAAGCATATTTGGAAGGACAGCGTGTATTGGCTAATGAATTAGGTAATTATTTTTTAAAATATACAGTACAGTTAGAAAATAAAATAGATAGTTTATATGAGAACGGGACTTTAGATGATTGTGAAGAAGGTGATATTTGAAAGAAGGTGTGGAATTGTCTCGTAAAAAAATAAATACATCGAATAAAAAAATAGATGTATGTAACTTAACCTGTGTAATGTGCGGTAAGTTAAAAAAACTTAATGATTTTTTCCAAAGTTTTAATCCAATACATCAAGTTGGTAGACTGCCGTATTGTAAAAAATGCTTAAAAGATATGTGCTTAGATGAAAATGGTAATATAAATTTAGAGAATGTAAAGAAAATGCTTAAATTGATTGACAGACCATTTATCTATGAATTGTTTAAAACATCAATGAAAAGCGGTAAAGACCCCATTGGTATGTACATGAAAAATATAGCAATGCAACAATATAGATATTTAGGATGGAAAGATTCGATTTTTGAACCAGATGATCCTCAACATACTGACAATAGCGATTTACAAGAAAAAAATAATAAAAATATTGATATAAACGATGATATTATTGAATTTTTTGGTGAAGGATACGCCGAAGATGAATATCGTGCTATGTATAGAAAATATAATTTTCTAAAGAACAATTACCCTGAAAAAACCAATATGCACATAGAAGCACTTAAAACTTATGTAAGGTTTAAAGTAAAAGAAGAATTTGCCACAGCACGAGGCGACATAGGAGAAGCAGCAAAATGGGCGGAATTGGCTACTAAAGCTGCTACTAATGCAAAAATAAATCCTTCACAATTATCTGCTGCTGATTTACAAAACGGACTTTCTACTTTTGGTCAATTGGTTAGGGCAGTAGAACAAGCTGTTGATATAATACCAATATTACCACGTTTTAAAAAAAAACCGAAAGATAGCGTAGATTTTAATTTGTGGTGCTATATAAATTATATTCGAGATTTAAAGGGGTTACCTTTAGTATCATATGAAGAAATTTATGCTTTTTATGAAAAAAGAAAAAGAGAATATATAGAACAGGAATCGGCAGACATATTTGAAAAAGAAGAGGAAGATGAAAATGGCGAGTTATAAACATTTCCAATCTGATAATATGAAATATGATTACAAAGAAACACGTACTAATATTTTTAATCCAGAATTTAATCCAACTGTGTCTGCCAAAGGGAAAATGGAAGAAGATAACTTTATGAAAAATCTACCTAAATGGGTAGATTTTATTTCATGGGCAAGATTCTACCCTGATTTGTATTTCGATTTAATTACACCAGAAACAGGCGGTATAAGATTAGATTTAGACCAGCGTGTATTTTTGCGTGCTGTTGCAAGGTTTGTTAGTGTTTATGGCGTGTTTCCGAGGGGTTACGGAAAAACGTTCCTTGAGGTTTTAGCAATGTATCATACAGCTATATTCTTTCCTGATGTTTTTCTAACAATGACTGCTCAAACACGTGAAAATGCAGCTAAACTATTAAAAGAAAAACATACTGAAATAATAAAATATTATCCGTTACTTGCTAATGAAATAACAAAGGCAAGTTTTTCTAAAGATTCAGCAGAAATCTTGTTTACTTCTGGTGGTCGTATAGATATAATGGCTAATTCACATAGTTCAAAAGGTGCGAGAAGGCATAGGATGTCAGTTGAAGAAGCCGCACAAATAAATGATGAATTATTTCAAGATGCATTACAACCAATCGTAACTGTACCGAGAAGAACTATAGGTAAAGAAGGATTGGTTAACCCAGAAGAAATGAATGGACAGATTTGTTTTTATACTACATCATGGTATAGAGGTTCATCTGAATTTGAACGTAATATAAAAATGATAGATGCTATGGCTAATTTAGAAGGAGTTATTGTTTTAGGTGCAGATTGGCAATTAGCGTGTCATTATGGACGTGGAGAAACACGTTCGCAAATTTTAAGTAAAAAAGCTACGATGAGTCCTATTGCGTTTGCATTAAACTATAGTAGTAGATGGGTTGGTGCGAGTGAAAATCAATTAGTTGACATTAATAAATTATTGAGTTTGCGTACATTAACAAAACCCGAAAATAAATTTGATGGAAGTAGTGAATATTATTTAGGTGTAGACGTAGCAAGGTCAATAGATAGTAGCAATAATCAAAGTTCAGTTGTTGTTGCTAAGGTAAAAAGAAATAAGAATGGAAAAATTACAAATATAATGATACCTAATATATTTACTATTTCAAATGCATTAAGTTTTAATGCACAAGCTATTGAAGTTAAAAAAATAAAAAATGCTTTTAAAGCTAAAGTTGTGATTGTTGATAGTAATGGATTAGGAGCAGGGCTTGTTGATGAATTAATGAGGGAATCTTTTGACCCACAAACAGGCGAAAGTTTAGGATGTTGGGATACAATTAATACAGATGCACAACCAGAAGTTTCTGGCGCAGAAAAATGTTTGTTCGATTTAAAACCTCAATCAGCAAACAGCGAAATAATAGTTGCTTTTATGGATATGGTTGAAAGTGGAAAATTAAGATTATTAGAGAAAAAACAAGATACAGATTATGACATTAATGATAAAGAAAATTATATTACAAATATATTACCGTTTTTACATACAGACTTTTTAATTGAAGAAATAGCTAATCTCCAATTAAAACATTTACCAAGTGGTAAAGTAACTGTTGATAAATTAATAAAAAAATATAATAAAGACCGTTTTTCTGCATTAGCATATGTGTTGTGGTACATTAAAACTTATGAAGATAATGTATATCATCAAGAAGCCGATTTACTTGAAACGCTTCTTAAATATAGTTATATTAGCTAAGGAAAGGTGGTGAAATAGTGCCACGCCAAAAAAGTGTTCAAAATCAGGATAATATTCAGAATGATTTTAATTATGCATTAGAATTTGCAAAAGGTCTTACGCAGGTAAATTCTTATTTATTCAATCCTTTACTTGCAAATGTCTATCTTAAAAATATAAATATGCAACCTGTTGGTCAAACTAGAGAACATGTGAAACAAATTATTTCCAATCCTAGAGAGCATGAGCAAGCATTAAGAAGATTATCACAATATTTATATAATACTCAACTTACATATAAACGAATGATACATTATTTATCAGACATATTAACATTTGATTGGATTCCTATTCCCATTAATGCTACTGAAGAAGATATGAATAAACCAACATTCAAAAAAGACTATGAAATCATGTGCAATTGGTTTGATAGGTTTAATGTAAAAAAAGAATTTAAAAAAGCAGCATTAAAAATGTGTTTGGAAGATGGATATTTTGTATATTTACGTGAAGATAAAAAAGAAAATGTTTTGTTTTTACAAGAAATGCCTATTGATTGGTGTATAATTAATTCATATTGGGGATATGGATATTTGTATTCGTTTAATTTGATGTATTTCCAGCAGATGGGTGTTGATATAAACGGATTTGCACCAGAATTTAAGAAGTATTATAAAAATGCTTTAGATATGCAGAATAATAAAACATATTATCCTAATATAAGACCAAAATTAAGGAATGGTAAATGGAATTATTGGCAACAAATAAGTCCAGAAAAAGGATGGGTATTTAAGTTCCATACTCATTTTGCAGGGTTAGTACCACCATTAATGGGTATATTCCTTGATTTTGCAGACATTCCGCATTTAAAAGATTTGCAAAAAATAAAGGCAGATTCAGAAGTTTTAAAAGTTATACTTGGTGCAGTACCTAGAAACAAAGAAAATAAAACGGGTTCAAAAGTAGATGATTTTGCAATCGACCCTAATACATTAGCAAAGTTTATACAAATTGCTCAAAGTGATTTGCCTTCTGGTGTTAAAATTGCTGCATTACCTTTTGAAAACTTGGAGATGTTTTCATTTGATAATACTTCAGAAATTAAAAATGACATTATGTCAAAAGCATTAAATAATATTTTTGCACAAGCAGGTATAGATAGGAATGGTTTTAATACAGAACGACCTAATGTAGCAACGATGAATTTATCTAAACTAATTGATTCTGCTTTTATGGAATCAATATATGGACAATTTGAAGATTTCTGTACTTATCATGTAAATAGACTAACACGAAAATATAAATTTAAAATTAAGTTTGAAGGTACTATTTTTGATAGAGAAGATAGGCAAAAACATGCTTTGGAATCAGCACAAAATGGCTTTATAACACCTAAGATTGCTTCTGCTGAAGGTATGAGTATAAAAGAATTGGATTCAGGTATGCTTCTTATGAAGTGGCTTGGTTTTCCTGATAAATTAACACCTATTAAAACAGCATATACCATGTCGAAAGAAGATAGTAAAGGTGGTAGACCAAAGGGTGACATTAAAACTGAAGCTAGTGAAATTACGGAAACGGCTGGAAGCAATATAGACAAGGATATAGACGAATATGATTAACGGAAAGGAAGTTAGTTTGGAATGTTTGTAAGTAATCCAGATGTAATCAATGAAAAAAAGTTTTATTGTAAAAGTAAAAACTTAAAAAAATTTTTATGTGAAATTAAAAATATAAAATATATATCAAGACAAATTGATGAAAATGATAAAAAAATAGTATGGATTTTTCTTAAGACAGAAGAATTAAGTAATGCATTGTTGGAATGGAAGAAGAATAAGGAAACTGGTAATTTGGCATTTCCTAAAAGATGACCACTTCTTCCCTACCCTATAGAAAGGTGGTGAAAATGTGGATAATGTTTTAAGTTTTGCAGTAAATAAATATAATATACAGGATATCAGTGATAACCAACTATCAAAAATTGAGATGTGGGTAGTTAAAAGTGGAGATAACAAACATAACTTACCTATATCCGAAGATGCTATAAGACAAGCAGCTAATACACTCGTTGGTAAACCAATACTTTATAAATATAATAAATATACAAAAGATTTTATGGGGCATGAAATAGACGAAATTCCATGTGGAGTTATACTATCTAAAGATGATATTAGGTTTGAGTATGATGAAAATGAAGAATTATGGCTTGTAGCTAATGCTTACATATGGAAGTATTATTGTCCTGAAGTAATGGAAGTATTTGAAAAGCACGATGGTGAAAAGCCTATATCAATGGAAATTCAGTTAGTTGAAACAAAAGAAAATGACGATAAAACAGAGATTTTATCGTTTGTTTTCTTGGGTGTAACATTGATTGGCGATTCCCCTGCTATCCCTAATGCAAAAGCAAAAGTATTAAAGTTTTCTGAAATGGTTGAGGAAATGAAGAAAATGTTGTTTGCTGTGTCTAAAGATGAAATGGGCAAATCAGACCCTATAAAGATAGATTTATCTAAAGAAACAGCAGACATGACTACACCTTGGGGTAGTGTTGACAAAATAAAATTAAGAGACAGAATTTTAAGAGCTAAAAATTACAAAACATTAGTTAAGAAATGCTATTTGGTTGTTGAAGAAGGATGGGAAGATTCACCAAGTTTAAAGCTAAAATATCCTGTATGTAGAATAAAAGATAATACATTAGTGTTGTGTAAATCAGGTTGCAGAGCTGCTTTGTCTATGTTGGAAAACAACACTGACAAAAGTTATTATAAATCTGCTAAAGCAAAATTAAAAAGATATTATAAAATACTTGGTTTGGATACAAGTAACTTTTCATGTAAGGATGGTGAAGATATGAAATTCAATAAAGAAGAATTTGCTCAAACCTTTGGCATTACTGCAAATGAAATGTGGAACATTCTTCAGTCTGCTTGTAATGATGTCAAATACAAAAGTGGAGATATGGAATGTAGTAAATATTGGATGAGAGATTACGATGAAGATTATATTTATGCTATGGATGAAGAATCAAATAAAACTGTTGCTATTCCATACTCTATTGAAGATGGTGTAGCTAAACTTAATCTTGAAGGTGTAAAACGTGCAAAAATGACTTATGTCATTATAGATGATGATGAAGATGAAAAAGACGATTTAATGGAATTTGTACATAAGTTAGTTGCAGAAAAAGAAAAGGCATTTGCTACAGAAAAAGAACAGCTTAATAGTGAAATTGCTACTTATAAAGAAAAGATAGCTGAACTTGAAGAAATTTCTGAAAAGTTCTCTACTCTTGAAAAAGATTTTGAAGAATTAAAAGAAGAAAATACTAAGCTTCTTGAGTTTAAGGCTAATGTTGAAGAACAGAAAAGACAGTCTGAAATTGAATTTGCAATCAATTCTGTCGCTGATGATTTAACACAGGAACAGATTGATGAATGGCGTGAAAAGGCTAAAGAATTTAGCAATCCTGATGATTTCAGTAATGCTATTAAAGCGTTTGCTTATAGTGTTACAAAATCAAAGCAGAAGGATGATGTTGGCTCTATAAGAGTTCCAATAAATATAGATATTGTTGATGATAACAAAAATAAAAGCTTGTGGAATAGGCTTTAATTATTAATATAAAATTTAAAGGAGGAATTTATTTATGGCATATTCAGTTCTTATAGCTGGTGAAATAGCTGCAAAAAATATTGATTCTTTGAATAAATTTGGTAAGGCTACTGTTGCAGTTGAAAATGGTCATGTAGTTGCTTTGGGTGACAGGTCTACTACTAAAGGCGAAAATGATGTTTATAATGTAAATGTTCCTGCTACTGCTACTTTAGCAAGCGACATTTTCTACATGGTGAATGAACCTGTAAATGTATTAGTAAACGGAAAGTATTCTGGACTTACTGACGACCCTAGGGAATTTAATATTCCTGCTGGTAAAGTATTTTCAATGTTTAAACCTTTTATTGGAGATGAAAAAACAATTACAGCAGATGGTCTTGCTGGTACAAAAGGTTCAAACGCTTATGTAGCTCCTGCTAATGGTACTACAAAACTTACATGGACTAATGATATAAGTGGTGTTTCTCTTGCTTATAAGTATGTTGGTGATACTTATGTATCAATTGGTAATGAAAGAGTAACAGCATATAGGTTTATTTGTGTAAAGGCATAAAATATTAATATAAAATGAAAGGGGAATGTAATATGATAAGAATTCCAGATAATGTATTGAGATTTTCTAATGGAAATGTAGATTTGTATAAAGCATGGGGAGATTATTTCAATCACTATAGAGCAGTAAATTTCAAAGCTAATGTTGATTATGATAGAAACGTATCTTTTGAGGAAAAAACCGAGAAATTGCATAAAGCAATAGAAGCAAGGATTGGTGAAGTTGCAGGAATCAACAATACTGGTTTCTCTGATGCGGTATGGAAAACCAATCCTAACTACAGATGGGCTACTTTTGCAGTCATTGGTTCAATGATAGATATGGTTATACCTGAAGTTGTAGTTGATGACTTTATGCAGTTTGCAGAAGTCAGAAATGGTGGATTTGGTGATAATTTTGTATTTGATATTGCTTCAAGTGATTTGTTTATAGTATCAAAAGGTGCTAATGGTAAGAGACATACTTTTGCACAGAGACAGTTTAACGGGCAGGTTACTCTTATTCCAGAACCTCGTTTTGTAACCGTAGAAGAAGATTTGTATAGAATTTTGTGTGGTAAGAGAAATCTTGCTGAATATGCTATGAAGTGTGCTTTGGCTATGGAAAAAGAATTGTCTATTGATGTTTATAAGGCAATTAATGATACATATGCTACACTTCCTACTAATTTCAAAGAAGCTTCTTTTACTGTTGATGGATTTGTAGAACTTGCTCAGAGAGTACAGGCTGCTAATGGTGGTGCAAGATGTGTTGTATTTGGCACTAAACTTGGACTTTCTAAGATACTTCCTTCTAATGATTATCTTAAAATGCAGATTGGCGACATTTATAACCGCATGGGTTACTTAACTACTTTCATGGGTGTAGACTTGTTTGAAATTCCTCAGAAGATAGACGATGCCGCTGGAGATTATTCTTTTGCTCTTGAAGATGATAAGTTGTATTTCATTTCTACTGGAGTACAGAAACTTGTAAAGATTGGCTTTGAAGGCGAAACTATTACAATTACTGATGGACAGTATGCAAATGCTAATCTTACTCAGGCTACTACACTTCAGAAGAGATGGGCTGTTGGTATTGCTACCAATGCTAAATACGGAATGATGGATGTAATAGCTTAATTATAAATAATGGGAAGTGGGTTAAAACCACTTCCCTATTTAATTATAGTAGAAAGGATGGATTTGTAGAAAATGGCTGGAAGACCGAGTGCAAAAACAAATACTGAAAATAATAATTTGGTAAAAAGAAATAAAGAACTTGAAAAAGAACTTGAAAAAATGAAAGAAATGTTGCAAAAACTAATGACCGAAAAAGAAAATAAACTTAATCAAGAAATTAAACAAGAAGAAGTTGAAGTTTTTCCTGAAATACCAATGCATAAACCTATTAAGGTTATGTCTTTATATGCAGGTGGGTTAAATTTAAAGAAATATAACGATGACAAAACGCCTTTTAGGTTTAATTTTTTTGGTGAGACTCAACCTATTTTGTACGGCGATTTAGTAAAGATAATTTCACATCAGAGAAAGTTCTTTGAAGAAGGATACTGTGTAGTTCTTGACAATGATGTAATCAAGGTACATTACCTTGAAAAATTTATGAAGAAAATACTTGATAAAAAGACTATAGATAAACTGCTAGAATACGATGATGAAAAAATCAAAGATTTATATAATGGTACTACAAAGCAGTTAAAACAAACTATAGTTGATTTGATAGTAGATAAAATTGTTAAAAAGGAATATGTAGATAGGAACAAAGTTGCAGTAATAAGCGAATTGTACGGAAAAGATTTATATGAAATTGCAGAACATTTGAAATAAGAAGGGGTGGTAATTTGTGTCTACACCCTACAGTGATATATTCAATTTGTTTCTCGCATCAATCCAAGATTACAGAATAAATAAATTATATAATCAATCTGTTGAGCAAATGGAAAATTATTTAATGCCGTTTTTAATAAAGGCTATAACGAATTTTAGAAAATGTAAAACGGATTTGGAAGATAGAGATGATACAAATAAGGTTTTCAATCAAACACTATCAACAGATGAAA
>Ga0209537_1005187_pt1 | contig 10497 bp, 9 predicted proteins | sample BioPla4DNA1_FD_187698 | JGI IMG/M metagenome (GOLD analysis project Ga0209537, IMG submission 187698) | Biogas fermentation microbial communities from Germany - Plant 4 DNA1 (SPAdes) (version 2) | ecosystem: Engineered > Bioreactor > Anaerobic > Digestate | place: Bielefeld, North...
CTATTGATGGAGCATGATGAAAAATGGCAAACAGGGCGTAAATACTTTGATATGGCTCTATATTATCAAATACAGGACAAAGAATTAAAGGATAGCCCTGCTGCCTAAAACTCGCATTTATTCCACGTTCTGTTGACAACGAGCCTCTCATGGCATGTTTATAGGCATCACGGGCATCACCCTTACTTTAATGGGGGTCAGGCCTTGGTGAGAAGGTGATGCCCGGCTAGCTAGCCTAACATGCCATGTACTCATTGTCAACAGCTTTCGCGGCATAAACGCTTATGATTATTGACTTATTAAGGTACTATATTGTAACCGAGGTAATTTACACACTATTTTGGACTTGACTTGCCTTTACCCACAAAAGACTTTATACTAAATTTCCCTTTCATGAGTTCAGCCCGTTGTTTCATGCTATATATTCCAAATCCTCCATAACTAATATTTCTTGAATGGCTAAAACTCTCATTTTTTATATCAAATCCTTCACCATTATCAATGACCGAACCTATTAACATATCTTCTATTATCTTTAAACTAATAAAAACCTGGGTAGCATTTGCATGCTTTACAACATTATTTAAAGCTTCTTGAATAATCCTAAAAACTGCTACTTCTATTAAGGGATTAATACCAATATGCTCGGGATAAGTTTCCAATATCACATCAATACCAGTTTCCTTCATAAAACGGTTAGTATATTGTTTTAAGGTAGCAATTAATCCAAGATCATCCAATGACATAGGACGAAGATCAAAAATAATCTTTCGTATTTCCTGCAGAGAGCTTCTTACTAATTTTTTAAGATCTCGAATCTCATCCCGAGCCCTGTCTATATCCATATCTACCAATTTTTCACATAGTTCAGTTTTTAAAGCTAAATCAGATAGGGATTGAGCAGGACCATCATGTATATCTCTGGCAACTCTTTGACGCTCTTCCTCTTGGGCCATTATAACCCTAATACCCAGTTCTTCTTTCTTCTGTATCTCTAATATAGTATCATCTATATTTGTAAGAGCGATTTTTAGGTAGTTCATAGCTGAAGCTACATGACTTGTAATATATTCTGCTCTTTCCAGTGTTGAGCGCATTCTTCTTAATTGATGTTCTAGATCAGTACGTTGAGCTATCAGCTGTTCCTCTTGTTTTCTATAAATAAGGACCTGTATCTGTAAATCTTTAGTTTCATCATAAGCTTTCCGTATATCCTCTTCATCATATTTTTTTAAGTCTCTACTAATAACCATAAGTTTATATCTGCTCTTTTTTTCCAATTTTTCTAAACGCTTTACCTCTTCGATAGTTTTAACTATTTTTACTTTCAATTCATCAATACAAGACTCCAGCCTTTTACATTCTTGCCTACATTCTTCGGCAATTTCAAATATTTCTTTTTTTCCTTTTTCTATAGCTGCTATAGTTTTTTGAACAATTTGATCCATTTGTGCTAAGCATATAGAATCTTTTGACACTTTATCAATCTCCTATGTATAAAAATATAATGGAATTACTAAAATATAATAAATATACACTAACTTTATTAGTTCGACATTTTTTTATTATTTCCTCTTAATGATTAGTAAAAATCCTTATATATGCAAAAGAATATTAAAAAGACACTGCTTTACTCAGTGCCTTAGCATGTAATTATCTCATTTTCTGTTATTATTATGTCCAATGGAACATCCATGAAGTCTACTGGAACTTCCTTTATAACCTGAAAACTATATGCCAATCCTATCTTAAGTGTATTTGGGGATACCCTTTTAAGAAAACCATCGTAATAACCTTTACCATATCCTAGCCTATTTCCTTTTCTGTCAAATGCCAACCCAGGTACCAAAACCACCTCTAAGGTTTCCGCTTTAATTGGCCTTATTAAATCATTTTTGGGCTCTAAAAGGCCAAAGTGGGATGGTACCAATTCATTCATATGAAGAATCTGGGATGCAATAAGCTTTGTAGTTTCTATTACGCAAACTGGCACCGAAACTTTTTTTTCATCTCTTAGAAGCTCCTTTATAATCTCAATTGTTCTCACTTCACTTCTAACACTTACATAGCTCATATAATTCTTATACGAATTTTTGTTTAACAATGAAAATAATTGGCTTTTAATCTTACTGCTCCTGTCTAGAATTTCTTCTTTAGTTAGCCTATTCCTTAATTCTTGCATTTCTGTCCGCAGCTGATTTTTTTCTTTGATTATATCTTTCATCTTAGTCCTCCACATATACACGGGGAACCCTTTTATTTATATTGGTAACAACCTCATATGAAATAGTACCATATAGTTTGGCAATATCATCAGCATAAATACTTTCATTACCTTGCTGTCCAATCAGCACTACATCATCTCCTATTTGTGCTTCTGGTATATCTGTAACATCCACCAGCATTTGATCCATGCATATATTACCTATGATGGGAGCCTTCTTGCCTCTTATTATAACCCAACCTTTATTGCTTAATAGCCTGCTATAACCATCACCATATCCTACAGGAAGAGTGGCTACTTTTCTAGATCCCTCAGCAATGTAAGTTCTCCCATAACTAACACTGCATCCTAAACCAATTTCTTTTAAATAAACAATTTTCGTATACCAATTTAGTATTGGCTCTAGTCCTAAACTTTTCTTTGTACTATATTTTGGCTCATATCCATACATTCCAATACCTGTTCTAACTAAATTATAATGGGATTCAGGATAATTAATTATAGAAGCTGTGTTTGCAGCATGAATCCATCTAGGTTTTATACCCGCTTTTCTTATTGCCCCTAATACCTTATTAAAACGTTCTAACTGCATTAATGAGTATCCATTGTCATCACATTCATCTGCACAAGCAAAGTGAGTGAATATTCCTTCTAATACTAAATAATCCATTTTCCCTATTTCAGTACATAAACTAGTAGCTTCATTAACATCTCTAACTCCAATTCTACCCATTCCACTATCTATTTTAACATGTACTTTGACCTTTTTCTGTTTATTTCCTGCTTTTTGATTTATTAACCTAGCCATTTCTGTAGTAAAAAGACAGACAGATAGATTACAATCTACTACTAAGTCTATTTGATCAACGCCAATGCCGCTTAAAACTAATATATCGCAATTTATACCAGCTTCCCTTAGTTGAACACCTTCTTCCGGCACAGCAACTCCTAAAAACCTAGCCCCTGATTTTAATGCTTGATTTGCAATTTCTACAATACCATGACCATAGGCATTGGCCTTAACAACTGCCATTAATTCAGTGTCAGGGTTAAGTAGACTCTTTATTTTCTGTATATTCCTATTCAACTTATTAAGATTTATTTCTACCCTAGTAGGTCTCATGAAATCACCCCTAAGGCAATTATACCTATCAATTATTCATATTTCTAGAACCACATCTTGCTTTTTTTATATATTAGTGGATTGTAACAGGTTCTAAAGCTCATATACCTCTTGACTAGATAAAATATTAACCTTTTTTTCTTTTAGAGCCTTAATGGCCCTGTCTGTATTATCTAGCTTAAATAGAATTAAAGCTTTCTGTGAGGGTCTTCTAACAAAGGAATACAAATACTCAATGCTAACATTAAGATGGCTAAGTATTTCAAGAACTTGATGTAAGCCTCCCGGGCAATCTGGTACTTCTACAGCTAATACATCTGCAGTATTTACAGTAAAGCCTGCTTTCTTTAAGACTTCCACCGCCAGCTGGGGTTTGTTTACTATCATTCTGATTATTCCAAAATTAGTTGTCTCTGCTATAGATATAGCACTGATGTCTATATTATTTTGACTTAATACATTGGTAACCTGTACTAAGCGACCCTTTTTATTTTCTAGGAATACAGAAATTTGTTTTACAGTCATTTTATCTCCCCTCTTATTTTCTTCTATCAAGCACTCTTATAGCTTTACCCTGACTTCTTTCAATGGTTTTAGGTTCAACTAATTTCACCTTGGCAGATAAACCTAGGGTGCATTGGATTTCATTGGCAATTCTTTGTTTCAAATTTTCTAATTTGCGAACTTCATCGGAAAAAAGATTTTCAGATACTTCTACCCAGATTTCTAAACTATCCATATTGCCAACCCTATCTATAACCAACAGATAATGTGGCTCTGTCTCACCAATATTTACTAAGATACTCTCAATCTGAGAAGGAAATACATTAACTCCGCGAATAATTATCATATCATCTGTTCTTCCTAGAACCTTATGCATTCTTGCATGGGTACGTCCGCATGGACATGGTTCATAAGTGAGTTTACTTATATCTCTGGTCCTATACCTTATAACAGGGATTCCTTCTTTAGTAATAGTAGTAAACACTAACTCCCCTTCACTACCTTCAGGCAGCACCTCTCCTGTTTCTGGATCAACTATCTCAGGAATAAAGTGATCTTCCCAAATGTGTAAACCATCTTTATAATGACACTCACTAGCAACGCCAGGTCCAATTATTTCGCTTAATCCATAGATATCGATGGCAGTAATTCTTAATTTTTCCTCTATCTCCTGACGAAGCTCTTCAGTCCAGGGTTCAGCACCAAAAATGCCGTATTTAAGTTTTAACTCCTCCCTAGGGATTATCATTTCTTCTAACACTTCAGCTATATGCAAGGCATAGGATGGGGTACAGGCAAGGACAGTAGTGCCAAAATCCCTCATGAGCATAACCTGTCTTTTAGTATTACCCCCAGATATGGGAATAACCGAAGCTCCTAAACGCTCAGCACCATAGTGTACTCCTAATCCCCCAGTAAATAGACCATAACCATAAGCTATTTGTATAACGGAATCCTTTGTTGCGCCCCCACAAGCCAAGGTTCTAGCCATAAGTTCTGACCAGGTAGTAATGTCTCCCCGTGTATACCCTACAACAGTAGGTTTACCTGTAGTGCCGGAAGATGCGTGGATTCTCACTATTTCACTTAATGGAACTGCAAAAAGCCCATAAGGATAGTTATTCCTTAAATCATCTTTTGTAGTAAAAGGTAGTTTACTTAGATCCTCTATTCCTTTAATATCTTCAGGAACAATGCCTCTTTCCTGCATTAAGCTTCGATAGTAAGGAACATTATAGTATACCCTCTCAACGGTTTTAACCAATCTTTGACTCTGTAGTTCCCTCAGTGTTTCGCGTCCCATGCATTCAGAGGGTCTATTCCAGTACATCATATATTTACTGCACCTTCCTCGCACTCTATTCTAGTATTGTACCCTATATTAAAGGCTTTTAGATTATCCTCCACGGTCTTGGGTGGTACAATACTTCTAAGTACCTCCTCCCAGTCCTCCTTTTCTATACTCATATACTGTGCAAGTACTCCCATCAAGACTGAGTTGGATACCCGGAGATTGCCTATTTCTTTAGCTATTTCCTGAGCATTAATGACAAAAACATTGGAAATCTCATTTACAAGCTGATTTAGAATATCATCAGGATATTGAGCAGCGCCAGTTATAACAGGCATAGGATCTATGGCTTGATCGTTTACTATCAACATGCCATCCTCTTTCAAATAATGAATCCATCTTAATGCCTCCATCTTTTCAAAGGCCAATAGAATATCTGCCCTTCCCTCTTCTATTAGGGGAGAAGATACTCTATCCCCGAAACGAACATGGGTTACCACACTTCCTCCCCTTTGGGCCATTCCATGCACCTCTGATACCTTTACATCATATCCCATTTTGCATGCAAGACTGCCTAAAACTCTACTGGTCAGCAGTGTTCCCTGTCCCCCAACCCCTACAATTAATATATTCGTTTTTTTCATTAATAGTCCACTCCTTCCAAGGCATTAAATCTGCATACCTGTGTACAAAGCTTGCATCCATTACATAAAGCATCATTGATAAATATTCCGTCGTCCTTCTTCTGAATAGCAGGGCATCCCAGTCTTAAACAAAGACCACAGCTTGTACATTTTTCTTCATTTACCTTTAATGGCGAAGCTTGAGACTTGTCAAGTAGTGCACAAGGTCTCTTAAAGATAATAACTGATGGCTCATCTCGCTCAATTTCTTCTTTAAGAGCCAATTCCGACTCCTTTAAATTAAAAGGATCTATCACTCGTACATTATGAATGCCTGTTGCCTTGACCAATGCTACCAAATCTAAGGCTGGTACAACTTCACCCTTTATTGTGCGTCCAGTAGCTGGATTATCCTGATGTCCTGTCATGGCCGTTATAGAGTTATCCAAAATCAATATAGTGGAAACCCCTTTATTATACACAATATCAATTAGTCCACCAATTCCAGAATGTATAAATGTAGAATCTCCAATAACACCTACAACCTTTTTAGAAAAATCTTTGCCACGAGCTTTTTCAAAACCATGTGCCATGCCTATACTTGCGCCCATACAAATACAAGCATCAATACCCTCCAAAGGCGACAGAGCCCCTAGTGTATAACATCCAATATCCCCCATAGCAGTAAGTTTTAATTTTTTCAAGTTATAAAATACTGCTCTATGAGGACATCCAGGACACAAAACAGGAGGCCTATTAGGCAGCTCTTTCTTTTCTTTTATTATTACGCTATTTCCTTTTATGGCTCTTTCAATCATATTTGAACTATATTCTCCTTGTACAGAGAACAATTCTTTGCCAATAACTTGTACTCCCCAACTTTCTATTTGCTCTTCTATAACAGGCTCCAATTCCTCTAGAACGTATAATTTGTCTACTTTGGAAGCGAAATCTAAAATCAAATCTTTAGGTAGGGGATGAACCATTCCTAGTTTTAAAAAGGATGCTTCTGGAAGAACTTCTTTAGCATATTGATATACTATGCCACTTGCTATTACACCAATACTTGGATCTCCTTCTTCCACTTTGTTTATTTCAAATTGGCAAGAATCCTTGGCCAATTTTTCCATTCTTTGCTCTACAGCAATATGACGAGCTTTAGCCATAGCCGGCATCATAACATATTTTTTAGGATTTTTTACATATTCCTTAAAAGCTTTAGATTCTGGCTTAGCTAATTCAACCATACTTTGTGAATGAGCCACTCTAGTAGTTAATCTAACTATCACTGGTGTATCATAAGTCTCACTTAGTTCAAAGGCCAGTTTAATATAATCCTTTGCTTCTTGGCTATCAGAAGGTTCCAACATAGGTACATGGGCCGACCTAGCGTATAATCGACTGTCCTGCTCATTCTGAGAACTATGCATACCAGGATCATCTGCAACAACAATTACCAATCCTCCATTTACACCAGCATAAGAGGCTGTAAATAAAGGATCTGCAGCTACATTTAGGCCTACATGTTTCATAGAAACTATAGCTCGACCACCAGCTATAGATGCACCAATAGCAACTTCTAAAGCCACCTTCTCATTTGGTGACCATTCGGCATAGATTTCATCATATTTAGCAATAAATTCTGTTATTTCTGTACTAGGAGTTCCTGGATAAGCGGTTGCCACCGCAACACCAGCCTCATAAGCTCCCCTAGCAACTGCTTGGTTTCCTAACATTAACTTCTTCACTTTAATCCTCCTAGATTGTATAATTCTGTTAAATAATAAATTTATGATTTAATTGAAACTACATCAATATTTGTAGCTTTAAATATCTTATTTAAATGATCTCTTTCATATCCTTGAGTAGCTAGACTTACAATAGGTACCACAAATAAAGGCAAAACAATAGCAACAGCACTAAATATTGGCATTGATGCTTCATCCATTCCTGTATAAAGAGCTCCTCCAATAATGATAATTAAAGCAGTAATAATTCCTGCCCATACTCCTAGCTTAGTAGTTCTTTTCCAAAACAGACCATATAAATATGGGGCCAGCAAGCAGCCTGATACTGCACCCCAAGATAAGGATGCTAAAGTTATTATAGGATTAGGTAGTATTGCGATCAAAAAAGAAAGAACTACAAATATCAAACATAAAAAACGCATTATTCTAGTTAGTTTTTTATTGTCTATATCGGGACGCAAAATCCCTTGGATAAGATCAATAGCTATAGCAGAACTTGACGCTAGTACAACAGAAGCGAGAGTAGACATAGATGCAGAAAGAATTAATACAAGAATAACTCCTAATACTGCATCAGGAAGGGTTTGAGTCAATACCTGAGGAATAATTATATCAGGATCAGGTACTCCGTTTATAGCTGGCATGGATTCGGGAAAAAACAATCTGCTTATTATTCCTGTATAATACGCGCCAAAAGTGATAGTTAAAGCAAAAGCTGTAGATACCCATTTAGCACACATAATCGATTTTTCATCTTTTATAGTATAAAACTTATGCACCATTTGAGGTAAGCCCCAACTACCTAAACTTGTCAATATAACAATGGAAAACGTAGCTATAAAACCCTGTGGTCCTATGGGTTTTATCAAGCTGGAATCAATATCTCTTAATTTTATAATTACATTAGAAAAACCATCTACCATCGGATTAGAAGATATATGCGAAAGCATTAATACAACACCTATTATCATAATGATTCCTTGTATAAAATCTGCTAAGGTTGTAGCAACAAAACCACCTAAAACCAAATAAAAAGCAGTAAAAGAAGCGATAATTATAAGTAAAATTATATTTGGTATACCAAAAACCTGTTCAAAAAGATAGCTCAATCCTTTGTACACAGAAGCTGAATAAGGAATTAAAAAAATAAAAATAATTATAGCAGTTGCAATTTTTAGGTATTTACTTTGATAGCGAATTCCAATAAATTCTGGCATGGTAGATGCATTTAAACGATGAGTCATTTCCCTTGTTCTTGAACCTAATATATGCCATGCAAGGAAGCTGCCTATTAAGGAGTTGCCTACAACTACCCATAAAGCAGATAGACCAAAAGACCAACCAATTTTTCCTGCATATCCAATAAAAAGAACCGCTGAAAAATATGCAGTTCCATAAGAAAAAGCAGACATCCATGGATTTATGGAACGTCCCCCTAGAAAAAAGTCTGAAATGCCTTTTACCTTGCTTACGCTTATTAATCCAATTAAAGCTATAATAAACACATAAGCTACTATAAATGCTATAAACATACTACCATCCTCCCAAGCTACATTAAATGAATCAATAAATAACTTTACTACTCTACCATCAAACCATACTACAAGGCTATAAAATGATTATAAGACATTTTGATAAAAAAAGAAAGGTTATATGTTTATTTTTTGTCAATTTAGAAATAATAATTAAGTTATGTGATTTTACTTAATTAATAATTTAACGAATAAAATTCTTTTACATTGGGGCAAAATATTTTTAGTTAATAATTTTAATAACTTAAGGAGGGATTAGGGCATGAAAGGAAGAGTTCCCTATAATGATCAACCTTTACCTGGGGTAAAATGCACTGTTACCAGTTGTTATTATAATAGCCCTGGCAACTACTGCAAAGCAGCAAAAATTGAAATCCAGTCCCCTAGAGCTAAAAATACAGAAGAAACGGATTGCGCAACATTTGTTATGAAATAACAATTAGAAGAATTAAAAGGAGCTATTGCAAAACTAATTAGTCTAGCAATAGCTCCTTTCTAAGTAAGTCCTAGGTTTTTTAGAACTCCATATTCACTACTAATACCTACATAATTAACCCTTAATTCCAAATACTGTTCTTCATTGATGTCTCCTGTAGCGTCAACATCAAATCCTATCTTATTTAGTATTTCCTTTTGCTCTGCTTTTTCTCTTAAATTAGCTGCCCTACTGGATACAACATTTTTTTACCGTAATTTTCTATAAATTCATTTTCTTAATAATCTACTTTATTAACTAGTCTCATTAAACTATATGATTATATAATAATATATGTAATAATATATGAAAAAAACCGCTAGAATTAACATCCTAGCGGTTTTACTGGTGGGCCATCAGGGACTCGAACCCGGGACACCCTGATTAAGAGTCAGGTGCTCTACCAACTGAGCTAATGGCCCGTGTATATTAACGGATATCAAGAAGCATATTGGCGCGCCCAGAAGGATTCGAACCTTCGACCTCCAGATTCGAAGTCTGTAACTCTATCCAGCTGAGCTATGGGCGCATCTTGGAGCGGGTGATGGGAATCGAACCCACACTGCCAGCTTGGAAGGCTGGTATTCTACCATTGAACTACACCCGCAGTTATGGAGCGGAAGACGGGATTCGAACCCGCGACATTCGCCTTGGCAAGGCGACGCTCTACCACTGAGCCACTCCCGCATAATGTGCTTTATCATCCAAAATCAACAAAATAAAGAGTTATGGTGCGGGCGAAGAGATTCGAACTCCCACGCCTCGCGGCACTAGATCCTAAGTCTAGCGCGTCTGCCAGTTCCGCCACGCCCGCATATACTTTCATACTCTTTAATTTCAATATTGTTAAATGGTGACCCATCGGCGATTCGAACGCCGGACTCCTTGATTAAAAGTCAAGTGCTCTACCAGCTGAGCTAATGGGTCAAGTATGGCTGGGGCGGCAGGATTCGAACCTACGAATGCGGGAGTCAAAG
>Ga0209537_1005188_pt1 | contig 10497 bp, 9 predicted proteins | sample BioPla4DNA1_FD_187698 | JGI IMG/M metagenome (GOLD analysis project Ga0209537, IMG submission 187698) | Biogas fermentation microbial communities from Germany - Plant 4 DNA1 (SPAdes) (version 2) | ecosystem: Engineered > Bioreactor > Anaerobic > Digestate | place: Bielefeld, North...
ATAGTGAAGCTGAAATTAGTGTATCTCAAGTCGCAAAGATTAAAATAGATACCAGTGAATTATATTCTGGAACCTTCGTAAATGGAGTAGTTCAATATTATGAATACTATCTAGATAGGGAAACTGACCCATTTACTCAATTTCCAAAACATTATTTAGAAACTTTAAGGATAGGAACAATAACTAATGAGAAAGACGAGAACAATTTAAATATTATTAGTTGGGAAGATAAAGATATTAAAGGACAGATGCTAGTCCCATATATGTATGGAAATAGATTTCTGATCTTTAAAGATAATAAAATATATAACTTTGGTGAAAAGGGTGACCTTATAGAATTAAAAGCTTATGAAACTCAAATTAAAGAGAATCCAGAATATTTAAATCGCTTTGAACCCCATGGAAATATAAATTTGCATTATATTGGGGAGGAAGATAATTTAAAGCTTGCCATAGTGGATATAGAAAAAGATGAATATTATGAATTATATAAAAATGATTTTGAAATATTTAAAGATAACTCCTTTAAAATATTAGCGGTTGAAGATAATAAAATTTATATAATGATAGGGAACCTAGAAAAAGCAAATTTTACTATAGGTTATATTGAAGACAATAAATTTTATGATTTATTTCCAAGGGGAGGAGAAATAGAAATTTTAGGCCTAAGAGGACTATTTTCCGATGATAATAAATTCTTTATTTCAGATAATAAAATTTTATTTTCTGGATTAGTTGGAGATTTAAATTCTGATGCTATATGGAATTACGATATAAAAAATAAAAATTTAGTTAAAATAATAGATTTAGGTGCAAATAAAGATTTATCTTTTTATATAAATAAAGATAAAAGTAAAATTATAATTCGAGATTATGAATATGAATCAAACACATATAATTTTAGAATTGCAAATATTAATGAAGAATTTCAAATATCAAATTTAACTAATTTAGCCAGCATAAAACAAGAAGAAGGAATAAAAACTGAAATTTTAGTTAATTGGGCAAGTGATGGGGAAGAATTTTATTTACGTTCCCATGATGATGAAAATGTATTCTATGAGGTATATAAAATAAATAATTAATCATAAAGGAGGATACTATGATTTCTTTACTTAATCCAGCCAGCCTTATTTTAGGCTTAATAGCTTGGATATTACCTATTATTAATATTACAAAACATAAAAATCAAAACCATAAAAATTGGGCGACTCTTTCTATTATGAGTATGGCTGCTTGCTCGGTTTCTCTATGTTTTCAAATTATATATAATAATCATCTTGTTAACATTAATGATTGGACAGCACTCATGGACATAACAGGATCCTTAGTATTTGTTTCCTTAGTTCTTGTTATTGTTACCATTATACTAAACGTAATTACTTTGTTTATGTATCGTGAAAGATAGGAGGTTACTTATGGCTCAATCCTGGAGTGGAATTAGAAAGATACTAGAAAATGACTTATTATGTGATTCTCTAAGGGGACGTGTTCAGTATTTTATAACTAAATACACTAAGGCCCATGACGAATCTGGTAGAGTAGCAGTAAGGGTAGATGGTATTGAAATATTAAAGGGAAATGAATTTATATACTATAAAAATTATCTTCATATTGAGAACGCTTTAAAAATGGAAATGAATATACCAAGACGAGAGTGGAATGGAAAAATCACTTTATATGAAGAAGAAAATAGACAAGTTGAAGATACGGTTGAGGAAATAATGATTGAAAATGGTCACTTTCATGTATGGCAATTTACTGATGCCCTAAAACAATATAGAACTAATAGCATACAAGACAGTTTAACCTCTTCTAACTATCTCGTAAGAATGTTTGCCATTATGGATAGAAGGGTTGGTAAGCGTACTCTTCACAAGTTAAAGGAAGAAATGCACAAGTTGCCTGAATGGTTACAGTTTTTCTATAAATTAAGATTTGAAGCAGATAATTTATTGAAATAATTGACTTTATTAGCACATTATAATATGTTATAATTATTACGATAGATTTCAATAAAAGTGAGGTATTTTTGTGAGTGTTTAGTATCTAAATAGGCAATTTAATTTAATCTGAAAAATTTAAGGGTAAAACCTTTTATTTGTCATGGAATAAATTAATTATTTAGATACAAGTCCAGAAAATACGTCTAGGGGATTATACCCTTTATTTGTGATGTTTTAAGCTGTGAAGAAGTATCTTTGCAGCTTTTTTTATTATATGAAATCTATCTAGGGGCTTGTACTAGTTACAAGAAAGGAAATAGAAATGGATAAGTTAACATTAGAAAATTTAGATTATTATAAATTAAAAGAAATAGTAAAAGGTTATTGTGTAAGTGGTCTTGGAAAAAGGCTAATAGATAAAATAGAACCTATATATAACTTAAAGATAGTAAAGCAAAGGTTAAAAGAAACAACAGAAGGAAGAAACTTATTAAATTCCTCCTATCACCTGCCTTTAGAAGGAATATTTAATATTACTCCCTTAATAGATAAAATTGAGAAGGGTATTATACTAAAGCCTGAAGAACTATATAGTATTTCAAATTTCTTAAGAGGAAGCCGAAAGGTTAAAAACTTTATAAAGCATAAGGAAGGTTATGCAGAAACCCTCTGCCAATATGGAAATAATATTACAGAGCTTCCTTATATTGAAGAAGAAATAAATATATCAATAAAAGGTAGTAAGGTAGATTCTAATGCTAGTAAAGAACTTAAGAAAATAAGAAGGCATATAGAAATATGTGAAGGCAGGATAAAAGAAAAGCTTGAGAAGTTTATAAAAAATTCTGCTAATAAAGAATATCTTCAAGATAGTTTTATAAGCCAAAGAAATGGTAAATATACTATACCAATAAAATCTTCTTATAAGAATCATGTTAATGGAATAATAATTGAAACTTCCCAAAATGGAAAAACAGTCTTTATTGAACCAGCATCAGTAAGTAAGCATACAGCAGAACTAGCTATATTAAAAGCAGAGGAAGCTGTGGAGGAATATAGAATTCTAGCAACTCTTACAGACATGATATATGAAAAATTAAAGGAAATGAAAATGAATATAGAGGTAATTGCTGAATATGACATGATATGGGCCAAGGCAAAATACAGTAATGCAGTAAGTGGAATTGAGCCTAAAATAAACATTCATGGTTACACAAAGGTAGTGCAAGGTAAATATCCTTTAATAAGTAATGCAGTTCCCCTAGACTTTGAAATAGGAGAAAATTATAGAACCCTTATTATAACTGGACCAAATGCAGGCGGTAAAACTGTTGTATTAAAAAATGTAGGGTTATTAACCCTAGCAGTACAATCGGGTTTTCACATTCCAGCTAAAGAAGGAACAGAGATAGCACTATTTGAAAATATATTTGTTTCTATGAATCACCCTGATTTTGAAAATGCTGCTATGGAATTTGAAAAGGATACTTTAGATCCACTATATAAACTTTCAATAGGAAAGAGTGGAAAAAGTAATGCTCTTTATATATCAAGGAAAATGGGAATTCCTGAAGCAATTTTAAACAAGGCAAGAAAATATATGTCCAATAAAGAATATGACTACTCCTTAATCAAAGAAAGTAAGAAGACTAAGGAAAAAATAGTTGAAGAAAAAATAGATCGATATGAATTCCAAAAGGGAGATAAGGTGAAGCTTTTAGACAAAAATGATTTTGCTTTAGTTTATAAGGAAACTGATGAATTTAACAATTTAGAAGTTTTATATAAAGGGGAGTATGTATTGGTAAATGCAAAAAGGGTTGAGTTAGATTTAAAGGCAGAAGATTTGTATACAGAGGGATATGACTTAGATCAATTGTTTATAAGCTACAATGAAAGAAAGCTGGAAAAGGATATTAAAAGAGGTTCAAAAAAGGCCCTTAGAAAAATAAGAAAAGAATTTATGAAGTAATATAATTCATATTTGATAAAAAAGACATTTTCAACTTAAGAAGATGTCTTTTTTTATCAAATATTCTGTGGCTAACTAATGATCCCTATCATAACTTAATATTATAGTAATTTATAAATCGGAGAAGTGAATGATAAACGTTACGCTAACACCACTACATTATATTTACCTTATCTTTATAATCATTATTATAGTGGCTATGGCAAGGAAGAAAGATATATCCCTAATCTGCATAATAGGTATCTTTGTTATAGGGCTTATGGGAACAAAGTCCCTTTATGGATCAGCAATGGGGATATTTAATAGCTTTGTATATGCTACAAGAGAGCTTATGCCAACAATATTTATTATTTCCCTAATAACAGCCATGAGCAGAATTTTAATGGCTTCTGGCATCAATGATGAACTAGTTTCACCCTTTAAAGGAATAATTAAAAATTACTGGATTGCCTATTGGGTTATAGGTATAGTAATGATGATTCTCTCCTGGTTCTTCTGGCCTTCACCAGCAGTGGCACTTATAGGAGCATTATTTTTGCCAATTGCTAAGAAAGCTGGACTTCCTCCTATAGGGGTGGCTATAGCCATGAATTTATTTGGTCATGGTATTGCCTTATCTAGTGACTATATAATTCAAGCAGCACCAAAGCTTACTGCAGATGCAGCAGGTATCCCAGTAGGAGATGTTATTTCAGCCAGTATCCCACTAACAATGACAATGGGTGTTGTTACAACTGTTGCTGGATTTTATTTTCTTAGAAAAGATATAAAATCAGGAGCAATATCTATTGAGCATGATAAAAATGATGAAGGAATAAATACGGAAAACAAAATGCTTATAAAATCAAAGAAATTAAGAAGAGCTTTAGCTTTGCTTATTGTAGTGCTGTTTACTTTAGATATAGTTATAATGTTTAAAGCAAACCTTCAAGGAGGAGATGCAACAGCTCTTATTGGAGGGACAGCAGTATTTATTTTTAGCTTAATTTCTGTACTAGCTCATAAGAAAGATTCTTTAGAAAAAATAACAGAAGATCTTGTAAAAGGATTGCAGTTTGGTTTTAAAATATTTGGTATTGTAATACCAGTAGCTGCCTTTTTCTATTTAGGTGACGCAGCATTCTTCGATATTTTTGGAAAGGTTCTTCCTGAAACTTCTCATGGAATTGTAAACGACTTAGGACTTGCCCTTGCAAATATAGTTCCCCTAAATTCAGCTGTATCTTCAGTGACCCTTACAGCAGTAGGAGCTATAACTGGCCTTGATGGTTCCGGATTCTCTGGAATATCTTTAGTTGGATCCACTGCAAAAATCTTCTCCACAGCCCTTGGTGGTGGAGTAGAAACTCTTACAGCCTTAGGGCAAATAACAGGAATCTGGGTTGGTGGAGGAACCATAGTACCTTGGGCAGTAATACCTGTTGCAGCTATATGTGGAATAGATGCCTTTGAGCTTACCAAGAAAAACTTTAAACCAGTTGTAATTGGACTGGCAGTTACTACCTTGGTAGCTATGTTCTTTATATAGAAAATAAAAGGCCATGGTGCTATAGATGATTTCATTATTGCAGCATGGTCTTCTTTATATACATAAAAAAAATAATTATGGTTGAGAGGTAGGATGAATGAAGTGGATCATGATACTTTGTTAAATATTTTTCTGTGGATACTCTTATATTTATTATTTTCAACCTTTGAATATTTTGCAGGTGTTAAATCTGATTGGCAAAAATTAAGAATAAGAAGAGGATTAGATAATAATGAAAATAATAATGCACCTAAATTAATGAGCAAAAGTATTTTTGGCAAAAGAATATACCTATCAATATGTATTAATCTATATTTAAAAACCCTTTTATTATCACTGATAATATTCATGGGATTTATATTACTAACACCAGAGTACAATTTACTGAAAATTTCTATATTTATTAAAACTGTTATAGCTCTACTCCTTATTTTTGTCCTGTTTTTAGGTATTACTTCTGAAAAAGAAGGGAATATAGATAATTTATTTGGTGCTAATTTTGGATTAATAAAACAAACCTTTAATTTCTTTATAAAAATCAAAGAACATTTCTTAAATACTGCAATTAATAAAGAAGAAACTTATCTTAGAACAGAGTTTGAAAATACATTCATAAATTGGTATAGTACTCATCATGAGAAAAAAGATGAAATAGGCATATTTATAGTAAGACTCTATGATTTTCTTGAAGATATTCTCCCAAGCAATATTGAATCAGATTTAAGAAATAAAATTAACATTACTTTATATGATATATGTTTAAGCTATATAGAAGATGATGATTCCTATATATTAGAGAAACTTATATATTTCATTAATAATGTGTTGATCAAAAAGGCTAAGATTAAAATTATTTATATTGCCTTGCTGATAAGATACCAAAGGGTTACACAAATAAGTAAAAGAAAGGTGAAATTAAAGGTTAAAGAATATATTAAGTCTCTAGAAGAATCAATAGTAATTAATTAGAAAATTAAAGGGACTGTTATATAAGTCCCTTTAAAAATTTATATTTATTATAAAATAATCACTAACAATATATATAGCACAGTAGAAGCAGTAGTGTATATTCTTGTTATTTTATTTTCCTTATCCTTATCCCTAGGCATGAGCTTAAGCTCACCTACCAGCAAATAGTAAAGCTCCTAGAATTGTTGAAAATACAATGCTTAATATAACTATTATGGCTGCACAGTAATTCAAAAATGATCCCCTGAAATGTTTTCTGTACTTATACATAACTTCCCCCATTCATATTAATGCTTATTACAATTAATCATATACAAATAATACCATTAGGTATATAATTATACAATGCATATGATTATCTACATTAAGAAAATATCTCAGAGATACAAATAATATAAGTAGAGGAGGTTTTTATGAAGAATTTAACTGCAAACATTATATCTTTTGGTATTGGACTTTATATTGCGTTTTTAATACCAGGAATTTTTTAGACAGAATATATCCATTATTGCTATAATATACACAAATGATAGGAATTTGAGGTGATATAATATGAACAAATATACAAGAGAGGAATTAGATAAAGCACTACTACTTGTTTCTTCAACTATTACTAACTGCGAAAAAATGCAGCCAAAATTTGCAGAAGGCACATCACAACACACACTTCTTAAGAACAGAATAAAGGCCTTGTATATTTCAAAAGCTTTAATATCAAAGGATGATATTAGAGATAAATATACAAAAGATGAATTGATAGAAGCATTAGCCCCTGTATCTTCAATCATTAGTAAGAGTGAAAAAGGAATAGAAAAATTTACAGAGGGTACAGCTCACTACACTCGTTTTAAAAATTTAATAGAAGCAATGTATATATCAAAAGCATTTATAGCTGATGAAATTAATAGAAGAGACTAATTTAATGGAAAACCTATATAATTAATTGATACTTAGAGTCTAGTAAATAAACTTAAACATAAAAGAATTCGCAATGATTATTGCGAAATTACAGCTTTTTTTATTTATTTACTTTTGCTAAACAAAAAGCTATAGATTTTGCAAAGATCTATAGCTTATGAATAGCTTAAAACCGTTACTTTTTATTTCTTCGTAAAAACACAATTTAGCGAAATTGTAATTTTTATGGATTTCTGTAAATAGCAAGGCTATCCATACCTATAGCTATATTAAGCTTCGTATTAACAAAACCATCAAATCGATGATATTTACCGTACAAAGAATAACCATATATAGACATTAAAAGATGATTTGAATTTGCAGCATGATAATGTAGGAAATTAGGATTATCTCTCTCAGAGACATCATCTTCATAATCTATATAACCAAAATAATTTCCATATAATTATTAATACTTATATGTTATTAAAGTAATATAAAAAGATAGTATATTTAGAATATATTATTATTAATAATGATATAGAAAGGACTTTTATGTCCTATAAATTTTTTTTAGTAAAAATGTAGATAAATTCGAAAGCTACAATCCTTTATATGTATCTAAAGTATTTTTTTGCAAAAAAATAAATTTATTATGATATACTCAATATAGGAGTTGATAATATGAAAATTAAATATAAAAATACAGTTGAAGATATTGAGTTTTTGTTATATTATTTTACCTCAAGGTTTTTAAAATATTATTTTTATGCATTATACTTTATTTGTATTGTAATACTTTTTTCTAGTGGAATATATTACTCTTATAAAAGAGATACTATATTATATTTTTTTACTAATTCTGTAGTACTTACAATAGTGGTACCGTATATTCAAATTAAACTAGAACCTAGATATAAAAAATATGTTACAAAAAGAGAAGCAATCAAAAAATTTAATAGTGAAAAATATTTTTCAATAGAAAAATATTTAAAAATAGATAATAATTTAATTACTGTAACATATGATAATACAAGTTTAGAAATAGAATTAAATAAAGATATTGTAATTGATGTACTTGAAGAGTATATATTAATAATAGCTATAAGAGAAATAGGATATAAGAAAAAATTAATAATTCCTACCAATGTATTTAAAAGTGAAGAAGAAAAAGAAGAATTTATTAAGCAATTAAAATTAAATATTAATAATTAAAACTGAAGATGCCATATAGGAAGTTATCTGATAACTCTTATATGACACCTTTAGTTTTTTATAATTTATGCTTTGCTAAGCAAGTTAACAATTATATTATATATAGCAAGGCCTATCTCACTAAGGAATGCAATACCAGATGAAATTAATACTTCTATAAGCCCAAGTTTCCAAAATAATGTAACCATAGCTATTGTGAAAAGAGGAATTAAAACAGGTGCTAAATCATTTATAAAACTTATGACTGCTTCATAAGCTTCTTTCAAACTATCCTTATCAAATTCAAAGGATAACATTTGATTGATGCTTGTTTTATTTTTGGATAAAGTTTTTGTCAATGAAATAGTACAAGTTTTAGGATTATCAGATACTGATATAGAAAAACTGGTATTACCTAACTTAGCAAATTGTTTTGACAATGATAAACCATTTTTAGATAATGATGTAGAAAGTTTTGAAACTTCATCTTTAAAAGATCCACCAACGAATTTACCATCTTTAAAGTTTGCAACTATTTTCCCTCCAGTGCTGCCACTACTTGTATTAGTAAGTTTAATACGGAGGGGTCCACACTGTCCTATTAATAGTTCTTGATTTGTCATTGTAAAGGATACTCCTAAATCCTTGGCAAATCCGAAATTGTTAATCTCATCAAGTGTATAATCCGGCGTACTAGGCTCAGGATTTGTGTCTTCTGTTCCTATTACTGCTGTAAAGATAGCATTTGCGAAATCATCCTGTCTGTTCTTTAATAGAGCTGCATCCCCTGCGTTATCAATAAATGCAGTTTCAACTAATACTGCTGGCATACTTGTTAATCTAAGTACTGCAAAATCAGCTTCTTTGTGTCCTCTGTTGTAAGTTCCTAACTTGCTTGAAATAGAGGAAGCAATATCCACTGCTAATCTCTTATTTTCGGATGTACTATTTGGATAAGTATAACATTCTGTTCCATATGCACTACCACTTCCATCAAGAGCGTTAGCATGAATTGATATGAAAAGGTCTGCCCCCCATTCGTTTGCCATTTCAGCTCTTTCGGCTAGTCCTACACTATTATCTAAGTATCTTGAGTGTGAGACTTGAATTCCTTTGGAGTTAAACAATCCTGTTAGCTTTTGTGCAATATTAAGAACCACATCTTTTTCTTTTAAACCATTGCCTGAAGCACCTGGATCACTTCCTCCATGACCTGCATCAATGAATATTTTTTGTATTCCAGGCATTCCGATACCACTATAGTTACCTGAGCTACCTGAACCTCCTGATCCACCAGGTAAATCTTCACAATTTCCCCATCTTTCGCCTGTAACTTGATCTTTAACTGTCATATAAACTCTTCTACCACTTCCACTAGTCCAGCTTATCCAAACATATTTATTTGTTATAACCACATAGTCATATATAACATATTCACCTTGATAATATTGATCGAAGATAGTTCCTGTTGATTCACACGGTAAATCCCTTATATTAATAGTTATTCTTGGATAACATATACCACTCTCTGGGTATTCTTGGATTATTGTTTCAGTACCTACAGAAGTACCAGGAATATCAGCACAGTCACCTAGTCTTTCTCCTGTAATTTGGTCTTTAACGTTGAAGAACATGGTATATTCCTTATGTTAATACTCATTCTTGGGTAACATATCCCATCTTCAGAATACTTTGTAATTATTGTTTCTGACATAAAAACACTCCTTTTAAATTTTATATTTTATTGCCGGCTTGAGTGACTAGTCATTAATTATAGAGATAAATTCTATAAATTTGTAAACTACAAAAATAAAATAAAAATGGAAAAAATTTTAAAATTATGTTTACAAAAGAACTGATGTTCGTATATATATATATTATATGAGGGGTGATATATATGGACAATAGAATTTTAAAAAAAGTGGTAGGCTATAGAAAAGGGAACAATGAAGCTTTAGTAGAGATAATAGAGATATTTAATCCTTTATTAA
>Ga0209537_1005190_pt1 | contig 10494 bp, 7 predicted proteins | sample BioPla4DNA1_FD_187698 | JGI IMG/M metagenome (GOLD analysis project Ga0209537, IMG submission 187698) | Biogas fermentation microbial communities from Germany - Plant 4 DNA1 (SPAdes) (version 2) | ecosystem: Engineered > Bioreactor > Anaerobic > Digestate | place: Bielefeld, North...
TATATGAATTTAAAGTGAGTAGATTTCTAAGTATATAGATTTATAATATATAGCTTCCTTTTAAATAAAACTGCCATATATAAAACTTCCATATATAGTTTTTTATCAACACCATATTATTTACACTTGTAAAGCCACTTATTAACCCAGCTTAAAGTATAAATTGGCTTTCCCCCAATACCCCACAAAGCTTCCTTAAAATAAGGGAGCTTTTTACTTTTGGGAAAAATTAACCTAGCTGAAAATAAATGTATAAAATTCTCCTTACTACAAAAAATAAGTAAAACATCTAAAGGAGGATTAAGTGTGAAGAAATTTATAGCTAGGACACTAATATTAGCTTTAGTTTTCCTATTTATAATTCAGTGCTATGAGCCGGGAAAAGTAGTGGAAACGGCTAACAGATATACCAGCTATCTAGCTCCTAGAACCCTATATTGGGGATCTACTGGAGAGGAAGTTCGTATAGCCCAAGATAAGCTAAGAAGATGGGGATATTACGACGGAGCTGTAGATGGGGTCTTTGGTGCCAGGACCTATAGGGCTGTAAGGAGGTTCCAGGAAAGGAACGGCTTATCGGTAGACGGAATCATAGGACCTGCTACAGCCAGGGCTTTGGGAATGCCATCGGCTTATGCAGCCCAGGCAGGTTCTAGCCAGGGAGTTAACAGAAGTGCCGATGAATATCTACTGGCCAGATGTGTTCACGGAGAGGCTAGGGGAGAGCCCTATGTGGGTAAGGTGGCGGTGGCGGCAGTAGTACTTAATAGGGTTAGGCATCCATCCTTCCCCAATACTATAGCAGGGGTTATCTATCAACCGCTGGCTTTTACAGCGGTGGCAGACGGGCAGATCAACCTAACTCCCGATAAGGATTCCATAAGAGCGGCTAGGGATGCCTTAAACGGATGGGACCCAACCTATGGATGTCTATACTACTGGAACCCAGCTACTGCTACTAGTAAGTGGATCTGGTCCAGGAAGGTTATGTTGAAGATCGGTAAACACTGGTTTGGTTTATAGGAGGTAGGCTATGGATAATAGAGGGAGAAGACATTGGATTGCACCCAGTATTTTGAGCTTGCTTTTATTGGCAGCTATAATCTGGGGCTATAACCAATATTATGTTAAATCTAAGTATGAAGTAGCCTTAGAAAATCAATATCAGAGGCTGTTCTACGATGTGAAGAAGCATGTGGAAAATGTCCAGGTAGGCCTTTCAAAGGCCTTGGTAGCATCAAGTAAGGAGAGAAATATACTCCTATTTTCACAGATTATGAGTGATGCCAACTTCGCCCAAGATAAGTTAGGCCAACTCCCCATCAGCCATGCGGAAGTGGCCAATACGGAGAAGTTCTTAACCCAGGCTGCAGACTACTGCTACTACCTAATTCAAAAACACCTAGAAGGTGAAGATATAACACCAGAGCAGAGGGAGGCCCTAACTAACCTGCAAAACAACTCAGCAGCCTTTAATGAGGAATTAGATAGGCTACATCAAGCTATGGCAGATTCAAGCTTCATGTACGGTGTAGCCAGCAACATGGGCTTTGGAGGCAGAAGAAATCAGGAAGATGGATTAGGAAGCCAGCTGCAGGCTAGCCTATTAAACTTAGAAGCTGGGGTATCAGAAACACCAGAGCTAATCTACGACGGACCCTTTGCAGACCAGATGTTAAATAGAAAGCCAGTAGGACTACCACAGAATAAGGTTTCAATGGAAGAAGCCCAGCAGGCAGCTATAGAATTCTTCGGCGAAGATAGGGTACAGGATGTGGAAGCCTTTGAATTAGGGGAGAACATTAACGAAGCTAGGATACCAGCCTATACCTTTAACCTATTTCCCAACAACCAACAAAGAGAGCTGGCAGTCTATATGGGAGTGGCCCAGCAGGGTGGTAAGGTACTATGGATGAGCAATCCAAGACCCATATCAAATGCCCAAATAAGTGTGGAAGAGGCAGAACAATATGCAATAGAATACCTAAAGGAAAAGGGCTTTGAAAACATGGTATCCAACTACTACCTACAGTACGATGGTGGGGTACTATTTAACTTTGTCAATACAGAAAATGACATAACCATCTATCCAGACCTAGTAAAGGTAAAGGTAGCCTTGGATACGGGAGAGATAGTAGGATTTGACGCATCAGCCTACTATCTAAACCACCAGGATAGGGAATTTGATACTCCAGAGATAAGTGTAGAAGAAGCAGCATCAACCCTAAGGGAAGGCTTCGAGGTGGACTCCATTAGGCTAGCCTTGATACCAAAGGGTAAGCGGGAAGTATTATGCTATGAATTTAAGGGAATGTACGAGGATTCCCAATTCATAGTATACGTCAACGTATTAAATGGAAAAGAGGAAGAGATACTGCAGCTAATCCATAATGAAAATGGTACTTTAACCTTCTAGTAATTAGAATTTATAAGGAAGCTAAATCTATATAATTAAAAAGGGAATGGTAAGTTAAGCTTATCATTCCCTTTTCTAATGCTTAATTTTTTATTGTAAATACTAGATTTTATCCCTTGTAAATACTTACCACATTAGCTTTACTAATATATAATTATAGTGTAAACTAAATAAATTAGCGGTAGATAATTTTAACACTAAAGGGAAAGATTACCTAATAAGGAGGTCCTAGACTTCTTAAAGGTATATGGATTATCTGGTATAATATTAGAAGTAAATAGACTGATAGAAAACCTCAATACTCAATTGACAAAACGGAGGTAATTATGCTTTTAACTATACTTTTAATATTAAAATTTATCTGGTTTAGCCATTTAATAAATGTTGAATACAACCGCATACCAATAATTCTAATAAGTACACTTATATCCATGTTTATCCTTACCTTAATATATAGGAGTGATAGCCAGAAGAAAAATCGCAATGCACTAATCTTCTATATTTCCATATCCATCATCATGTTAATAGATGCAGCCTATTATAGCCACTTTAATTCCCTACCTAATATATTGGTCATAAAGCAAATTAAGCAGCTACCAGCAGTAGTAGATAGTATAAGGAAGATAATAGGCTTAAAGATCTTGGCCTTTGTTTTGGATATACCCCTTGTAATCTACTATATAAATAGGTATGATTACAAACCTATCCTAAATGATAGATTAAGAAGGCTAGCCCCTACCATAGTAGGAGTCCTTATCTTTATCATCATGCTGTCCCTTAATCGGAAGGGGGGATTTTTATCTGTAAAGGCCCAGGAGCTATATACCTACCATGCGGCAGATATAGTGGAGACCATTATAGGCAAAAGGGTGGCTGTAGAAGAGGTAGAATTGACGGAGGCGGATATTGAAGACTTAAAATCTAGAGCTAGACTAAAGGAAGGAAAGCTTACAGGCCTAGGTAGGGGTAAGAACCTAATAGTCATCCAGGTGGAGGCCCTGCAGAACTTCGTCATAAACCTAAAATATATGGGCCAGGAGGTTACCCCAAATTTAAATAGGCTGGTAAACCATAATTCATCGGTCTATTACAACAACTACTTCCAGCTACTAGGTAGGGGGAATACTTCCGATGCAGAGTTCGTAACCCACAACTCCCTCTATCCATCTATGGAGGAACCAACCTATGAGCAGTATCAGGACAATACCTTTTATGGCCTACCCTGGCTCTTGAGGGATAATGGCTATACAGCCTGGGCCTTCCACGGCTATAAGAAGGACTTCTGGAATAGGGAAAAGGCCTATATAAACCAAGGCTTCCAGAGATTTATATCAGAAGAGGATTATGAATTCGACGAAGTTATAGGCTTTGGAATAAGGGATGAGGACTTCTTTGACCAAACTATAGACTACCTAAAGGAATTGGACCAAGTAGATGAAAATCCCTTCTACGCCTTTATAATCACCCTAACCAGCCATACCCCCTTTGAAATGCCAGAGGACTACCATGAACTAGATATAAGGGAAGAGCATAGGGACAATATGATAGGGGACTACCTGCAGGCCATCCATTATACGGATAAGCAAATAGGTAAATTTATAGATAATCTTAAAAAGGAAGGTTTATATGAGGATACGGTTATAGCCCTATATGGGGACCATTTTGCCATATCTACTACTCAGGAAGAGGCAGGACTGATGAAGGATATAATAGGTGAAGAGTATGATTTCGACCATATGATGAATGTTCCCCTTGTAATCCATATACCAGGCGAAGACATAAATGAAACCATAACCACCGTAGGCAGCCAGCTGGACTTCTATCCAACTATAATCAATATTATGGGATATGACAATACCAAGGGATTAGTCTTTGGAAGAGATCTTACTAATTATAAGGGAAGGAATGTGGTAGCATCCCAAACCTACATGCTCAAGGGTTCCTTTATAGATGAGGATGTGGTATTTGAAATATCAAGGGATGGAATCTTTGAACACAGTAGGGCTATAGATAGGCATACTAGGAAGCCCTTAGATGTAGAACAGTTTAGAAAGAAGTCTGAAGCCATAACTAAGGAAATAGACATGTCCAACTATATACTAAAGACGGATTTTTTAAAGGGGGGAAAATAATTGTGGAATAAAAGGAAAAGCAGGCTAATATCATTATTATTGTTGGCAGTAATAATATTTACACCCATAGAGTCCTATGGCCAAAGCCAGGGCTTAGACCTAGATTACTTCTATGAAATAATAGATACAGCTAAGGATAAATATGTAGAAGACTACCCTATAGAATTCTACCTAGAAAGTGCCTTAAAGGGGCTCTTCAAAGACCTAGATCCCCATAGCCAGTATTATAATAGGGAAGAGTTTTCTAGATTAAATGAAAGTATAAGTGGGAACTTCGTAGGCATAGGGGTCTATATTACAGAAGAGGAAAATGGCTTTATGAGGATTGTAAGGCCTATAGAAGGTAGCCCAGCTGAAAAGGCAGGAATCCTACCTAACGATATAATAATTACAGTAGATGGCAGGCCCATTAGGGGTAGGACCTCAGATGAAGTAGTAAATATGATCAAGGGCGAAAAGGGAACAGTAGTTAAACTTAGGGTGAGGAGAGATGGTTATCAAAAGATAATACCAGTAGTAAGGGATAGTATCCAAATAGCCCCGGTAAAGTACCAGATTATAGATGATATAGGCTATATAGAACTACAGCAGTTTAATCAAAATGCCCATATAAAGATGCTAAAGGCCCTAGAATATATGGCTGAAAGGGATATATCTAAGATAATCCTAGACCTAAGGGATAATCCGGGAGGATACTTAAGTGAAGCCATCTATATTGCTAACCTCTTCGTACCAAAAGGGCCAGTAGTCCACATTAAATATAGAAATGATAAGATTGAAACTTACAAATCCTATCTAGAAGAAGTACCCTTTGAACTGGTGGTATTAGTCAATGAGAATTCCGCCAGTGCCTCAGAAATACTGGCAGCAGCCATCAAGGATTCTAAAGCTGGACAAATCCTAGGGGTTACCACTTATGGTAAGGGGACTGTTCAAGAGTTAGTATCCCTTCCAAGGGGAGATGGGCTCAAAATAACTATAGCCGAATACCTATCTCCAAAGATGAATAAGATAGACGGAGTAGGTGTAAGGCCAGATATACTAGTAGAAAATATCCCTGGTGAAGATACGCAGTTAAAGGAAGCCTTTAACTTATTAAAGGATTAATATTTACTTAACACTTTTGTAACATAATTGTAATGGTATTTTTATCAAGGATAATGTATAATACTAATAGTACAAGCAAGACATCATCGGATATTTAACTATAATTTAGTATTACAAGTTTGTTACAAAAGCTTTAATCAAGTTGACCTAAAATCCCGATGATGCTATAATTCTCTGTAGAATGCAATATTATAGTTCGGCAGAGAACTATAAGGTGCAAACAAAAATAAAAAATATAAAAAGGAGGCAACTCAAACATGAAAAGAACCCTATCATTAGTGTTAGCTTTAGTGATGGTTCTAGGATCTTTCTCTGCAGTATTTGCAGCTGAAGAAGAAGTTGTAAATGAAGCAGCAGAAATCCTATACGATCTAGGTATTCTTAGAGAATACAGACTAGATGACCAACTAGAAAGACGTGACGCAGTTATATTATTAGCTAGACTTCTAGGTGAAGAAGAAGAAGCTAAAGAATTCGAAGCTGAAGGATATCCAACTTGGGAAGACAACACTGACCCATTCTATGATGGATACCTAGCATGGGCAGAAGTTAATGGCTACTTTGAAGGTGTTGCTGAAGGTAAATTCAGCCCAAGAACTCACCTTACAGCTCAAGACTTCTCATTAGTATTATTAAGAGCTTTAGGTTATGACGTAAAAGGTCATGACGCTTGGAAAAAGGCTTTAGAAACTGCTGAAGAAGCAGGTCTTTTAGTAGACTTAGAAGTTGAAGAAAAAGACGTAGTTTCAAGAGGCCTAATGGCTGTTTTAGTTTTAAACACTTTAAAAGCTGAAGTTGTAGGCGAAGGCGTTACTTTAGCTGAAAAATTAGGTTATGAATTACCAGAAGAAGTACCTGCAGAATTAGAAATCGTTTCAGTGACAGCTGACAACTTAAAAGAAGTTAAAGTTGTATTCAACCAAGAAGTAGATGAGGAAACAGTAGTTAATGCTAATTTCACTGTTAAGGGCAAAAAAGCTACAGTTGCTCTTAAAGAAGATGGTGTTACAGCAGTTGTTACTTTAGAAGGTGAAGATAAGTTAGATAATCAAAAAGAATATACATTAGTAGTTGACAAGGTTAAAGCTGCTACTGGTGTAGAAATTGAAAAGACAGAAGTTAAGTTCAAAGCATTTGATGCATCTTTACCAGAGGTAGTTGATCTTGAGGTAACAGGCCCAAGACATTTAACATTAACTTTCTCAGAGCCTTTAAATGAAAAAGTTAAAGGTAAAGTTACTATTAAACAAGGTAAAGCTTCATTAGGAAATAATGTAGAAGTTAAAGGTAATAAAGTTCATGTAACTGCATATACAAACTTTACTGAAGATAAAGAATATGAAGTAACTGTTGAAAATTTTGTAGACTATGCAGGTTATAAAAATGTTATCGAAGTTTTAACTTTCACTTATGAGAAAGATGAAACTCCACCAGTTGCTACAGTAGAAAAAGTTGAGCAAGAATATGTTATAGTATCATTTAACAAACCAGTTAAAGGATTACAAAAAGAGAACTTCTACCATACTTTCACAGCTTGGGATGCTGAAGATTTAAAAGACATGAATGGAAAAGAAGTTAATAAATCTTCATCTGTAGATAAAGTAAAAGTAATTTTCTATACAGGTGATGAAGAAGATAGAGCTATTCCAGCTGGAAACACTGTGTTTGGAATTAAAGGTAAAGATATTAAGGATAACTGGGGCAATGCTCTAGGTAATGTAGAGTTTACTATAAGTGCGTCAGCTGATAAGACAGCTCCTGAAGTAGTTTCAATAGAAGTAAAAGAAGATAATCAATTAAAGATTACATTCTCTAAAGAAGTTGAATTTGGTAGAGAAAACATTAAAATATTAGACGAAGATGGTAAAAAAATCAGTGGTCTATATATTTCAAATGTTACTCCTAATAAAGAAGCAGCAAAAGAATTTACTGTAAAATACAACAAAGATCTTGCGGGTGAAGTTGTAACTGTTACAATTGAGAAAGTAAAAGACACTACTCTATACAAAAATGAATTAGATTTATATACTGAAGTAATTGAAATAGCAGATACATCTAGACCAAGTGTGAAAAAAGACGGTGTAACATTTACTAACAAGAAAAATGGAGACGAGTATATAGCAACTATTACAGTTCAATTTAATAAAAAAGTTGATCCTGAAACAGCTTTAGATATAAGCAATTACTCAATAGTAAAAGATTCAACTGTATATTTATTAGATGGAGAAGCTGAATTTGATGTAATAGATTCTAGAGTTAAATTAACATTAACAGAAAAATGTGCTAAAGAGTTACACAATGTTTTAGTAGTAGACGAAGAAAATCCAGCAAAATTACAAATAATAAATGTTAAAGACTTAGCTGGTAATGTTATTATACCTGCTCAGCATATCATGAGACTAGAAGATGAAGAATCAATTGTTGGATTTACAGTTAAAGCTGTAAGCACTACTAGATTAGAAGTTGAATTTGATACATTATTATTAAATGTTGATCCAAAATATTTTGCAGTAGTTGAAAATGTATATGATAAACACTTTACTTTAACACAATTAGACGATGAAACAAAGACTACTTTAATATTTGACTTAGATAAAGATAAAGCTATAAAACATGATAAATCAAATGCATTCTTTGCAATTAATGAAAATAACAATATAGAAGATGTATTTGGAAAAGCGGTCAAATTTGATAATAATGTAATTTATGCTAAAGATATAGTTGATAAGATTCAACCAGAAGTTGATGTTGATACTGAAAAAGATAAATACCAAGTAAGCTATGCTAAATATGATGTTAAAGAAGAAGGTAAAGATAAAGTTGAAGAAGTAGTTAAAATTGTATTTACTGAAGAAATGGATATTAATTCATTCTCAACAGGTAGCTTCAAAGTAGAAGGTAGAACAGTTGAAAGAGTAAGATATGCAAGCGAAAATGGTAAAGATAAAGAAAATGTAATTGAGTTAGTATTAAAGCCATTAACTGAGAAACCAACAGGAACTGTATATGCAACAGTATCTTATGAATATGATGTAAAAGATAAAGCAGGAAATGTATTAGATCTAGATAAAGGTGGATTTGTAGAAATAGAAATAAAATACTAAGCAAACGAAGACTAACATAAAAAGAGAGCCCTTAGGCTCTCTTTTTTATGGATTATTTTAGATTTTTTCGAGATATGTAATTCTATATTAATCTCTATCATGCTACTAAATAATACTTAGTTCCTTTAATCTCAAATTTTACATATTCCTTGATAAGTTTGCCTATCTTAGATAAAATGGAAGTATTAGGAATATATGGAGGGGTAGAAATGGAAGAAATAGAACTACGGGAATTAATCGAAATACTTATTGATGGAAGGAAAACAATCGCAATTATAACAGTTATCTCTATACTTATTGCGGCAATATTTAGCTTTGTGATTATTAAACCTACCTATGAGGCCAAGATGTTATTAATGACATCTAATATGGGGGGGGAGTAATGGTAATAGTAGTACTGAAAATCTAGACCCCAATAATGTAGAAGATATGTTAGAGCTAATGTCTAAAATGCCAGATTATAATTTGGAGACTTATAGGCAGCAGATAAAATCACCTGAGGTAATAGCCAAGACAATTGAGGATTTAAATCTTCAGGATAGGTTTTCTTTAGAAGGTTTGGCTAAAAAAATCGATTTAGAAACAATCAAGGATACTCAGATGATTAGTATAAAGATGGTGGACGAAGATCCGGAATTAGCTGCTAAGATTGTTAATCAATTGGGGAAGAATTTCATTTCCTTCGTAACAGATTTAGCCCAAGAGAGAGCTGCCAAGACTTTTTCCTATGTAGAAAAGCAGATGGAGATAGAAAAGGATAAATATGAAGAAGCCTTGTTAGAATTAAAGGAACTATTATCAGAGCCTAGAGGGGCACAAGAACTTGAATTGGAATTGAAAAGCAGCTATGAGCAGATTACCCAATATAAATCCAATTTAAATGATTTGGAAATAAAAAGGGATGCTTTAGAGAAGGCTATCCAAGAGAGCAAGGCCTACTCATCAAATAGGGGTAGTATGATAGTTAAGCCAAATCTTGGAGAAAGCTTTAATATATCCTTTGATGATACCAACAAGGTTCTGGCTGTAGATTTAGCTGATACCCTAGGTAGAATAGAGAGTACCAAGGAACAAATCGCTAATCTGCAGGACCATATTGAGGAGATCCAGGTAGAATACCAGGATAAAAAATATCAGGAGGATGTAGTTAGGCAGAAGGTAGATATTGCTAAGAAGACCTATGAAGCATTCGTAAAGAAGTATGAAGAGCTAAGGGTAGCAGAAACGGCTAAGATAGGTGAGCTTAGTATAAGCATAGTATCATCAGCCTATCCACCAACAGTACCAGTAGGGCCTAGAAAAGCCTTGAACCTAGCCATAGCAACTGTATTGGGACTGATGATTGGAGTATTTGTTACATTCTTTAAAGCCTATTGGGAAAGCAGTGGTGAAGATAGACAATTAAAGGATGGTGTGGAGATTGGGAACTAAAGCTAAAGGGAGATCTTATTCTAATAAATTAAATAGTATGGGAACTAAGGACATATTTTTATATGTCCTTTACTTGCTATTGGTCTTATTACCCCAATACTTTAGGGGAGGTTATTTTGAATCTGCCTTTATACCCTATATTCTGGGTATGTCCATATTAATGATTATTTATATGTCAAGAAATTATAAGGAGAAGAGAGAGGCTATAATATGTAGGGAAACGGACCTATTACTTTTATTGTTAACAATCCTTTATGGATTAACTTATTTCTATGCAATCAATAAGAGGGGATCAATAATAGAG
>Ga0209537_1005195_pt1 | contig 10490 bp, 10 predicted proteins | sample BioPla4DNA1_FD_187698 | JGI IMG/M metagenome (GOLD analysis project Ga0209537, IMG submission 187698) | Biogas fermentation microbial communities from Germany - Plant 4 DNA1 (SPAdes) (version 2) | ecosystem: Engineered > Bioreactor > Anaerobic > Digestate | place: Bielefeld, North...
TTACTACTTTTCACCCTCTCACGCTCCTTATTGTCCCAATAACCTAAATCTTCTAGTCATATGCATCCTATAATCAGGTATTACACCAGCTCCTAACAAAAGATTTAATCTAGGCGATACCCTGTATTCTACAGTTAAACTTACACCTTTTTCTGAACCTATTGTTAATATCTCAACCTGTGTTATTATGTCACTTATCATTAAGCTATCTACGTTAAATCTCATTGCTCTCTGTCTCTGGTTACCATAATCTACTATTTGAGGTTCCTCATTAGACATTCCCCCAAAGGATGCTTTTGAAAATACCTCGAACTCTCTTAGTATATCTTCGTTCTTGTATAAATCTGGCTGGTTTACAACTCCTTTTGCTAATTCAGTAGGGTCTGCCGCCATTCCAGCTATATAAAACCCTCCTATATATACTTGTGTTCTTACATCCTCTCTGTATACCATTAGAGTTATAAAGTCGAATACAAAAGCAAGCAGTATAGAACACACTATCATTATGAGTGGCAATTTTGCAAATTTTCTAAAACTCATATTGCCACCCCTTACATTCTATAGTAATGCATCGCTGGAGCTGACTTCTCAACTGCTAGAGGTATCTGAAAATCATAATTAAACCCTATAAATAATGCTTTTGCGTTTACTTTCGCCTCTATTCTTACTGTTATACTTTCTCCTCTTTGTGCTCCATTATAAGTTGACCCTCTAAATCTTATCATATCAGTTGGATTCGTTTTAGGGTCAAAACTAGTTCCCTCATTTACTATTACGTGCCTACTGTTACTATCATAAGATGCACAATACTCCCCTAAATTACACGCCCCTCTTGGAAAAGCTTCACCAGCGTCAGGTAGAACTCTAGCATATACGTATATTCCCCTGACACCATTTTTACCTACCCGGGCTTTAGGACCGTCATAGGTCAATGTGTTAAATATTTCGTTATTTACGAAGGACTCTTCAATTATATCGTCTACTTGGGACTTCAGTATGTAATTATTTACTGCTGCCCTAAGTATCAGGTCATTCGCTACATTATTCATTTGCATGTAATAGGGCACGATGTTTGCGATACTTGTTATTAATGAAAATATTAACATTGCTACGAAAAACTTCAAGAAAAGCATCGCTACCTTATCAGGTGTATACATAATATCGCCTCGCTTATTTTTGTAGTTTAATAGGGCTAACATTGTTAGCCCTATTATCTAATTATACAATATGCAAATTTGGTTGCATATTAACTAAATGGACTTGGTGGTACGTCACGCATCTTAAACAATGTACTAAATACCCAATTCCAAAGTTCGTTTAGGAATGGCACCAATCTTCCTGTCATTGCTATAATCACTAAACTAATAAGGAATATAGCTCCTATTGTAAGTGCTACCTTTTTAAACATACTCATGTACTTTTCCTCCTCTGCATAAATTATTTAAATTTAGTTTGCGAAAGCAGTCATCATCTGCGCCGCGAAATATATGATTAGTATAATTCCCATAGGAACCATAACTCCAATCCAAGCTATCGTATTTAATCTAGCTGACAAATCTTTTAATAATTTGTCCTCTCTTGCTGAACGCTTATCGTCCATTTCCTTTTTAAAGTTATACATTACACTTATATTGTCATACCCTGTTAACCTTGTTTCCATAATATCACAGAACCTTATAACTATTCCTAAAGGTACTCTTTTCTTAAATTCCTTTAATGCATACAACTCCCCATTACGTGCGTCTTCTATAAAAATCATCATTTCTTTATAGAATAAGTCTGAACTATCTTTTATATAACTTTGTATTTTAGATGTTAAGTTAATCCCTGCACTTCTTTTATATGCATAAAATAGTATTGAGTATAACTCAGGAAGTTCTCTCTCTATAGCTTGGTTTCTATCATAAATTTCTTTATCAATTCTTATAATTGGATACCTCCAGGTGTAAATTGACAGTAGGGCCACCACTAATGCAGGTGTTCTGCCGAGCATAATTCTTGTTATTAAAGCAACTAAAAGTGTGAATAGTGCATATAGTAATTGCAATCGCCTTATATCTTTAGCTGTTGCCTCCGCGCCCAATCGGGATAACTTTTTATTTAACTCTATTTCTAAATCCTCACTCATGTCTATAATAGGCAATCTTCTGGATACTTTTTTCTGTAAGTATTCCAGATTAAAACTATCTTTACTATTATACACTAGGTCTTCCCTACTCTTTTTAATCTGGGAGTAAGTATAAGGCTTAAATATTGGTCTAAATAGTTTATTCAATATTACACCTAAAAGTGCTATTATAACTAATGTGTATATCGTTATCATTTTTACTTACTCCCTCCTTATTTATCAGTTTTTATTTGGTCGTAGTCTATACTCATTTGAATTATCTGACTTACTGCGTAACTCATTATTACTATAGATACTGAAACAGCAGATGCTAACTTTCCTATAAATGTTTCTCTCATAATAGTTCCCGTCAGTGGGTTATTATAAGCATACACAAGGAACCCTAATACTATTGATGAACTCGCTAGCAGATTGAAATTTGTATCTCTATAAACTATATCCGCTTTAGAATTTATAGACCTAGTAAAATTATTCATCTCTACTATATCCATAAATATTTCACTCATACCCTCTTCCCCAGCTTCATGGAAAAGTAGTGTTTTTCTAGCAAATTCGTCAAATCTTGGCCCAAGTTTCCTGTTTAATTCTGTTATTGCCTCTCTTAAACTCATGTCTCTTGAGTCTATATCAATTATAAAGTTTTTATAATGTACCCTTATCTTAGGGTCAAAGGCTGGCATTGCTTTTCTAATTGCAGATACTACACTATGCTCTATTATAGGGCATATTAAATCCAAACTATCCATTACTCTATTATCATTTGCTCTTACACTAGTCTTAGTCAAGGATAATATCATAGCTATTACTGCAAATATACTAGGTACTGCTACTAATGCCCCTATAATCACAGAGTCAAAGAAAGTTGCATACCCTATCCACATCAATATTCCTAGGAATATAAATATTGATGTGAAGTTTTCTACTGTTAGACCTGTAAGTTTTAAACTTATTATTACGTTTTGTATTAAATCTCTATATCTTTTTCTAGCACCAGATGCCCCTCTACCTATTCTCTCTAATTGTAAGTTTCTTCTAGTATTTTCTTCGTCTTTTGCTAATCTTTTTATCAATATTTTTTTACTTGTTCTCTTCAAATCTTGTGTTATTGATATCCCTGTTACTCTACTTAAAATTAGATATATTGCTGTTATAAACAATAAGGTATAGAATATATCTGGGCTAAGTAACATCCTAAGGAACCCCATTGTAAGTTTCCTCCTCATCGGCAGAAGGCTCTGTTGTATATATCTCATAGTGCTTATCTGGTATACCCATTTTCCTAAATTGCTTTATAGAAGATTCATGTAATTTTCCTACTCTCTTATGTTTACCATGAATTTTACCATTCTCGTCTACGTAGTCTATTTCATATCTATAAATATCGTTTAGAATAGGTTTATTTCCCTCTGCCCCTACTATTTCAGTTATATACATAATACGTCTTGTACCATCATGTAGTTTTTCTACGTTTATTATAAACTTAAATGCACTACATATATTTTGTAGTACTAACTCTAATGGTACGTTCTGAGCTGCTGATAAATATGCTACTAAATATCTTCTAATAGCATCCTCAGGGTCATCCGCGTGGAATGTTGTTATAACTTTATGCCCTGTTTGAGCTGCCTTCAGTAAAACTTTAAACTCTTCGTCTGACCTTGCCTCACCCACGACTATCCATATAGGAGTCTGTCTTAAAGCGTTCTCTACTAGATTATTCGGAGTTGGGTCGCTAGCTCCAGGGTCTTTCTTATCACTATTTGACTGCATTTGAATAAAGTCATTTAAATAACCTATACTATCGTCGTACTCTACAAATGCATCCTCACCAAATTTTTCTTTTATTTGTTGAATAATTTTTTTTGCGTCCTCTTTTCTTACGGATAAAAGTTTCCTATTACTACTCAAAGGTATATCAGGTGATACTGCAAGTATATCTGAATTTGCTAATAATTTACTTATATATTCCTCCATACCCTCTACATTGTTTACCTTTATTAACCCACCCTCTATTCCAGGTGTTAACTCACAAGGATTTTCAATATATATCTGTCTATCCATAGGTCTTATACCACTAATGATAATTTCATTGGTTACCGTTTTCCCTGAACCCGTACCACCAACAGTTAAGAATGAGAACCTAGCCTTAGGTAGTATCGTCAGTAAATTTGCCATATTATCAGAAAGTGTTCTGAACCCTACTATGTCTACTAACTGTAATTTTGCACCCGCAGGGTTGAACTTTCTTATTACTGCTGTATAGTCGTCATTATTCCTTGATATTGACTTATCTGTGGCATTAACACGGTACCCCTCTATGGTGGAACTGTTTAAAAACGGTGTTGCTCTGGATAATCTCTTATCTTCACCTAGTAACTTCGCCAGTACTTTCTCCAGCTCCTCAGGGCTTTTAAATGTCTTAGGCCACACATACGTTTTTCCTTTTCTCTCATAAATTATACTTTTATGAGAGTTTATTCTAATCTCTGTTACCTCTCTACCTATACCCTCGTCACTCATTAACTCTGTTATAGCTTTATAGTCAACAATTTCGTCCTTTAAGTCTTTCTTTAATCTTACTAGCCCTTTTTCATCTTCATAACCTATTACACCAGTTTTTAAAGTATTTACAAATGATTCAATTAATCTTATTGATTCCTCTTTTGCGTCTATTCCTTCCTTTAGTGCCATGGATTTCTTTGAATGCTTATTTATATATTTCTTACATAATTCGTAGGCTTCGTCAAATGTAATACTATCAGAGTTTTTAAAGGTTTTATTTTCTCTATGCTCGTATATTAAATTAGCTATTCTACTTGAGTTAAGCACCCTTATTCCCCCCCACATCTTGACCGTCTTCTATGTCGGCTACTATTTCGCCAAGCGATTTATTATATCTCTTATCACTACCTGCATAAACCTTACCTTCATTCTTCATAACTGCTAAATCATGCAAATAAGGAATTTCTGCTATAAGATTACATTCTATTTCATTTATCTTTTCATAAGGGAATGTAAACTTTGTTCTCTTATTTAAAATTACATTGTTTATATTATTTGCCTTATTAGATATTTGATGAACATAATCTAAAACCATTTTTGTCTTTATAACGTTATCTATCTGCTCGTCCCATACAAAGTAAGCTTTATCAACGTAATCTAATGCGAAAACAAACCACTCCGCAAATGGATTATAAGTTAAATCTAGTATTAAATATTGGAATGACTTTTGAAGATATTTTATCAAATCCCTTAGTAATTCCTCGTCTAGGTCCGCCATATCTCTTGGGTGGTCTACTGGTGACGTACTTACCATCCATAAATTCTTTTTATTTTTTATGTCTATAACACAATCACTAATTTCAGCTGACGAATTAAAATAATTCATTATGCTCTTCTCAGGTACTACAGGATTACTTAGAGTAATTCCTACACTTGGTTGTGGAAAATTACAATCTAGTATACATACTCTATATTTTTTACTCAACTCAAGTGCTATATTTACAGCCGTAGTAGTAGAACCTGCACCATTATTTAAAGAAATAAATCCATAAGTAGTCCTATCAAAATCCTCAACTTTTCTTTCTGCCTCTTTCTTAGCTGCGTCAAAAGTCTCTTTTATTCTATCTACAAAAGACCTTTTTATATCTAACTTTGTTTCCAACACTCTTTCTATTCTCTTTATAGTCGATTCCTCTAGTATACTGTCTAACTCCTCGTCAAACCCCTCTATACCATACTTTTCAGCTTTTCTTTTTAGCTGGAAATCTAAATTATCTTGGATTCTACCGTCCTCGACCATTTTAATAAGTTCATTTTTATCCTCTACTACCCCTATTAAATTGTCTAATAGATTATCTATTCTATCTTTTATACTCACCATTAGTTGTCTGCTCCTTTCGGTGTACTTTGCGTTCCACTTTTAGAGTCTATACTGTCTATTATGGAAGTTCCAGTTCTAATGTCGTCCTCCATTAAAGATTTATCTCTTGTTAATAATGTTAAAGTATATTCTACGTCTTTGTTAGCGTCAAATTCAACATACTTACTTACCTGTGACGATTTAACTATTAACAGTAATGAACGTGGTGTTAAAGATTGTTTGAATGAATCCGTTGATGCTAATTCCTCTTGTTTCGCTTTAGGTAAAGCCTCTAAATCTCTTATTATCTCAAATATAGAGTCACCTTTTTCATTTAACATATCTACTACAGTTACTACGTCGAATATAATATCTGTCCTAACTTTTCCTACTATCTTTGAACCTTCCTGCGCACCAGCTATTACCACATTACCTTCTTCGTCTTTTACGTCCTGTGCGGGTCCCGTTACACCCTCTACATTACTTGCCTTTAGTGCCTCAATTTCGTCGTCCTCTAACTTGTAACTACCTCTTATTCTGAATCTATCACCAGGTCTTGGTATTCTACCAGCTGCTTTTAAATTGTCGTAAGAGAATGTTAGTAACTCCTCGTTAGGTGCTAACTCATATAAATATTGATATCTTATTGGTGGTTTATCTGTAATCATATCACTATATATAGGAGTGTCTCTTCTTATTTGCATACTAGGATATTTGTTTATAACACCTTTTTCAGGGTCCTCTCTATCATCCCATAAAATCATTTCTGGATTATATGCCTTTTGTGGTATCTTAATAGCTTTTATATCAGATGGTTCTATTATCTTAGCTCCAATTTCTGTTTTTAATGCTACAACACTAACCTCTTTTTTATACTTTGCAGTTTCCATTTGAAGTCCTATGAAAGACACTACTAGTAAACCACCAACTACTAGGTAAAATCCTATGTTTCTCATAGCATTACTTTTCTTTTTTGTTTTAGGAGCTTTAAAACTTCCCTTTTTGAACATACTCATTTTTTAATTTCCTCCTCTGTCCCTATTCTAACCTTAATTTGTCTACATTAGCGGCGTCTATTAAATCTATAGCGTGGAATATTTTGTCCTCACTGGATTTCATTTCGTAATTCCCATAACCACCATGATGACATAATATACCATACTTCAATTTCTCTAACTCATTAAATGTTAATTTGTTCTCTTCCTCTACCTCATTGTGAATTAACGCTAGCCTACTTATACTATTAATTGTGTGGTCCATCCTTACCTCAGGATTATAATAACACTTATTACCGTCTACTACGTACTCACTAGGTTTTTCTATATCGTGGATAAAGCACAATAATAATATATGGTCCCAATTTACGTCTGAAATTTTTTCATATCTACCTATAGGCGGAGAATAAATCTTCTTTATTGATAATGTTATTCTGACTAACCCCATTACGTGGTTCCATAAACCCCCTGCGTAGTTGTCATGGTGGAATACTGAACACCAAGCTTTTTTGAATTTATCTAATCTTTCCCTATACTTTTCTTCGTCTACCCCCTTAGGTACCTCTCCTAATCCAAAAGCTATTTCTGCGTATCTCTTATACCTTTTGTCCTCAAATTCATTTTCTATTACGTCAAAGAAAGCTTTTTCGTTTTCAGGAGTTATCCCTCTTGAACTTGAAGGGTCTATTAAAGCCCTATTCTCAGGAGTATCTTGAATTATCTTTGAACTTATATATTTAATTTGTATTTCCTCTCTAAATTTAGTCGTAACACCTGTTAATGTATACATGTGCCCCTCAACCAAATCTAAGGATACTGAACCTATGTCTCTCCATATAGGAAAACTAGTTCTTCCTGTCCTATCCTCCACTACAACTATGGTTTGAGAATAGTTTTTACCCGTAGTATCAATATGCTTTAATTCATTCACTACAATATCTATGCTTATTTCTTGACCTACTTCTAATTCCTGCAATTCACGCACTGTTATTTTTCTCCCCACGTCTTCACCACCATTAAAATTTATATCAGATTGATATTACTTCTCAGCGTAAATTTAGTGTGTTATATTTTTACCAGGGTGTAATTTTTACCATTCAAAACTGGTGTAACAAATATCTCATTTTTATATCTTTCTACTTCAGGGTCACAACTCATATCAAAATCCACTACCTCAAATTGTACGTAGTTGTATCTTACCATTTTTTCAAATACCCTTACTGAAGGAGAACGTCCAATACTCGATATTTTTACTTTTATTTTTTCAAACCCATTTCCACTAAATTCATTTAAAATTGCTATATTCCATAAATCTTTTGTATATTTATAAAATTCTACGTCATTTACTAAATACTCGTACTCAACATAGTTACTTTTATCTATTTCCAGTTCCATTAGTGCCTTAACCTGTTCCTTAAAATTATCAGGCGATATAAATACCCCACAGGCTTTATCATGTCCAGCGGTTGCTATACCAATTTCGTCTAACTGAGCTGATGTTATAAATTCGTTCCCTCTAAATGAACCTTTATAACCTTCCTCAGTTTTCAGCAATACTATAGTTGCTTTATTAGTCTTACTCTTAACCTTAGCTGCTACCAATCCTACTATTCCCTTATACTTATCGTCGTCTAACCTACATACTATAAAGTTTTTACCATTAGCATATTTCAATGTTTTTAAAGCCTCTTCTACTAATTCTTTCTGTAAGTTATATACTTCCCACGCGTCCTCTATAAGCTTCTTCATAGCCTTTGGATGCCTATTATTTACTAATTCCATAGCTATATCCTGTCTTTCCATTCTTATACAGGAATTTAATAGAGGTATCACGGTAAAATTAAACATATTTTCTAAACTGCCATAGTTAGTAAATTGTCTGAATAGTTCTTCATTCTTATAATTATCATATAAATACTTTACATAATATCTATTTTCTTTATTTAAAATATTACATCTATCGGAATGTACAGATAATCCAACCCAACTTTGGTACTTCTCTATTCCCTTTATACCGAAATCTTTGTTCATTTCATGTATAAATCTATAAGTTACCCCAGCCCCACTCAAATCTTTATTAGGTGAACCCTCGTAGTTATTGTTTATTATTACAGTCTTTCCATTGCTTACGAGTATATCCACACTACTCACTTTATGGTGGTCCAATACTAAAACCTCTACATTTTGTTCATTTAATCTATTATAATAGTCTATATCGTTAACCCCAGCGTCGACTATTATCAAATAATCAATTCCTTCTTTTTCCACCCACTGCATTACTTCCTCATTCATTCCATGATGTTTATTACTATTCATTGTATACTTATAATTAACACCTAGGGCCTTCAGGTAGTCACTCATTATCTTCCCTGCGGATAATCCGTCAGTGTCTACGTCGTATAATATACCTATTAATTTATTATTCATAATATTTCTCATAAACTGCTTTGTTCCGTCTTTTAAATTTATTAAACTGTACTCAGGATACTCCTCAAGGGGCTTTAAATCCTCTACTGTTAAACCCCTTCTTGATAGTACCCTTTCCAGTGATTTACTCAATTTCAATCAATTCACCCCTGTATAATTTCTCCTCGTCCTCAGTACCTTCTAATTGTTCATACAAAAATCTAGATGGGCAATATGTTGGGTATGAAATATATAATTCTTTCTTTGCCCTAGTACACGCCACGTAGAATAATCTTCTTTCCTGCTCTACATAATCAGAAGCTTCATCTGGCCCGAACAACTCTAGCATATTTTTCTCTCTTGTAGCCGATGGCACTACTTCGTCAGATGCCTCCAATATATAAACTTTGTCGAATTCTAATCCCTTTACTGTGTGCATTGTTGTTATTGTTACTGCATCTCTATCCTTGCTATACATTTCTATTGTGGATTTTGCTTTCTCTAGGTAGTAAACAAATTTCTTAAATGTCTTATCCCTTCCTACATATTTAGCATAATCCAAAATATCCTCTATCTCTTCTTTTGTAGCACTCATAGTCTTTAAAGCAAATTCTAAATAATCACTATATATTTCTAAAACTGCATCAATTATTTCAGGCATTAAACATTTATTTTCCACCATTTCTTTTATTTCGTTTAACTTAAATGACGCTCTCTGGATTGACTCATTATCATGGTTCAGTAATAAATCTCTCCAAGACATTCCCCTTGATACCATTTTCTCCGCTACCTCGTTTATGATACTTTTCTTTAAAAATTTTGTTATTTTAGTAAATACTTGAGTAAACAAATAAGGATTTTCATCGTCTAAGGCCAATTCGATTATGTTCTTTATATCTTTAATAAATTGGTGGTTGTGCAGTAAATTAGTTTTCCTCATTACTTTTAAAGGAATTCCTTTCTGTATCATTTGGTCTACTATAAATATCTGCTGTCTAGTATTTCTGTACAATATCGCTATGTTAGATAAATCCACCCCCGATTGGAAATCAGCGTATACTAGTTCTGCTATTTTTATTGCAGCATCACTAGCCGAACT
>Ga0209537_1005198_pt1 | contig 10485 bp, 12 predicted proteins | sample BioPla4DNA1_FD_187698 | JGI IMG/M metagenome (GOLD analysis project Ga0209537, IMG submission 187698) | Biogas fermentation microbial communities from Germany - Plant 4 DNA1 (SPAdes) (version 2) | ecosystem: Engineered > Bioreactor > Anaerobic > Digestate | place: Bielefeld, North...
CGGGCCGGCCGGCAAACGCCTTTTCGCGGGAAAGCCGCTCCTCCAACCGGCGTCTCACATCCTCGCGAGCCCATTCGCTGAAGTGTTCAGTCTCGTCCGGACTAAAATCGCACCCCCCGGTGTGCACCAAGTCGCCAAGCACCTCGCTGAGCACTTCATCCAGCGCCCTTAACCGGTTCTCAAAACCGTCTTTCCATCCTGGCGCCACCCTATCGAGCAGCGCCGCCAAAGCGGAGCCTGTGCCGTAGCAGCTATACCGGATCTCCGCTGCCTGCCTATAGTCGAGACGGCTAGCTACGGATTGCTTCACCACCAATGCCTCCACGTAGCACGCCAGCCCCTCTATCTTTTCTATTCTGCGTTCGTACTCGGCAAAAGCTCCATCCATCTTGCCAAACCGCTCGTGCCGCGCCTCCATCGCTCGCTTCGCCCAACCGGCGATTTGATCGGGAGTATCACTCTCAAGAGCGCGGCAAAGCGCCTCGATCTCCTGGCACCGGAGGGCAATAATCTCCGCGTCGGTCACGGGATAAAGAAAGGAGTCAGCTTCATTGGCAAACGGCCAGGCGGATTGATGACGAGACTGATATACGTGAAACATCTCATGGATCGCGACTCCAGCAAGGGCGTTCAATTCAGGAGAATTCTCCGGGGAATTCAGGGTAGGATCGAGCATAATTGTTGCGACCAACTCCCCAGCCAGCTCGATATGGGTATTGGCAACGATGGTCCTGTGACGTCCGGGGAAAAACCACACCGGTACTCCTTCCATCCGCATCTGTGTAAACTCCCCTGGCGGCGCGGGATGGCCAAAAAGAAAGGTGTTTTTTCCGTCGTAAAGGGCGAGCGGGATGCCTGTGGGATCAAAACCCGGCCACAGCACCTGTCCAGCTGCAATCTCTTTAATCCGGTTGATCAGCGAAACGACCAGACCATCCTCCATGTTTGCAGGCATCTCATCAACCTCCAATGGCGCTACAGCCCTATACGCCCTGTTATCAATTGGGCGAATACCCGCCTCCGCCATGTATGGGCTGATATATGTTTTTGTTTTTAGCCAATACGGCTCGATGAATGACGCCAGGAGGAGAGCCGCAATAATTACTGTGTATTTTAGAACCCTACGCAAAGCAATCACCTATTATGTATTTTTGTTGACCGGGGGGTTCTGTCCAATAATGTTACCATCATCATCAGTAATGAATGTCCCTTTTGTATGATCTAATATGACATATTTGTTGCCCCAGGGATCTTTGACAACTGCGCATTTCCCAATTTTAATATCAAAAGGTCCATATAAAATTTGCCCGCCGGCCTTTTCAATTTTTACGGCCGCATCCATGACCGAATCGACTTTAATGTCAATAATAGTCAAACACAGCCACAACTATCTGCGGCCTGGCAAAGAACCGTACCGGCGGGGTGATCGTCCCGATCCCGTTTGTGACTATTACTCTCATCTCACCTACACTGAGTAATCCCGTTCTATACTTTTGCCCATATTGGGAAGGAATTAGCGGCGCCCACAAACCGAAGAATGTAACTTGACCGCCATGGGTATGCCCGGCAAAGACTAAATCCACCTTATTGGTGCTTATCTCTTCCACATAATCGGGGTTGTGGGTTACCAGAATAACAAAATCCTCTTTCGCAGCATCGGATACTGTGGGTTCAAGATCCTTCATATCACAATAATAGTCACCCACGCCGCCGATTTTATTTCTTTTCCCACTCTTTTCAACCCAATGCGCCCTGTTATCAATTAAACGAATGCCCGCCTCTGTCATGCATTTTCTTGTAAGCTCAGGATCCTCCCAATAATCATGGTTTCCCAGGACACCATATACACCCAAAGGGGCGTTCAATCCACTTAATTCACGAAAACAAGGGGCAATATATTTCGGAGCCCTGTGGACGTAATCGCCGCCAAGCAGGATAATATCAGGCCCCAGGCGATTAACCTTTTCTACAAGCTTTCTGAGTCTCTTTACGGAAAAAAAGGGCCCATGGTGAATATCCGACAAAAAAACAATCTTTGTCTTTTGGAAAGAGGCAGGCACTTCCGGGCTGGCTATGGTATATGTTTTCGTTTTTAGCCAATACGGTTCGATGAATGTGTACGCCAGGAGAAGCGCTATAATAATTATTATGTACTTTCTAACCCTGCTCAAAAGAGACGCCATTTTTATTCAACCTCATTTTGCTCCGCTGGGTCGCCCCCAAAACGAAGGACCCATTTTTCATTATCTTCCGAAGGCGGGATAACCTCCGGTATTTCATCGGTAAGGCAATGAATTCCCGGCGGACCCGCAACTACAATAATACAAACGCCCGGCACCATTCCTTTGAGAGCGTATGAAACATCAAATACCACTCTCCCGTCCTCCCCTGAAGTTATATTTTGGTCCGGGGATACAGCTTCGATTGTTTTTGCATCACGGTCAATTATATAAATAGATAAAGGGGTCTTAGAACCCCATCCTTCGATATAGATTCTGAAACCTGGTTCCCCCCACGGGAGGGGTATCCCGTGTTCAACATTAATCGAGACTGTAGTTTTTTCAGGTTCTTCATCTGTAGCCTCTATGCTGCCCGGAAATAGAGCAACCAATAGAAAAAAAGCCAATATCTTAATTATCATCTTCTCTTTTTAATCACCCCTTTTCCTTTTTCAAGGACAGAAAGAGAGCTAATGCCAATATAATTATCTCAATAAAAGCGAAGGGATACCTAAGGAATTTATAATACAAAAAATATAACATACTACTCCAAAAGACAAATACTAATAGATTGGCTAATATGCTGAATTTCCTAATAAATTGTATTTCTGCACCATATTTAATACGGGAAATATTTAAGCATCCAAGTAACACCAATGTAACGGCAAGGATTGTTTATAGCTGCCTATTCTTCTATGGCTTCTTTAGCGCTGCCGACAACAATCGTTTTATTGACCAAATATCTATTCTCATTATCCACGCCATCAAAAATAACGATCCAGAGTTGGTTATTATCTGTTTGCCCCATAACCACATACTGGCCGTCTACATAATCAAAATGAGTTTTTACTAGATTAGGTGTATCAAACATCACACAGGTATCTTTAGGATAAAACTCTTCATAAGCACTCCCAATCAGTTTTACGGCAAAATCATGATACCCCGTTTTGTCAATTGTAAAATACTCAACATTGGCAGGGTGCAAATGAAGGAAATTTTGGTACGGAATAACGATAAAACCGTGATTATTTCCAATTTCCATAACTTCTTGCACTGATGCGTTTTTAAGTTCATATGTGTCTAGATTTTGTATTAACACATCTATTGCCAATCCTAGAGTATGTAAATCGGTTTTGTCGGAAAGATCGTCTTGAATGCCTATGCATAATCCTTCAAATACTCTTTTGTAATCTTTTGCATCATGATCATACTTGAAAAAAACAACATTTGGGCAATCACGATAATATGGGTTTACAAACACAGCGGCAATATTGTTTACGGTATTGGTAATATCTATTAGCTCATAGGCTGGTCCCATTTCAGGAAACAAAAGGTCCAATTCTGCCCGAACCCTTTCCTCATCTAGAGAAATCGGGATTTCATCATTGGCATACGCAACCAGAGTAAATAAAGATAATACTAAGATTCCAAAGAAAATCTTGATTCTCCTCATCTTACGGTTTCCACTCCTCTCTCAGCAATCCTGTAATATATTCGTCCATGATTGCCCCGTTGGCCATACAGATAAAGGCTTTTCTCCTCATGCCCTCAATTTTATAACCAAACTTCTCTTGAATTCTAAAGGAAGCGAGGTTACCTTCAGAAAAACCATTTTCAAGCCTTCGTAACCCCAGATTGTTAAAGGCAAATTCTATCCTTTTCCCAAAGGCTTCACTACCATATCCTTGGCCATGATATTTTGCATTTATCCAGATCCCGCCCCCGGCAGTGCCGTGAAGCCTGTCGATTTTATTCAAACTCACACCGCCAATGACTTTCTTCTCTGCTTTCAACTCTATGGCAAATTCATAGGAACTCCTGTTTTCGCCTTTTTTGGCGTTCTCGAGACAGTATTCAATCCATCTTTCCGCGTGTTCCTTTGTATAAGGATATGGGACATAAGCAAGCCATTTGGAGACTTCAAAATTATTCAAGCCTTCAACCAGATCATCCACATCACTCTTCTGCCACTCTCGCAAGATCAATCTTTTTGTATGTAATTCCATGCCGCTCATTTTTTACCTCCTATGCGCGAATTTTAGCCACGACAAGTCATACTTTGTCTGGGTTTATTACCCTGCTATAAGCAACATCAAGCGCGGTCACTACTCCTTATTCGTATAAATCTGTTTTTACCGAACTGAAGAACAAACGGCTCTCTTACGGTTACTTTGAGCATGGGGTCTTCGACCGTCACGCCGTTAATCTTAACGCCCCGCCCGGCAATACTCCTGCAGGCTTCTCTTTTTGAGGCCGAGAACCCGACCTGCTTCAAGAGGTCACAGAGCATGATCTCCGGCCCGGACACCGTAAATTCCAGCATTCTCTCCGGAGCGGCGCCGCCTGCCACCTGTAAATATCTTTGCCTGGCGCTCTCTGCCGCTTGCCGGCCATGGTACATTTCCGTAATCATAAAGGCATATTTAAGATGAGCCTCACGGATCTCCCGGCGGATTATCGCCTCGGCCTCCGGTTTCAAGGTATCTGTGGTCAGGACATAGTAGTCAAGCAACAGGTTATCCGGCACCTTCATTGCCTTTTCAAACATGATGTCGGCAGGCTCGTCAATGCCGATGTAATTCTCCAGCGACTTGCTCATTTTCTCCTTGCCGTCAAGCCCGACCAGAAGAGGAAAGGTAATCACCTCTTGTGGGGCCTGGCCGTAGGCGGCTTGCAGGTCACGGCCAACAAGCAGGTTGAAAGTCTGGTCGGTCCCGCCTACCTCGACATCGGCATTTATTGCCACCGAGTCATAACCCTGCACCAGCGGGTATAGAAGCTCATGCATGGAGATGGGCTGGTTTTGCGCGAGACGGTTCGCAAAATCGTCACGCTCAAGGATCCTTGCGACCGTATATTTGGAGCAGAGACTGATGACGTCGGCAAAATTCATTTTCGAAAGCCACTCGGAGTTATAGGCGATTTCGGTCTTTACCGGATCTAAAATCTTCGTCACTTGCTTAAAATAGCTCTCCCCGCTTGCCCTCGTTTCCTCCAGCGTCAGGGCGGGACGGGTCTTGCTCCTGCCGGTCGGGTCGCCAATCATGGCGGTAAAGTCCCCGATCACAAAGACAATCCTGTGCCCAAGCTCCTGGAATAACTTCAGCTTCCTCAGGACGACCGAATGGCCGAGGTGCAAGTCGGGACGGCTTGGGTCGGCGCCGAGCTTAATCGTCAAGCGTTTACCGCTGAGCAACTTCTCGGTCAGCCCCTGCTCGGAATAGATCTGGACCGCCCCGTTCTTTATCAGCTCAATTTTCTCCATGTCCAAGTCCAATATAGCTCCCCCCAAAAACAAAAAGCGGCCGGAAAGCTTTTCTCGGCTTTCTGGCCGCTATATGCTGATGCAAATGCTATCTTACCTTATTTTCGCATATAGGGAGAAAGCCCGTATTTAACAACACGGACGCGTAGGAATAATAATATGCACCTGTCATATTGATTTGCCGCACGAGCTTTCCCTCCTTTTGGAATTTAAACCAGTTTACCACGGATAAATAGCCTTTGTCAATAGTCTTCCTCAACTTCTTCCTGGGTTTTATGAACCGTGCCATGCGGATGCTAATGGTAATATCGTGCTAAATAAAAAATCCTTGGGCAGAAACAGATCTTTCATTTTCCCCACTTTCTTTCTTATACAAACCACTAGCCTTTCTTCTGGGATGATAAACAAATACTGCCCATGAGCGCCAAGGGCATAGAACATATTTATCTCCTCATTAATATCCTTGCCTGAAACCCACCAATGCAACCCGTAATTGCCAAACCAGCCCGGATAGCCATCAGAATGCACAGATGACATTGCTTTTATCCATTCATCGCTAAGAATTCTTTTATTTTCATAAATCCCATTATTCAAAACCATATACCCGATTTTCGCCAGATCCTTTGCCTTCATATGCAGCCCGGTTCCACCCATGGTCAAACCGTTTTGTTCTTTCCATTTCGTCTTCGTTATATCTAGCGGTTGAAAAAGAACCTCTTTTGCATACTCATGCGCAGAAACACCCGTATAATTAGATATAATTGCCGATAATAACAATGAATTCCCGTCGCAGTAGTTGAATTTCCCGATATTCCCGGCGATAACAGGCTTTGCTAATACATATTCCAGCCAATCACCCTTGACCATCTTATTGTAATCGATATTCCCTTTTTGCATCTCATTCCATTCTATCCCGGAAGTTATTGATAAAAGATTCCAAATGGTAACATCCCTGTATTTATCCATACTCATTTTTACCACGGGAAGATGGTCAATAATGGAATCATCAAGGTTTATCCTTTTGTGTTCTTCGAGAAGAATTCCGAAGAGAATAGAGATAATACTCTTGGTACATGAAAAAATGAAGTTCACCCTGTCTTCTGGATTATGCCAATCGACAATAACTGAACTATCTTTTATTATCACAACATCAGTAAAGACCGAAGACATCATCTCTGTCTTTTTTGTCAGTTCGACAGATATATTATCTTCTATCGTTATCACCCCTTATGCTGTACCGAGTTGACCTAAGACTTGCAAAGGCCGGTTCATCTTCGATCCATTTCCGGGGGAAGCCGTCTTCTACTGCTTTACGGAGGTACCGGAGGGCTTCGCTGACCTGCCCGTCATTGGCAAAGGACCTTGCCGCATTAAAATAAAACCAGCTTCGATTCTGGTGATTCATGATTCTTGAGTATGTTGCTTCAAGATCGTAGGACTCTAAACGGGCAAAGGCTTTTTTATAATAGTTGCCTGCGGTCTTGAAATCACCAAGTTCATAAAGAAGTAATGATTTCTAAAGATCTTCCTCGGGTATTTTCCCCGCAAGCCCTTGGTAAGCTCATCTTCCAGGGCCAGGGGGTGATAATGAAGATAGTAATCCAGAATATCCGCGTTTCTCCGTAAGCTTTGAAACAAGGTAGCAAATGTACCAAATACTTTATTTTTAATACGATCAAAATCACTTAGATGATCATTGACAAGATAAAAATTGTGCCCATAATCCCACACCAAGGCGAATGAAGGTTCATTGAGGCCATCGACAAAAACATCGCCAACAGCTTTGCCAGTGATAATTGCTTCAACTTGAAGGAACATATCCATTTTGTTGAGAAGCTTTTCAACAACCCCATAATTCTCAGGTTTCAACCGAATAGCGGGGGCAAGTTCTTCTTTTTTGCTCACGATAATAAACTCTCCTCGTTGCCTTGTCACTCTGCTTTTGGCGGCAACTTCACCGCCATTATTTTTTTATAATCTTCGAGAGTAGTTGCGTCGTTAATTCGAAGCATAATCCATTTACCCATTTTCATATAATCGCCGGCGTTATTATAGAGCTCAGCCGTTGCCGGGCTTAAGGCCGGTAAGATTGACTCCATGATCGGATCAAGCTTATAACTGATTACGATCATAACCGAAAAGGCGTTTTTTTCAGGGTACAGCGTACCCAATGCCTGGCCGCTTTTTTGAAATTTCACATTCCACCCGGGTTTTGCGGCACAGACACTATAGGATAATTTAGGTTTTGCGCTATAGGCAGAGTCCATATATTCCATTAATGATTGCCATAGCTCTTTCGCCTCACCGCCAATATAGCCGGCGATTTCATCCATTGACGGTTGTCTAGTTGATGGGAATACTTCATTCCATTCCATCTTATCATCCCTTTCTCTTTGTTATTATATAACATTATTATCAATTTTCTACCTTTTTTACCGGAGTACACATAAAAGTTAATGTCAGCTCGGGATCGCAGACACGGTTCTGATACCATTCCAGGTTGGGACGGGAATAATCGACCTCCCATCCACTATGGGGCAACCATTCTGCCAGCCATTTGTCCCATGCGGGTCCAATACCCTCAGTATCGCCAAAATGTACGGCAATGGCATATATTCCTTCCGGAACTATAAACTCTTTCAACCCATATTTATTGACAAAATCTTTGTCAACGGTCATCGCCGCATAAGATCGTTTTTCTTCAACAGGGATCTTTTCATCATGATCCGGAAAAACCGACATCCATTCCCTGCCATACTGGTGCAAGTTATTCTCCCCAAGTATCTTATGGAATTTCTCCCAAGCGATTGGCAGCCCCCAATAATCCCCGACATTTTCCACACAGACAATTCTTTTTTCGGGTAAGGTAATGATCTTCGTTTCCATATCATTTCCCCCTCTTCGATTCAGATAATACCATAGGGGCTTTGTTGCCGGTTTATAGTGAATACCGCTTTTGGAATAGAGCAACCCGTTCCAGTTGACAAAATTCCTTACTTCAGAAGGATTCAGGCCATACGCTGATTTAAAGGCTTTGCTAAAAGACTCTAAAGAATCATACCCTGAATCCAGGGCAATATCGGTAATCCGTTCATAAGTATTGTTCAGTTTGAAAGAAGCACGCTCCAGTCTTAACCGGCGAAGACAATTATGAACCGTCTCACCGGTAAACTCATGGAACATCCGGTGGAAATGATAAGGCGATGTGTGGATTATTTGAGAAAGGTAGCGTAAACTGATGGGTTTATGATCCGGTTCATCCAGTGATTCAATAATAGCCGCTATCGCCTTTTCGATTTTTTCATGCCAATCATGCCTTGTGGTATCTCTCATGGTATCTCAACCCCATTATAATACTGTCTTTTTGTATATACCTGTCATATCTTGCTGTTTTCGCGCGCACGCGCACCCATAATTCAAGAGGCCAAACTCAGACATTCCAAAGCTCTACTCAGGCTTGGCGAGCCGGACCGCGCGCTGCTTACTCATATCTGTAGGGCAATATCTCGGATAGTTTTACTATTCCATCGTCATCAACCATTATTTCTGTATCGAGGTTATCATAATTGATCCGGTACATAAATTCTCTGCATCTGCCACACGGCGGGTATATTTTGCCTCCCACACTAACCGCAACAATCTTCTGAATCCTTGATTCCCCATTGGCTATCATCTGGGCGATCGCAGAATGCTCGGCACAGAAACCCATGCCGGAAGAAGCATCGATATTTACCCCGACATAGACATGGCCTTTTTCCGTCAGCAAAGCGCTGGAGACCAGCCCCACATGGCAATACTCGGTTAACTGTCTTGGATTTACTTTTTCCAAGGCCATCTCCTTTAGCTGCTCAAATGTCATCAGTATCCCCCCTGCTTTTAATGTTCTTTATGGCTTTTGCTTTATGGTTTCTTACTTTCGCATCATGTAAAACCACCCGCGCGGGGCGGGCAACCCCTTCCCGGCCCGCTATATCTCAATGGCAAGGCCGTCATAGGCTATGCGAAAACCGTGTTCTCTGGCATAGCCATCAAATGCAGAGTATTCAAGAGCGCCTTCATGGGAGATATGGGTTGCATAAACCTCGCCGTTATCCTTTAACAAACCGCTTTTCCTAAACCTCTGCACGTGTTCGATAAAATCTTTGGCGCCCAAGTGATCTGCCGGTTTTGAATCATAACCAATGCCATATGTATAATCGAGAATCACTAGATCCAACCTTGTTCTTGTTGTTTCCAGATGATCCCACACTTCAGCAAAGATAACCGAAGTATCCGTCCCATAGAACAAACACTTGCCCATATATTCGATTTTGAAGAGAAAACATCCTTGCCGGCGAGGGCCGTGATTGGCAGGTAACCCTGTCACCCGGTAATCACCAACTTGGTAAGGTGTAAACGGTGCAGCCGGCAAAAGTCCAATCTTCAAATCCGCCTGGACCTTGCTCTCAAATATGCTGCCATAATCGCACCTGCGACCGATTGCGGCGTCCATCGCTTCTAAGGTCTCCCGGGAACCCACTAATAATAAATCCTTTGCAATATCAGTTCCATAACCGGCATGTCTGGAAATGATCATCTCCGGGTCAAAATGATCCTCATGGGCGTGGGTTTGCAGGCAGATGGAGATTCTGGAGAGATCGATCTTATACTCGTAAGACGCACCCATTATATCCGGTCCGAGATCAACTAGCAAATCATCGTTGATTATTATTGAAGATCTTCTCCTGAGATTCTTTCCCCCAACCCTCCGCGCAGTGGTGCAAAAGGGGCAATGACAAAACGGCAGCGGGGTTGAGGGCGATGCCTATAGGTTTTATAAACGGCAGCTTAATCCAGATCCCTTTGGGGTATAAGCTAACTTTAACCACGGGAAGAGACATCCCCCGACCCATTGCATATAAGTTACTCGCACATAAACTTGATGCGATCATCCTCCCTGAGCTATTGATTAAAGAGGCATTGTCGTGCAAAATGCCAATATCCCTGAATAGGACAGTGCCA
>Ga0209537_1005199_pt1 | contig 10485 bp, 7 predicted proteins | sample BioPla4DNA1_FD_187698 | JGI IMG/M metagenome (GOLD analysis project Ga0209537, IMG submission 187698) | Biogas fermentation microbial communities from Germany - Plant 4 DNA1 (SPAdes) (version 2) | ecosystem: Engineered > Bioreactor > Anaerobic > Digestate | place: Bielefeld, North...
TAGGGGCAGAGCCCCTATATGCAAGTTACATAACCCATAATTTAACATTTATGGGAGTCAGTCCAATAAATTTAAAACAATTTTGCCGACATTTATTGACTAACTGAACGATCGGGATTCCCCGGTTATCCAGCATTGGGTTTTCACGAGCCATTCCTTGACATTTAAATCTGTCAGAAACACCTCCCCATAAAAACATATCATATTCTCACTTTTATATTTGGTAACCTTGGGTCAAATTCCAAATCCATAAAGGACAATTGCTTTTTAATAATTCCTCTTTTTTCAAACGCTGGTTCAAAGCAAAATGTTTTAAACTCATTTTTATTAATATCTTCAACACTTTTAACATGAGGAAATATTAACTTAAGATATGCTGTAGTCATACGTTTAATAGCTGTAGTATCTCTTGTATCAGAACGTGGTGGAACCTCCAATAATTCTGAGACTAAGGCTGAGTACCTTAGCATTGTTCTCATATATGATAAAATTTCGGAAAAGTATTCAACATTTAATGTATATCCTTTAAGTTTCAAGTCTTCATTAACACGAGGCAATTTCCATCCCTCAATAAAGCCATGAAACCTATCTAAAAGAGCAGTATCATGGAAAAATGTTGGAAGTTCCATGAAATACTTTTTATTGATAGGTTTTCTTTCTGCATCTAAATCAATATTTCCAAGTAGGATTAAACCTGCTTGTGAAGTTTGTTTAGTATTTCCAACAGTAAAACTTCCGGATTCAAGATAATTCTTTAATGCGCCCCTTAACTCCTCTTCATTTTCAAAGGAGATAGTCTTAATCTCATCCATAGCTACAAATTCATAAGAAGCTAGTATTCCAGGTACATTAGTATTCATGTCATAGAACATTTTAGCCCTTGTAACTTTTCCGCCACTTATGTGCCAACCATATTTACTTAAATTGTCAAATATATATGACTTTCCTGTTCCTTTGGGTGCAAGTTCAATAATATTTAAATTTGGTTCGATAAATACAAGTAATCTTGTTAAAAAAAGTATCTTTTGAGTATAGTTTTCAAAACCATCAGGGTTATATTCCATACAACGGATTAAAAAATCAATCCATTCAGTTGTTTCAAATCGCTTTCTTGCTTCACAAAAATGTTCAAAATCTATCTTATATGGCTTAAAAGGCTTAAAATCTACTAATTCAGCATAGCCCTTTTCACGTCCTTCAGGTTGTACATAGTTTAAAGTAATAACTCCCCAGTTTTCTCCCTCATTGATGCTATCGTTTACCCTAATAACATAAGGGGCCACACGACCTTCATTGAGTTTAATGCCTATATCAGGAATAGCAAATTTATGTATTCCACTTTTCAAATCTGATTCGATTATAACTCTTGCGAGTACTTTTATCTCTTCCCCTTGAAGCAATCTACTTCTTATATTACTATCTTTAGTCGGAATATGATTTCCAAGGAAAGTTAATAGACCTTCCCTATCTACATTACCATTGTAATCTGAATATCTCTTAATCAACCAATCTTTAATAAACGAAGGTAAATTACTTCCAGCAAAAATGCTATATCTATCTGGATTTTTAAGTACTGATTCTTCAACAAAGCAAGTTTTAATTTTTAAATCCATTGCATTCATCAAAACAAATCATCCTCTTCCAACGTTGATTTTATATCAAAGGTAGTATTTTTAAGCCCAACAGAAACAGTTATTTTCTGTTTTCCTGCTTCTTTTAACTCTGCCTCCCAAACTCCATTATTATATATAAGGGAATATTCATTTCCGAATCCATCAGTAAGCCTAGGCTTTTCTTTTGGCTTAGGACTAATCTTAAATGATATTTTTTTATTTAGACCACTTACTTTTAAATTTATAGGTTTAACTTTGTAGTCAATATCTAAAATTTCTTCTTTAGTAACAAGAATAAACGGAACAATTACTTCTTCAGGTGTAGCTCCTCCATGCACTTCGAAAGCTGATCTATTGCATAATGAAACATCTTTCAAAGCAATAACCCATCGTTCATCATAATCTGTATTTTTATAAACGATATAGTTCTCATTTTCATTTATACTATTATCCTTACATAAAAGGCATCTACCATCGTGTTCAGCATCTTGATAATCATATGTCTTGGAACTCATAACAAGCCTGTGCAAGGCTGTACATCCATGGTCAGCAATAATAGCCACAATCTCATCTTGTTTTAAATGAATATATGTATCGAAAATACTAACGATTTTATCTATAGCTTTTATTATAGAATCTGGAGACTTATAATACTGATCATGTATAACGTCTCTATCGAAATCTTGGATATACAATTTCTCTATATCGAAACTATAGTTATTGTATTTAGTGGTTGATGGTAACTTGCATTTGGCGTATAAAGCCTTCTTAATATACCACTTCTTTTTCCTTATTAAATGTATTAATAAAGTTATATACTCAGCTCCAACTCCATCAAGCAAAATCACCCTATCTACTTTCTCTTTTTTTACAAGTTCATTAACAAACTCTAAATTGTGATTGTAATACCACTTATAAAACTTATTACTATTTTCATTCACTTGCAGCAGCAATTGTTTTAATTCTTCAGTATAAAAATCTTTTATCTTTGCTTGTTTGTAGTGGTTTAAGTAATCCTCAATCCATTCGTTTTCTTCACTAACATCCATTTCACTATCTTGACCAAGATAAGCAGCAAACTCTGGATAAATATTAGTTAGTTCTTCCATTGAATAAATATTTTCTTTGTAAAAATCAATAATTTTTTTCTTCTCAAATTGTGTGGTTGCTGTTAATAACTCCTTTTTAATATTTAAATCATTTATTGACTCAAAAGCAAGTTTAAATTCATTTTCAAACAGATCAAAATTATTATAATAGTTACTAATAGTAAAAATTAAATCCTTTCTTTGACAAGATAAATCAAATCTCTCGTGCTCAAATATAGCCATCCAAACAGTTCTGACAAATTCATCATCATCGTATGACTTAACACTATTTAATATAATTGCTAAGTATTCAGGAATATTATTAATAAGATGCTGATACTCCCTAAAGAATAATAAAAGTAACCATTTATTATATTCATTTTTGCTACTAAACCATAATTTTATAAAATCTGCATTCAAAGCATTATTTATATTGAAAACATTTTCAATCAACTGGTTTAAACTCTTACTCCTATTCTTATAAACATCTTTTAATAATTGTTTCCACAAATGCTTTTCATTTTCTAAAAATAATGATTTGAGGTTATATCCAAAAATTTTATGTAATATATCTTTTTCGTTTTCCAATTTTTCAACAACAAAAACATTATCTGGTTTTGCATAGTTATACCAATAATTTAATGTCTTGGAGTTACAAACAAGAGGATATTCTATTTTATTAATTCTTTTCCAAATAGACAACCAGCTTCTTACAGTTGATAACTGAATATCCATAAATTCCGCAATAGAGCTATTATCGGTAAAATACAATTTTATATAATCCATCTCTTCTTTAAACTCAGGAAATATCAACGGATTAAAAAATTTTAATCTATTATGTCTCTCATTGCACAACTTATATATCTGATCATACAGACCATAACAAAAGATGAAAATTCGTCTTGAAGCATTTTCTTTACTATTCTCTATATCAGTAATCAAAGAAATTAATAGGGATTCGAATTCGGATTTTTTATAAAACCGAACTAACTCGGAAAAACCCATTACAACAATATCTTTATCTTTTTTTTGTGCTTTTATTGCATCAAGCAATAACGTACTATCAATCCATCCGTCATCTTTTTTTAAAAGTGAAGATAGTTCAAGGATTTCTGCACCTAATTTAAGACATTTTGTTGCTAAGTCAGTCCCAAGCATAGTAAATGGCAAAATAACAAATCTAACCGGATAGCGGCAATAACTTCCAGTCTTCTTTTTATCCTCTTCCAACAAAGTAATATATTTATTTAGAAGAATATCATCCACTAACAAAACCCCCTCATCCAAAGAACCTTTCAAAAACTTCAGCCAAGGTTGGGTTTTCATCTATAATTCTAGTTATTATTTCTTTAAACTCATCAATTGTACCATTAAAATCTCTAATACGATTTTTAACATTTTCTGCAGATTTTGTTGCTGTTTTATTGTTATTTGCTCCTTCATTGCCTTTGTAATTTTGCAATGTTTTTTCATCACTTTCATCACTTGTTTGTCTATCTTCTACTTTGCTTCCATTAAAAGAACCACCGTATACTCCCTCATAAAAATTATCGGTTGTATTCCAATTTGTGCTTTTGCTATTATCATTCTGAGAGGAATTCGATTTACTATTACGTATAGCCAGCCACTTCCATGTAATTTGCTCTACCTCACTCTCTTCCCAAAAAGCCTTATTCTCTTGCAAAGTTTTTTCCATGTATGCCATTAACTCAGGTATTTCCTCTTGTTTTATGTTTGCATCCTTTATCTGTAATATATAGCATTTCAATCCATGATCTTTATCAGAGCTTATAAGAGCATGAGATAAATCAATATAATTTTCTGAAATCAATTCTAACAGCTCACAAATGTCTGACTGTTGTATTTCACCATCAATCGTCTTTGTAAATTTAAATAGGCAGTCTAAGGCTTTTTTAAAACCTTCATTTTCATTACCACAGTATTTCAGTGTCCACAATGGCGAATTGTGGTTTTTAACAAATTTATCCCTTATAGTCCATTTAGTGTTTACAAGCCCTTCGCTTGTATCTAATTCAAAAAGCTTCTTTAGTTGTTCTATTAATCTTCTTTCTTCATCTGTGCTAAATCTTATTGCAAGTTTATCTCTATCCTTTCCTTCCTGCCAATAATTGAAGAGTGATACTATAAGATCACGCATAATATTCTTATCAACTAGTTTTCCTGTACCTTCTTTGTAGATTCTTCCCACATATGGCTTTAATACGAAAGATATAGCTGCCATACTAACAATGTTTTGATATATGCCATAGGGTGGTTTTGTAAGAAAACTTAATATGTCTCCCAAATTAACAATAGATTTTTTCTGAGCTACTTTAATAGCCTCATTTACTTTTTGCGAAATAATATACAATGGGTGTTCCGCTGGAACATTATCTCTAAATTCCATTTTATTGTCAATAATATAATCTCCGACAGAATTCTTAATCATATTTTTTAAATATGAAAGGTTTCCAACAAGCTTTTCCTCAAGTTCTGACCTTGTATCATTAAATATAAATCTTTCAACCGCAACCTTAGAATTCTGCTTTTTCCATATTGATTCTGTCTTTAGATTAAAAACTTTTTCTAAACCACAGTTAAAAACAATTTTTACAATTTCTGTGTCTATATAATTAGATAACAATTTAACAGGTTTGCTTACACTTTCACCTCGAAATACTATCTCAGCGTCTGGCGAATCTACAATAGCTCTAATCCATTCTTTTACCCATTTAATCGCTCTTTTTTCATACTCTTCTTTATCATTTGCTAACCCATGGTTTTTTGCAACTACGCTAGTTGCGATATTATCAACATATCCCTCTAATCGTTTATTTCCTATTGGTTCCTTCATCATTAAGAACGTGATGTTAGAAAATTCCTCTTGCTTTGACAATTCCAACAAGTAATGTTTTGTTTCATTAAAAGGTCTTTCATTTCGACCAATAATTTCATTAAGGTTTTTTGTATCTCCTCTAAAAAGAACAACTACAATAGATAATGCATATGAAGTCGTGAAAGCTGAACTCAATTTGTTCCTAATTGAGTAATCGTTTTCGCCTCCCCATATAAACTTTATTTCAACCTCTCTCACTATTTGTCTTTTTATTTCTTTCTCTAATACAGCCCTTTCAACAGGGTATTGATTTACAAGTTTTGTAATGTCCTCATATTTTCTATATTCTCTATTCTTTTCATCCATTACTTGTTTAACTGGTAAGCTTGTAAAGGCAATTTCGAAAATGTCATCAGGCGATCTATGGATTATTTGATGATTATCAATATAATCTAAAACTACATTTATTTGTTCTGAAGAATAAACACCTTTAAATGCAGCAATAATATTATCAACACTGGGTATAACCAAATTTTTTTCATCACTAATGGTTGCAGTCATGGTCATTTTATAAAGAATATTAAGTAAAAGAATTACTTTAAATACTGCAATGTGAATTTCATCCTTTTGGCTAATTTGCTCATAATACAATTTGTATTTACTGACAACCGTATCAAATCTGTTTATACCATCTTGTTCAAAATCTTCCATAAAAAAGTCCCATATATAATCAGCTGTTAGAAAGCTTATATCCTCTACGTTTTTTTCAAGATACTGTCTGAAGCCTTTTATATCATCATTGAGAAATTTAAATATACTTCGTTCAGTAGAACCAATATTTCTTGATACAAATGTGGCCAGATAAGCAGTATATGGATGAATGGGGTATATTTCTTTTATTTTTTCTTTAATTAAAGATCGCATAGGTATGTTTTGAACAAGTTTATTTATAACATCAATAACTCCGATGTTTTCATCAACGTACTTTTTCTTTAAATTATTCCATTTTTCCTGATCCTTTTTTAGGATTGCACTGGATATTATATGATATGTTGTATTAGGTTGCATATCATAACTCATTTCTCGGAAACGAGCTTTTGCCATAGACTTTTCGTCTTCTCTCAGTTCTTTATAGCTCTCAAGAACTTCAAGCTTTTTATGAGTAACTAAATATACATATATACCGGCCTTACTTAACTCCGCAATATCTTGTATTTCATTAAGCAAGGCTTTACGTTCACTAGTTTCTAAAACTGATGTAAACTCATCCCAAAAAATAACAATATAATTAGCAATACCTTTGTTTTTTAGCTCAGTTAAAACCTCAGTAAGCCAACTCTCTATTGATGAATTAGCTATAACAAGATTAGCTGCTTTCAGCTCATTAGTTAATATCCTTAGTAGTTTACCATTACCTCTTGAAAGTTCAGAAATAATATCATTTTTACTATTTATATACATAGATAGCTCTTGATTTCTACCAATAATTTCATCCCAAAATTTCTCAAGCCTTGCATCAGATAGTTTTTCAATCATTAAATCGAAGTCTGTTTTTGTATTAAATTCTATCCCGGTTTTAAAAATTGCTTTATTTACCGCATTCTGGATAGTATAATGTAAGTCAGCCGCATCGACAATTGCATTTAACCCTTTAAGTACAACAGGAAACACCTTGTTTTCTTTTCTGAAAGAAGCAAGTTTTTCTCTTACCTGGATACTATTAATTTGAACAAGATAATCATCCAATGAAATCAAATCGTCTGATAATAAATGTTTAATAACCGATGTAGAATGGCTTTTACCCGTACCATAAGTACCCTGAATCCATATTGATTTTTTCTTCTGCTCTTCGCTTGTCATTAAACAATCTAAAACATTATCTAAAATAAACTCAAACTGCTCATTAGAAATAAACCTTTTCCAGTAATTTTCTTTTTCATCCATGATGTCAAATACATCCTGGAAATATGAATGTATACCAACGACCTCAGAGTATTTCATTATTCAGACCTCCAGTTACATTAACATTATAAGAACAAACTACATCCTTGTTCTTTGAAGTAACTAATTTTTTCTATTAAAGCATCAACGCTTGTATCTAAAAAATTACTTAAACAATCCAAACACATAAACTGCTTTGTTTGCCTTCCAAGCAATTTTTTATTTAACCCTATAGTGTCCTTATCAAGCTTCTTTTTACACTCGTAACAAAATTTCATTGCTTATCACCTCTGCATAAGCAACTTAAGTACTTCAAGGGAATTTGAGTCTTCGTTGATATGAATATTATCAAGCCCTCCTAGTAAGTCAGCCTTGATTACTCCATATTCCTGCAAAGCTCGCAAGCAATTCAAGAAATAATCAACAGAAACACCAAACAACTGAAATGGACCTGTCTCACCTTTTTCATAGAAATCTGATACTGTCCACTCATATATCCCTTTTGTTTCTGATAACTTATATAGAAAATAACAAATTGCAATTGGACTTATAAAATCTCCACCTACTTTTGTAACACTCTTCGTTGCATTTCCCTTCCGTTCCGTTACCCCCAGTTCAAGTCGTGACCCAAGTGGTGATTCATTAAAGGTATTTATAATAGCATCCAATGGATTACCAAGAGTACCGTCTGAAAAACTTGGGAAAGCTTCTTTTAACATTGCGTGCAGCTCTGGCTTTGTATAAGAAATATTATTTTTTACGTCCTCAACATACCACTTAACAATCGTGGAGTTAAAATAAAGGTTAATCCACACAATTTGCCATACAAGTAGAGGCTCTTTGTAGAACTCCTGTTTTAAAATCTGAGCTAGATTTGTAGTTTTCTTTTCTTTGATTTCCAGCAATTCGGCTTCTCTAAGCCAGTTAATCATAGCCGGAATTTGTCGTACTCCTAATCCTCCATTATTTATAAACCAATTATCCATCTCATCAAAGAAGTTTGCTAACCACATCTCTCTTAAACCAAATGTTGAATATTTATCGATTCCTGAAGATTTTACACTCAATTTTGTTTCCCCCTCCGATACTGCCTTTCTATCAGCTATTATACACCCTTTACTATTAATATTTAAACAATTTTTGCATTTTGTGCATAAACTGGTATCAATATCTAGTCTTGGATACACCCTTAAAGCACCTGTAGGACATTCAACTTCGCAAACTCCACACCCTTCACAGAATGCTGCTTTGTTGACTATTTTATATAAAGCACTGGTAAAAAGTACTTTATTTGTTGTATTATGTATTTTTATGACTAATTTTTCTTTAATTTTTTCAATATCAAACTTATAAACTTCATTACTATGCTTGATTTCTCCTAAGTATTTGTTATCGCTGCTTTGCTTTATTATATAATCACCTACGACACATAACCAATTGAATATATCCACTTTAGGATTAGTAATAACAGCCTCAAAATTTGGCTCTTTTGTTATTACGTCAACCCGCGAATCATCATTATTTAACCCTTTTCCACCAGCATTCTTTTTCCAATTACCTGAATCTATATAATCATCAATTTTGTGTTTAGAGTTAATCCCTATATTTTTGGCCATTTTCTCAATTACCTGAACATATTTTTTTGCAAGATCTGGATATAACTTTCTAATAATAAACTCAGACCAATCAGAAGCAAAAGGACATACACTACACCCCACCCTAGTTAATCCATATCTATAAGCTTGGTTAATTTTTATATTTCTGTAAAACATATAAAGGTATATTTCAGTCAAATTCCATCTAAAAATTGCCCTCGAGTTTATTAAATTTATATGTTTAACTCCTTCCCCAATCCTATTGTATGTATCTCTTTTATTGCTTTCTTCAGAGCGAACACCTTCAAATACAACAAGTTTGGGCTGCCTTTCGGTTGATAACAACTCTTTCATTTTTCTTCCGAAAAGTGCTGTCTTTAACACAGAACAACACCACCTATTAATTCTACTTGGTGGTCCATAGCTTTCCCAAAGATCCAACGCTTTTTTATTGCTTTTTGCAGCCACAAACTCTAAACCTTCATATTTTTCCGTATAAAATTTTTCTGTATATTTAACTGTCTCATAAGTAAAAGGAATCTCCATATCTGTATCTGTAAAAACAACTTTATAGTCATTTGGAGGAATAACACGACTAACAATGTCTAAAATTACCTGCGAGTCTTTTCCTCCACTAAAAGCGACAACAAAACCATCTACCTTTTTCCCATACTTTGTATAAGTATCCTTTACAAAGTCCATTGCTTCATTTTCAAGTGCATAAATAGACTTTATGTTTTTTTGAAGCACTTTTTCTATAGGAATTGAATCAAAAAATTTAAAACTACACTCCTTTGCAAATTCTATTCTAGGATCTTTATATAAACTTCCACCTCGAGCTTCTGCCACTAATTCACCTTTATAATAATAACGTCTATCAATAGCCCAAAGAATAGGAAGCTCATTTCTAGGGTAATCAAACTTAACATTAAAACCTAATAAGTCAAGTTCTTCATAAAAAACTGGTCTTACTGGCTGAATTTGCTCATTTTCCGGAATTGCGTCTGAAAGTATTATTCCATTATTCTCTTTATCCCAGCAAAGTTTAAACATTTACTTATCATCCTTTGAATCATTATGATTTTTCAAAAATAGCATACCTTTGTTTTTTTTAATATCCTTGCGTCTTCAGGCTTATTAGCATCTTTGGGAATCAGCCATGTTTTTCCTATTTTTGCTACTCCCATAATTCTGTTTTCAGCACAAAGTATAGCAACTCTCCTCGAAGATATACCCCATTTTTTAGCTGCTTCTGATGTTGAAATATATTCCATATTTAACCCTCATTCATACAAAAATTATCCATCACAATTATATTCATTTATCTGAACAAAAGCAATATAAACTCAAAGATTGGTCGTGTCAACTTGTTTTAGGTTTTATGTCACTGTCTCCCCTCTTTTTGGGCAAGG
>Ga0209537_1005201_pt1 | contig 10483 bp, 10 predicted proteins | sample BioPla4DNA1_FD_187698 | JGI IMG/M metagenome (GOLD analysis project Ga0209537, IMG submission 187698) | Biogas fermentation microbial communities from Germany - Plant 4 DNA1 (SPAdes) (version 2) | ecosystem: Engineered > Bioreactor > Anaerobic > Digestate | place: Bielefeld, North...
CATAATGCAAAGATTCGATTGATGAGCAAGCCTGGAAAGGGTACAACGATTACAGTTATATTTAGTCGTGAACAATAGAACCGAATAGCACGGTGTTTTGTTGATATGTTTCCGCATACCTAGATTATTTTAAAAACAACCAAAAACCATTGACATGTTCCCGTAAACGTAAGGTTCAAAAAATCAGCATAAGACATCAATCCAAGCGGCTCGGGCCATGTGGAGACGGTAGTATCGATCTCAAGGAAAAATAAATAAGTGTTCTTGTTGCTTCAAGAATACAAAAAACAGCATATAATAAGGCCTTAACTCCATCTCATTAGTTCTAATGAGATGGAGTTTTATCGTTTTCATATGAATTATTGAAGTGACGTTGTTTGTATCGCAAGCTATATTAAAGTTGTCCCAGTCTATTTAGGAGGTGATTTTCTCGGGGTTTTATGGGTAAGAACAAAGAAATGCTCTTGAGGTTAAAATCCGAAACTCGAAAGATACATGAAAAGAAGCTGAGTATTGTATTTTAATGAAACTTTTATGGTGTGCGAACGTCAACTCTAAACTGATCCAGTTGATCAGTGAAAGTGATCCACCCATGATCTTTTGAATCTGATCCACTTGATCACTGGATCACCATTAAATTACCCCCGATAACCATGATTCGCTGGGAGAATTATATACTCAAGGCATAGCCACACTTCCTGTTTCCTTGCTCAATCTTTGCTTAAACCGATAAGACTCCGCATTCATGTTGAGTATGTGGGCATGGTGAGTCAATCGATCAATTAGCGCTGCCGTTAGCATCGAATCGGGAAAAAGTTCTCCCCAGCGCGAGAATTCCAGGTTAGTAGTAATAATTACGCTACCCCGCTCATTTCTAATAGACAGCACATGGAACAGTAATTCAGACTGGCTTTTCGAAAAAGTCAGGTATGACAGTTCATCCACAATCAAGAGATCCACTTTCTCGAGTTTTTGTTCCAAACGGCTTAACCTATGGTCATCCCTGGCCTCCACTAGTTCAGTGACCAAGTTAGCTGCTGTGTAGAAAAGGACTTTGTACTTCTGTTTACAGAGCCTGATACCCAACCCAATGGCAAGATGGGTTTTGCCTGTGCCAGGATTACCGATCATGATAATATTCTCATGCCTATCTATAAATTCACCTGTGGCAAGTTGCCAGACAACTGCTTCTTCTACATGGGGCAAGTTTTTGAAATCAAAATCATCCAGGCTCTTTTTTAATGGAAAACGTGCTGCTCTCATTCTTCTGACCTGCTGGTTTAGCTGCCGTTGCTCAACTTCTCTGCTCATGAGTTCACATAAAAATTGTTCATATCCCCAGCCTTGTTCCTCAGCTTGGCGCAGCACTTCTTCATAACGGGAAACCGTCGGAAGCTTAAGTTGTTTGGCATGAAGCTTGATCAATTCTCCGTAGGCAGTCAATTAAGACCACCTCCGGGGTTGAGAAACTGATCGTAACGGCTGATATCAACCGCTTTTACTTGAGGACCTCTATTATCAAGGGTTATTAGTTCTTTTTTATTGTTGTCTATGTAATAGCCTACTATTTCTATTGAGTACTGGTCGTTCTGTCTCGCTTTTCTGATAGCCTGTGTTACCTGCTCAAGTCCGCGCTCAGCAATCAAGCGCACGCAGCAGACGAACCATTCCTTTGTCTGGACTTGTCAAATGTTTGGCAAAGCTCCAGATTTCATCAGGTAAATTAGCTTGCCTTACTGGGCGGGCATGAAAAACAGCCCCGGGTTTCTTTTCCAGCAGGGGAATGTAATGTTCTACCTGGTAAATTGTTTTATTACAGCTGTAGCAGCGCTTATGTTGAGCAATCTTTTCTCCCCGGTGGTAGATCTCTACTTCGAAAGCGCTCCCTTTGACGGTAACTGTATGATTAGCCCATCTAACCGGAACTGAGTATTGGTTGCTGTCAAAGGAAACTGTTGAAAAATAGTTTACTTTCGGTTCTGAGATTCTTGCTGTTTCATATGGAGTTAAGGGCAGAGGGGTAAGGGCTGTCTTTTCAATAGCAAAGGAATCGTTTACTGGCATTTCTCTGCCTTGAATATGGTGTTCTGCAATGTAATCCAAGCAGTATTCACGTAAAAGTTGGTTTAGTTCGTCCCAGTCTTTTACCTTCAGCATTGGCACCAGAGCATTCCGCCGCACAAGCCCAACCAGGCCCTCTACCAATCCCTTTTCATGGGCTTTTTGGATATTGCAAAAATTAGCTTTATAGGCGTAATGGGCTCTGAATGCCAGGAATTTATCTTGTTCTTTTGCTGTTTTGCCCCAGCCATCTCTGACTGCTGTTTTTAAATTGTCATAGATAAGAGTTTTTGGTACCCCTCCGAAGAACTCAAAGGCCATTTTGTGTCCTTCGTAAAATGCCTCTTCTCTTTGAGAGGGGTAGGCAATAACAAATGGGGCACAACTATAGCAAAGTCGAAAACATAATAAGTTTACTGTAATCTTTTTGCCACCCATGATCACTTTTGCTGTACCCCAGTCAACCTGAACTGCTTCTCCTGGTGAGAATGCCAGTGGCACAAAGACCTCTTTTCTCTTGGCTCTTAATTGTGATACAAGCCGGCGTACTGTGGATTCTGCACCTTGAAAATCCAGCTCTTTTTTCAGGCGTTTATAAATATTGTGTGCTGTATGCCGCTGTTTTGGGTCAGTATTTTTATCTTCTTCCAGACAGTCATTCACAAATTGCCGCACTTCAGGTGTAATTACTCTGCTGCAATCTCCGGACGGTTTTTTGCGTTTACCTGGAATGTTTTCTCCGTGACAGTATCTTCTGACGGTATTACGAGATATTCCAAGCCTTCTTGCTATTTCTCTTTGAGAAAGACCTTCCACTGCATATAGGTATCTGATATTCTTATATTGATCCACTCTAATCACTCCTCTTACCCCCGTATCACTGTTTTCTATCAATTCAATGATACAGGGTATTTGATTGGAGTGGATCACTTTCGTTTGATCACTAGGGCTGTTTTTGGATCAGTTTCATTTTAGCGATTATAATTAACCTGCGCGGTGACAGCTATCGAATTCGCAACCGTTTGGTTCCACCAAATCCGACTGATGCAAAGGAGGGATGAATTTCCAGGATTTAGTTGACGACTTTTCGTGGCCAAAAAGGGACATGCGGACAAAATCTTGGACTCTAAAGGAGACAGGAGGAGTCCGTATGTATACAAAAGAAGAACGCGAAAAGGCGATTAAGCTCTACATCAAGTATGACAAATGTGCAGCAGATGTAATTCGTGAACTTGGTTATCCGGATCGAAAAACGTTAACAAGCTGGTATAAGACATATTTAGATACCGGGATGTTTTGGAAACAGTATTCACGATGCTCTAAATTTTCACCTGAGCAGAAGAAGGCTGCGGTAGAGTACTATCTTCAACACGGCCGCAATCTATCACGGACAATCAGGGCACTGGGGTACCCTTCACGGGAAACACTCAGATCGTGGTGTGATGAGTTGTTGCCGGATCGGCGTAAAAGGCGTGTCGGAGGTATAGGATTTACCCCTGAACAGAAGAAAGAAGCAGTTTTCGCACTATGCACCCGAACTAGGACCGCTAAAAATGTAGCTAAAAACTATGGCGTCACCCGGGAAACATTGTATAATTGGAAAAATGATCTGCTTGGCGGGGGAGGAAACGTAAAAATGCCTGGCAAAACAGATAAACCGCTACCTGATGACAGGGACGCCCTTTTATCTGAAATTGAAACACTGAAACGTCAAATAAAAAGGCTTCAGCTTGAGAAGGACGTTCTAGAAGGGACGGTGGAAATCTTAAAAAAAGACCCGAGCGTCGATCCGGAAAATCTGACAAACAAAGAGAAAACCATCCTGGTCGACGCCCTAAAACGTGAGTACCCTTTGAAGGAATTGCTAGCCTACCTCAGACTTGCGCGTAGCAGCTACTTCTATCATCGGAAAATTGCATCATTGCCAGACAAGTATGAAAAGCTTCGGCACCGCGTTATAGAGCTATTTCTTGAAAATAAGGAACGATACGGATATCGCCGGCTCCATGCCCTATTAGTGCGGGAAGGGACACGTGTTTCTGAAAAGGTTGTGCGGCGCATAATGTTTGAATGTGGCCTAGTTGTTGTAATGAAAAAGAAACGCACATACAAAGCGAACCAAGGCGAAGTTGCACCCGCTGCGGATAACCTGATTAAGCGTGATTTTCATGCAGAAGCACCGAACGTCAAATGGATCACCGATATAACAGAGTTCTCAATCCCAGCCGTGCGCAAGGTCAAGGGAGGTGTTTCCACAAGTTCCCTCTGAAAAAACACGCTAAAGGTTTTTCGTATTAGCATACATTACAGTTTATCAATAGACAAATTGAGCGATTGCCATTGGGCAAAAAAAGCACCCTGGTTAAGGTGCCCTCACTTTACTATTTATATCGATAAATATTTTGCATACTCATAAGAGATCGGCTGATACTCAGGCGTATTTCGGTAGGCTTCTTCCTCATGCATTTTATTTACAATTTGTGTTGTAGTATAGTTTTTAAACCGTTCAATAACTTCATCAATCACTTGAATTTCTGTATCAGATAGTATCTCTACTTTAAAATCCAGCGTTGCTTTAAATTTATAGCCAATATATTCATCATACTGTACAATATCGTACTCTACTCCCTCTAAAAGAACTAGAGTTTCATAGCCTTCCGGGACCGCACCCATAGGGAGGGCATTGTAAACTAGGCCCGTAATAGCTTTTTTTTCTCGTTTGTAATGTAAATTGTCGCAAAACCAAAGCATTTTCATTAATTTTACCTTATGAAGGTTCGGCACATTTTTCGCCAAATAATTAATTACTTCTACTACTTTATCAATATTTAAATCAACGTTGCCTGTTAGATTGCTCTTACCGTCATATTTAGCGTAGGCTGCCTCAATGGACTCTATTAAATATTTGTTTCGATTTCGGTGATAGTGTTCTTTGGCTTTGCTTAAATATTTACGATAGGCTTTATCTGTAAGTTCCCTTTTTGACCTATTTAAAAGTTCGATAAACCATTTGGGATCACTGGATACTTTTCTCAGGACATCATCATGAACGCCGTCTTGCACTTGATGATTTTCATATCTTGTAATGGTAGATGAACCCCAGCCTAATATCTTAGAAAAATCCTTCTGACTCACATCATACATATTTCTAATTTCGATTATTTCTTGACTCGTCAATAATCCTACTTCTTTTCTGTAGGCATCTTTAAAGGCTAGATCATTCGTTTCAAGGCTATCCTCATAGGTCAGGTATTCCTCTGTACGGTCACAATACTCATATTTTGCTGGATATTTTACCCTAACACCTTTAAAAATGCTTTCTTCCTGTACTTCTACTTTTTTTACTTCATGTTCTTCCATGCAACTAAGGCACAGTTTTTTTCCCGTACTGATTACTTTCACAGATCATCCCTCCTTAATTCGCAAAGGGAAAACGCACTTCTGAAAACGGGATTGTAGAAAAATGAAAGGACAAGATAAATATATAATTCCTTTGTATGATTTCTACTCGAAACTTGATATAGACATCCTTTCCCATATATCGCTTTCCAAACACCCAAAGTTCAGAGCGTTTAGGGTACCTAATATCTTTCACCGTCTCAATATAGTTTTGTACTTTCAAGTTGGCCAGTTCTCTTCTCATGGCTTCCTTTGGTGATTCGTCAGGAAACAACTCTGCTACGGTGTAGACATTTGTATATTCTTTTTGCCTATTTTGATCGACACAACGCTCTTCTTGAAAATGAATTAGTGTGCTTTCATCTTGCAGCGCATATCGGAGCTTTGAAAGATAGGCTGCTACATCTTCTCTAGTCTTAGGTACCTTATTAAATTTACCTTTTGATTCATTCATTATACCACCCAGGTTACCTTGCGTCAATAATTTTGGTGTCATTTGACACCATTATTTACAGTTCATGATTGCTACTTGTACATTATTGCGTACATCTTGAAAAATCGGTATAAAAATCAATAGTTTTACCAATTATTTCTTTCTTCGTTGTTAAGCCCTTTTCCTTCTTTAATACCTTACTTACCATCAAAACACCATTAACCCCTGCTCATCGCACACCGACTTACCCCTTACATTCCAACAAAGCGGCACTGGTTAGAAGACCTGGCTATTTTTGCTTTTTGACATATGAGGAGAGAAATGTGAAGTGCTGTTGCCTTTATGCCTATCTCCTTATATAATAAATTTAGATAATTTTGGCAAAATAGGATGTCTGGCATCCGTGAAGTAAGCGGTAGAAAAACGGCAATGGCAGGCGTCAAAAAAGGTGATAAGAATTGGGGAATAACAAAAGTAATATCGAAGACAGGCAAAACGATATTATAGAGTTGTTTCAAACGGTTTTCGGCAAAGAAGAACTGCTTGCCAGGCTTTTCGATTGCTTCCCCTATCCGATTCAGATCTACGCTCCCGACGGGACGTCAGTGCTGGTGAATAAGGCTCTGCTAGCTGAGTATGGCGCTGTCAGCCCCGACCTGGTTGTCGGAAAATACAATGTATTTAAAGATCCTGACGTTATTGCCACAGGTCAGCTCCATGCGTTAAAGCGGGCATTTAGTGGCGAAACCGTCTTTTTTCCAGATGTCAGAGTGCCTTTGGAAAGTATTACGAAGCGTTACGGTATACAGGACTCCGATGTGGAGGCCGTATATCAGGACATTACGGTTTTCCCTATCCTGGATAACGAAAAACGAGTGATATATGTAGCGGCAGTTTTGATCAACAGAAGGGTTTATCGCGGCAAGGATGAAATCGAAAGGGCGAAAGAATACATAGAAACCCACTGGCAGGAAGAGTTTAACTTAAGCGAAACGGCAAAGGCAGCAGGTCTGAGCAAAGGGCATTTCATTAAACTGTTCAAGAAACATACCGGCGTAACCCCACATGAGTATTATATCAATTATAAGATCAGCAAAGTGAAAGAGAAACTCCTGGATTCCAACCTCTCCATCGCCCAAGCCTTTGCCGCCTGCAATATTAGGTATAGCGGCCATTTCGCTAAAGTATTTAAAGACAAAACCGGCGTCTCTCCTTCTGCTTATCGAAAATGTCAGCTTAATAAGAAGTGAGGGTCAATCCATGAAAGGTCAGGTTGAGGGTGCACAAAGGGGCGAAAAACAAGAACTGCTTGCCAGGCTTTTCGAGTGCTTCCCCTATCCGATTCAGATTTTTTCTATTGATGGGACCGCGAGGATTATTAACAAAGCGGCGCTGGATTTGATAGGCATCAGAAGCGTGGAATCCCATGTGGGTAAATACAATGTTTTTGAGGATCCCATCGTGCGTGAGCTTGGCGTCATGGACAAGGTCAGGCAGGTATTGACAGGAAAAACCGTATATCTTACCGATTTCAATGCGTCCTATCAAGATATGATCCGGTATTTTAATGTGGTAGACAGGGATATACAGACCATAAATGCAGATATTACATGTTTTCCTTTGGTTAACGCTGATGGTGCAGTAGAATATTTTGCCGCCGTTTTTAATTTTAAGAAAATATACCGGGGGAGAGAAGAAATTCAACGGGGCAAACAATACATAGAAAGCCACTGGCAGGAGCCTTTTGACCTGAACAAAACGGCCAAGGCGGCCTGCCTCAGCAAGGCACATTTCACCAAACTGTTTAAGAAGCATACCGGCGTAACGCCCCATGAGTATTATATCAATTATAAGATCAGCAAAGTGAAAGAGAAACTCCTGGATACCAACCTCTCCATCGCCCAGGCCTTTGCCGCCTGCAACATGAATTATAACGGCCATTCGGCAAGATTATTCAAAGAGAAGGTTGGCGTTACCCCGTCTGTGTATCGGAAAATGTTAAAGTGACATCCTCCCGCCTTCAAGAGAAGTAAGCTTCCTTTTTCATAGAGGGAAATGTCAGGCAAGGATGCCCGCCTTCCGGCTTGCAATGGAAAGGGTGGGCTTTCCCAGCGGGATAGCGTGAGGAAACCGGGCTTTGTTTTAGCACTAAAGCCCGGCTTTTTTTTCGCTCTAAAAATAATGTTTTTCGAACTAATTATGAGCATATTTGGCCTATTCTCCCAACCGGCAGTTTAATAGAATATGGATGAAATATGGATGGCATGGCGACAAGGGAACAAAGAAACGGCTTTATCGGTTAGAACCTATGGGAAATTGCTGTATTAAGGTATAAGTTTTAAAGGGGGGAGATAAGTGGCGTTTTGTGGTAATTGCGGAGATCGGATACAGGAGGGAGCAAGATTTTGCCCCTCGTGCGGCAACCCGGTGCAGCCGGGCGGCGGACAGGGGACACGGATGAAACGGGCGGACGAGGTGGAATTTAAGATATACGGCGAGGATCTACAGTTCGTGGAAATCATGCTCGACCCCGGTGAGACGGTTGTGGCCGAGGCGGGCGCCATGATGTATATGGACAGCGTCATTGAGATGGACACGGTTTTCGGGGATGGCTCCGGCCGCGACCAGGGCAAGGGCTTAATGGGGAAGCTGGTTTCCGCCGGCAAGCGCGCCATCACAGGTGAAAGCCTTTTCATGACCACCTTTACAAACCGCGGTCATGAAAAGAAATGTGTATCCTTCGCCGCTCCCTATCCCGGTTGTGTGATCCCTATCGACCTGACCGATGTGGGCGGGATGCTTATCTGCCAAAAGGACTCCTTTTTGTGCGCGGCAAAGGGCGTATCCATCAGCATCGCCTTTCAGAAGAAGATCGGTGTGGGCTTGTTCGGCGGTGAGGGCTTCATCATGCAGAAGCTGGAGGGAGACGGGCTTGTCTTCATGCACGCTGGCGGAGCCATTATAAAGAAGGAACTGGCAGCCGGGGAGACGCTAAAATTGGATACCGGCTGTCTGGTGGCCTTAACCAAAACGGTGAATTACGATGTTCAGTTCTCCGGCGATGTCAAGACCGCCCTGTTCGGTGGTGAGGGCCTGGTGTTGGCCACTCTGACAGGGCCGGGGACGGTCTGGCTGCAATCACTACCATTTTCACGTGTGGCTGACCGCATCATTTCTGCCGGCAAGAAGGGCGGTAAGGGAGAAGGCAGCCTGCTGGGCAACGCGGGCATCGGCACTCTATTAGGCGGTGATAAGTGATACCACGGTATTGACGACGATACCCACTTGTTCACTGTTAACGGGTCAGGTTTCCCTGTTAGCTGGGCGGATAGGAGTTTTGAACGATTGCGAGGAGCCTGATGATAACTTGAAAAAGGGGGGGGAGGCAGCACAGCTTGTCGTTGTTCATGTCCGGAATAAGTAAATAATTTTGGAGGGAGAGAAATGTCAGAACTAATGGAAGAACAAACCGGTATTTTTGAACAGACGGATATTGATAATAACAAAACAATAGCGGGTCTTGCTTACTTTATTTTCTTCTTGCCGCTCTTGGTCAGTCCCCAGTCAAAATTCGCCAGGTTCCACGCTAACCAGGCACTGCTCCTGCTGATTGTGGCAATTGCGGGCATGATTATCTTAGGTTTAATCCCAGTTTTAGGCTGGATATTGATGCCTCTTTATGGTCTAGTCATCTTTATCCTGTTCGTTATAGGGCTGATCAACGGATTTAACGGCAGGGCAAAAAGATTACCGGTATTTGGCAAGTTCGACATTTTGAAATAATCTTTAGAATCTCTGCGAAGGGAGAAGGAAGATGAAAAGATTATTTGTTGCGCTTCTTATGATTTTACTCATCTGCTCTCTGCTGGCGGGCTGTGGCACTAAAGAAAAAATCGAACAAAAAGTGGGCGAAAAGATTGCGGAAGAAGCTGTTGAAAAAGCTTTGGGTGACAAAAATACTGATATAGATATTGATGGAGATAAAATCACGGTTAAGGATAAAGAAGGGGGAACACTTACCTTTGGCGGCGGCGAATGGCCCGACATTGACTTTATACCTGAATTTAAGCAAGGCAAAATCATCAGCGCCACCCATGACAGTAAGGGCAAAGCAATGATTATAATGGAAGAAGTAGACCGTAAGAGTTTTGAGGACTATCGGGAGAATATAAAAAAGCTCTTTCCGGAAGAACCCTATGAAATGCACGCAGATGACTCTCTCTTTTATGAAGGCAAGAACACTAAAGGTGAGAGGGTATCAGTACAGTATTTCATAAATGACAACTCGCTCATTATTTCGGGTAAAAGGGAGAGCGAATAATATTGTGGCCATCCCAATCATTCCTTTTCCCCCCACGGCTATGTTAGTTTCGCTCTTCATAGCCTATAGGAAAGGTCGGTTGGGATGGTCAACTTTTTCATGGTCATATTTTGCTCTGCTGGTAAACTCTATCCTAGCGGCTCGGGTTACGTGGAGATGTGACAATAACCCCGTCCCCCTGTCACACTAAATATCAACTCCGAGGAACAGCCTTATGAGGTACCCGATGATAAAGGAAATGGCGGCTACTCCCAGACTGATACCGGCCA
>Ga0209537_1005204_pt1 | contig 10477 bp, 9 predicted proteins | sample BioPla4DNA1_FD_187698 | JGI IMG/M metagenome (GOLD analysis project Ga0209537, IMG submission 187698) | Biogas fermentation microbial communities from Germany - Plant 4 DNA1 (SPAdes) (version 2) | ecosystem: Engineered > Bioreactor > Anaerobic > Digestate | place: Bielefeld, North...
AATCGACGTAGGGGCTGATATTTTCCGTAGAGGGTTATGTCTTCCCAGCGATAACAAGATGACGCCGGAGCAGCAGGATCGGATTATTGAGATCATTCACAGGTGTTTTCGGTGATGTCGGCTGAGCATGACTGAGGGTTGTAGATAGGAAGATACCGGCTCGAAGCCATATCTGCCGGACATCAATCAGGGTTGTATAGCAGCATCTGCTGGGCATCAATCAGGTGCGTACAGAGAAAAAGTAGCATCGACTGAGCATCAATCAGATAGTTGAAGGTACATCTGCTGCATATGGATCAGGTGCGTAGAGTTAATCTGCTGCATATGCATGATGGGTCATATTACCACTATGACAATATGTGAAAAACAATTTGTTAAGCTGCTCAGGGCAGTAATCTCTGATGAAGAACCACCATGCGATATTGACTGGGATGGAGTGTGGAATCTCGCCAGAAGGCAACATCTTGAAACTATCGTTTGGGAAACAGCGAAAACCGATCCCACGGTGCCTGAAGATATAAAGCCCCAGATGAGCATCATCTATAACCAGATGATTGCAAGGGAAGTTCGACAGGGACACTGCTTTGCGATGATAGAAAAGGCACTTTCCGACGCTGGTATTCATTATGCCCCTCTTAAAGGTGCGATTCTAAAAAATGACTATCCACAAACTCGCTTCCGATTTATGTCGGATCTTGATTTTTATATCAAGCCGGAAGATCGGCCAACGATAAGAAAAATAATTGAAAGTGTTGGTGCGAAGTTTAAGGGAACAGAGTCGGGCGATGAGCAATTTCTTTTCTGGGACAAAATAGGTATCGAGTTCCACGGAAGATTGCTTTACCGGAAAACGAAGGCGGGGATTGAAAACTACCCAGAATGGGAGTTTGTTGATGAAGAGAAGGACCGACTGTCTGAAGAAGGTTATGCCTTAAACCTAATCGGACACGCTGTGCATGATTTAGCAGGTTCTGGTCCGGGCATTCGTTACATTCTCGATCTGTGGATTTATAGGAACAGACATAAGCCGCAACCGTATTGGAAATCGGTAAATGAGAGGCTAAGAAGGGACAATATATTAGAAGCTGCCCAGAATCTATTAAATCTTTCTGAGTATCTGTTCGGAAACGGTGAAGAGAGCCCGTTGATGATCGAAATGGCAGACTACGTTCTCAAAGGAGGCCTTCATGGTGATTATAAGCGTGGGCTTTCAAGTGAGGCAGCGAATGGCAAGGCTTTGAGAAAGCAACTGTTACGTAATCGGACAGAGTTTGAAAATCGATATCCGTGGCTTAAGAAATATCCGTTTCTTCTCCCCATAGCCTGGGTGATGCGAATTGCTCAGAGCTGGAAGAGGCACAAGAGAAAGATCATAAGTTGGCAGAAAGATATGCATGGCGTCTCCAGCAAAGATGCTGAGATGCAAAAGCAAACATTGATGAGATTTGGACTTTAGCACCCAAAATAACAAAGCAAGGAGATATTTAGCATGAGAATTTGGATTATGAACCATTATGCTGCTCATATGAGGACTGACAAGGGAGGAAGGCATTATTGGTTTTCCAAATATTTAAATCGGATGGGACATGAGCCAGTGGTCTTCTGCTCAATCAACAAAAAAGACCAAAGAGAGTTGTGGACAGAAAAAATAGCAGAAGATATCAATACGCCTTTTGTTAATGTGCGGGTTGGTGGAACTAGGGACGGTGGTTTCACTCGTATTATTAACATGGTTTCTTTCTACTTTAATGTAAAGAAAGCGGCGAAGCAGTACGCAAAAGAGCATGGAAAACCAGATATAATCCTAGCGTCATCTGTTCATCCTCTGACACTGGTTGCTGGTTTGAAACTAGCAAAGCATTTCCACGTGAAATGTATCTGTGAGATGCGTGATTTATGGCCTGAGGCAATAGTTTCTTATTCGAAGAAGATCAAAAAAGGCAGTTTAATAGCCAACATCCTTTATGCAGGAGAAAAATGGATATACACAAAGGCTGATGCGCTCATTTTTACTCAGGAAGGTGGCCCAGATTACATCCGCTCTCAGGGGTGGGATAAGGAGCATGGTGGCCCAATTGACATGAGCAAGGCATACCATATCAATAATGGTGTGGATTTAGAAGCATTTGACCAAAATATCAAAGAACATTGGCTTGATGATCCTGATATGGATGACCCCAACACCTTCAAAGTAGTATATGCAGGCGCAATTCGGAGGATTAATAATCTGGGCTTGATTGTAGATGCTGCTAAGCTGATCAAAATTCCGAATATCCGGTTCGTTATTTTCGGTGCAGGGGATCAATTGGAACCGTTAAAGCAGCGGTTGGTCGATGAGAATATTACAAATGTGGTGTTTAAGGGAAGAGTTAATAAACAGTTCATTCCTTCTGTCGATGCAAGAGCTGACGTGAATCTGGTTCATTGGGAGATGAACCCGCTTTTGCGTGTCGGTGAAAGCTATAATAAGGCGTTTGAGTATTTCGCATCCGGCAAACCTGTTTTTTATACCATAAGACCGGGATACAGCATCGTGGAGAAGTTTCATTGCGGTTTATTGACAGAAGGTTTTACACCGCAGGATATTGCAAATGGAATTGAGAAGATAGCTGCTATGTCAGATGAGGAAAAGCAGGAAATGGCCAGAAATGCCAGAAAAGCAGCTGAATATTATGATTTCAAAAATCACACGAAGAAACTTCTGGAGATCATTGATGCAATTAAATAATTTAGGTGTTAGTTGTAAAGTGAGGACCTGCCACAAAACCTTGTGCTGTATGGGAGGTCATTAGACTTGAATTTGTGCTTGTAAGGGGCCGATTTGCACGTAGGTCCTCACTTTGCGACTATGCCCATAATTTATTTATGAAGCATAGGCCAGGATATTAGAAGGTGGATACATGGACATAATCAGTAGGAATATTACTTTACTTAGAAAAAATGGTATTGTTGTTTCGCTTTTTTTATTTCAGTATTCATTGTTGATTCCATTAATGCGATATATAAGTACCTCCTTGCTGATTGGTGTCTCTGGTATTGTGCTACTTGCTGCTACAATTTTCATTAACCGAAGGTTGATTGTTAATCTAAGGATTGCTTTGGTAATTGCCGTGCTTTCTGCAATAATGCTTGTAAAGATAGTTTACGACCAGTCTGATCCCAAAGTTTTACTCAACTTTCTGATGATATCAGTGCCTCCAGCGATTATTTTCTCATACAAGTTTGATGCGGATACATTTATAGCGTGGGGGAAAAAACTTTCAATAATTAATTTTTTGTTGTTATTCATGACTCCATTCATCGGAAGACGAGTTGCATACATGCGATTTGGATATGGTATGCTTCTTACTGTTATCTTTGTGTATATAAGCATGTTTAGCATTAAGGATGAAAGAAAGACATTAGTAAACAAAGGAACTCAAAATGTTTTCCTGATGATTATCTTTATCATATCTCTTGTTGAGACAATAATATATGGAAGTCGAGGAGCACTTATAGTCGTTCTTACTTTTATTGCTATAGATCGGTTGTTCATTCATGGAAAGAATCTTGCTAAGAACCTTACACTTATTATAGTTGGGTTTGTAGCCTTGATTAATCTTGAGAGCATTCTTAATGGCTTAATTTGGCTTTCAAATAGAGCAGGTGTTAATTCGTACGCTCTTAAAAAGTATCAGTATCAATTGATTTATGGACTGGAAGAAGCTTCATCAGGTAGAACTCGTATATATAGTACTGCATTAGAGACAATTAAAGAATATCCAATATTCGGTGCAAAAATGATAACCTATGATGACGGGACTTTATATGCACATAATTTGTTTCTACAAGCAGGAAGAGACCTTGGGGTTCTTGCAGCTGTGATTTCTATTATATTCGTAATTTACTGTGTATATTTACTTGTAACTAAAAAACTGGATGTTAACAAGAAAGTGGTTATTTCTGTATTCTTCTGCGTGTCTGTAATACGCCTTATGATGAGCTCCAACTTATGGGAACGTCCGGAGTTTTGGGCGCTAGTCTGTATAGTGTTGAATTATAGAACGATTTTTGGGAAGCTAGAGATTACAGCCTCAGTGTAAAAGAGACTGGTCTTAGTTCTGAGAGACAGGAGGCTGGTAGTTTGCATAAAGAAAAATCAACTCTTCACAGTTTTTCTTTGTTGGCAGGTATTACAATTATTGAAAAAATAATTGCTTTTGTTTTTGAAGCCATTATTGCGGCAGTAATTGGAACGAACATCATTACAGATGGGTACTTTACTTCCGCCGAATTGTTTACATTGATCGGTACCGCATTTCTGAGTGCGATTACTGTTGTTGCATTAAATAGATATGCATTTCATGTAAATAATGAGGGCGAGGAAAAAGGATTTGAATTGCTCTCCAATCTCCAGTCCTTCTACTTGCCGCTTATGGTGATTTTAAGCATTGTTATCTTCTGTGCAGCGAAACCCTTATCATTTGTAGTTGCTCCAGGGTATGAAGCAGATGCAAGGGCTGTTGTCGTCAGATGTATAAAGGTTATGTCAGTAATTCCTACGGTTGTTTGCATTTCATCGCTCGGACTTGCTGTCCTCAGACAAAAAAAGAGATTTGAAATTACCGCTTTAAAGAGTCTGTTCATCAGCGTTGTAGGCATCATTAGTGTTCTCATATTTGGGCGTGGTGAGCTCGAGAATGCTGATTTATTAAGTGTTGCTTATGTTATCAGTATAGTAGCTTATTGTTTCCTTGTTACTATATCTGTTCGAAAATATGGAACTATTCGCCTCCATAAACCTTTTTTTACACCGGAATTGAAGCACACCTTCACAATGTTGTTGCCCCTTATGGTGAGTTATGGCATCGGTCGTCTTGCCTTGATGGTAGATAAGATAATTGCTTCGACTTTAGCTGTTGGTTCTGTTTCGGGTCTGACTTATGCGCATAGTTTATATAAAGTGGTTGCGGCAATCTTTGTTACAAACCTTTGTACAATCATACTTACAGACTTCAATAATCTCTGTGCAAGGAATGAAACAGAAAAAGTTGAGAAAACAATGCGGCGAACAATCTCAACGATGACGTTGATTCTGCTCCCCATCACAATCGTTACAGTATTCAACTCAAATGAAATTGTGAAGATTGTATATGAACGCGGAAAGTTTTCATCAGATGCGACAGCATTAGTCGGTGGGGTTTTACTGTTTTATGCTCTGAATTTTATCCCTGTAATGATACAGGGAATTTACAATCAGGCACTCTATGCATTTGGCGATACTTTGAAACCAATGATTGTTGCGGTGTTCTCCGTAATAGTGAATCTTGGTACAAGTATTCCTCTGACATTACTTATTGGACTCCCGGGGGTTGCCATAGGTACTGTTATAAGCGCTATTGGATCAATCATTTTCGACAGAATTGTATTGAGAAAATATCTTCCGAACTATAAAGGGTGCTACTCAATTACTTATCTTTGGAAAGTAGTTCTGTCATGCATTGTGTGTGTGGCGGCTGTTTTCATGGTTTCAAGAGTTATACATAGTGCACTGATATCATTTGTGGCTTCGACAATTTTATCCTTTGCGTCTTTCTTTGTGTGTTTGATCGTATTAAGGGAAGAAATAACGGTTTCGTATATCAAGGCCTTTTTGAACAAGGTCAGAAAGAGGAAAGCATGATTAACTTAACAACTCCAATTTCAGAAGAAACCATAGCTTCTCTCAATGTCGGCGATACTGTAACCATCTCCGGTTACATCCTATGTGGCCGTGATGCCGTCCTTCCAAAGGTTTTGAAAATGATTGAGGATGGAACGGTCGATTCCCTCGGTGTGGATCTCCATGGGCAGGTCATCTTCCACACTGCAGTCAGCCCTGCGGGTGTTGGCCCCACGTCTTCTAACAAGTTGGAGATAGAAAGTTCTATCGAACCTCTTTCCGCAGCCGGAATTAAGCTCCATCTGGGAAAAGGAGAACTGCATCAAGAGACAATTGCAGCTTTAGATCGTTATAACGCTGTTTATGCAGTTATCCCGCCCGTGACAGCTCTTCTTGGAGCGAAGACGAGCGAGTCCCGTGTGGTCGCCTTCCCCGAACTCGGCATGGAAGCTCTTCACCTTATTAAGGTGGATAAATATCCAGCTATCATTGGAGCAGCACACGGAAAGAGCATCTACACACAGGAGGAGCAAAGCAAATGAAAACCTATGATGAAATTGTTGCTCTTGTGAGAGATACGCTGGTGGATGCCGGTTCTACATTTCGTCCCGATAAGAAGGAAGCGTATAAGAGAGCGATTGAGACGGAGAGAAATCCTCAGGCTAAATGGGTGCTGGAGCAGGTTCTCGCCAATGCTGAGGCAGCAGAGGAGAACAAGTCTCCCCTCTGTGATGATACCGGTATTCCGCATCTAGTCCTGGAAGTCGGCGAAGACTGTGCCGTGACAGGAAAGATGCTGGATGCGATAAAAGCTGGTGTGGCTGAAGGACTCCGCAAACTCCCCGGCCGTCCGATGGGCATTATGGGCGATGACAGCCATAGGATTGATCAGTCTGGTGGTCTGAATCCTGATTCAGCTGGAGTCGAGCCCGCGCCGATCCTGCTGAGAAGATGTAAGGACAACGTAATTCGCCTTCATATCCTCATGTTCGGCGGAGGACCGGCGATCCGTGCGAAGACATACCGCGTATTCCATAAGCATAACACACAGGTTGTCCTTGATGAGATCGTCAAGTGGGCGACTGAGGGTGTTGCTCAGCTTGGATGTTCTCCCTGTACGTTAGCTGTAGGTGTCGGGCGTTCTCATTTTGAAGCGACATCCATGATGCTTCAAGCGCAGGTGGACGGTAGATATGACGAGCAATCCGAGATGGAAGCCGAGATTACACGGAGAGTTAACGAGTCCAACATTGGACCGTTGGGACTCCGGGGAGACACAAGTGTAATTGCCACCTTTATGAAGGTAGGACCGCAGCGCGCCTCTGGTGTGCGCATCGTTTGCGTCCGTCCAACGTGCTGCTTTGAGCCGAGAATAGCGACAGTAGAATTAGGGGATTAACGGATATGCAGAAACATAAAGTAAAAGGGCCTTATGAGGCGTTCTTTAAGAGATTTATAGATGTCGTGATCTCTTTGCTTGTAATCATCCTGTTTTGCTGGCTGTACTTAATCCTGGCCATCATCGTTCGCCTTAATCTCGGTTCTCCGATCATCTTCACACAGGATCGGCCGGGAAAGGATGGAAAGATATTTAAGATGTACAAGTTCCGCTCCATGAGCGATAAGCGGGATGAGAACGGAGAATTGTTGCCGGATAAGATGCGTCTGAATAAGTTTGGCCGCATCCTTCGGTCTACTTCCCTCGACGAGCTTCCGGAGTTTTTTAACATTCTCAAGGGCGATATGAGTTTTGTTGGACCCAGACCTCTTCTTGTAAAGTATCTGGAACACTACAACAGCTTTGAAAACCGCAGGCATGAAGTGAGACCAGGACTGACAGGATTAGCGCAAGTCAACGGACGAGTAGCTCTACCATGGAAAAAAAAATTTGAGATGGACATCGAGTACGTTGATAATGTTACTTTCCTTATGGATCTAAAGATTTTTCTTTTAACAATAAAAAAGGTTTTGGCTAGAGAAGGTATCACTTACAAGCAAGGTAATGTCATCATCACGAAATACTTCGAGCTGCACGGCACGGATAGAGCTGGAGAGGATTAAATAGCGGGAAGGAAAGCAGAATATGGAAGCACAGAAAATTGCTGAAAAAAGGATGAGATTTGATAATCTTGATGGTCTCCGTGCAATCAGTTGCCTGGCTATTATTGGCTATCATGTGAAGAAATGGACGGATATGCCGTTTGGAGGTATTGGAGGGAGGATAGTCAGCACTCTCACGCAGTTTGTGCCGCTGTTCCTAATCCTCAGCGGTTTTGGTATGTTTTGCGGGTATTATGAGCGGATCAAGAATAATCAGATTTCCCTGAACGACTTCTATAAGAAGCGGTACAAGAAGCTTTTTCCATATATGGCTTTTGTTCTGCTGATTTACGTTTTGATAGAGAGATCGATACCCAGCACAATTGAGGCACTGACAGAATCAACGTTGGTATTTGGATTGTTGCCTAATAATAATCTGAATGTGCTTGGAATAGGATGGACGGTAGGCGTTATCTTCCTGTTCTACATGCTGTTTCCATTCATCGTTTTTGCTTGTTGGACGAAAAAAAGGGCTTGGATAACGCTTGGAGTATCCATCGTCCTCTCATTATTCTGTAGTGAATACTTTTCCTCTGAGCAATTTGTGGTCAACTTTGTTCAGAGACACAATTTCCTTTACTGCAGCCCATTTTTCGTTGTGGGGGGGGTACTGTACCTATACAAAGAACCAATCAGAAGCTTCATTTCCAAGCACAAATGGCCTAGTTTTATTACCTGTGTAATACTGAGTGTGGTATTTTGCTTCTGCCCAAGTTCTTTGTTTGGCATATCAATCACAATGCTTAAAGGGCTCCTGATGTTTGTCCCTTGGGTTTGCTATAGCATCAGTGTAGAGAGCAAGGTTTTGAACAATAAGATAACGAAGTGGCTTAGCAGCATCAGCTTGGAAATCTACCTGGCACAGTCTCTGGTGTATCTGGCTGTCGGAAAAACCATAGGTAACGATTGGGCAGGATTAAGTTGGAAGGGCTTCTTCTTGAACTGGATAATGATTGCTGCAGGCTGCATTGTGTTTGTGATGATCTGGAAAGTGATAGAAAAAACTGTATCGAAGATAACTAATCGGGCGCTATGAATGCCCTGGATCGACATAACCCGGAGGAAAGTTGTATGAAGAAAGCATTGGTGCTGTGCGCAACAGTTCCGCATACACTATTAATTGAAAAACTTAAAGCACGCGGGTACTACACGCTTGTGGCAGATATGAATCCCAAAGCGCCTGCCATACCTTTAGCAGATGAATTTGTCAGCATCAGTGCCTTTGATAAAGAAGCGATTGCGGAGTATGCAAAGGAAAATGCAATAGACCTCGTCATCTCTTCTTGCTCTGAACAGGCAAATTCTGTTAGCTGTTATGTAGGAGAGAAGCTTGGGCTTCCTCATCCGTATAGTTATGAAACCAGTCTGGATGTGACAAACAAAGGCCGCATGAAGAAGCTGTTTAAGGCGGGCGGAGTTACCACATCCGACTTCATGCTATTCAAACAAATAGGGGAATTATCAGAGTGTAAATTGTCGTACCCATTGGTAGTAAAACCTGTGGATGCCTATAGCTCCAAGGGTGTACATAAGGCAAATAATTTTGCTGAACTGAAAGAGTTTGCTAAAGATGCTTTGAAGAATAGCCGCTCCGGAGAAGGCATTGTGGAATGCTATTGTCCCGGAGTAGAGATCCAGGTGGACTGTGCCGCAATAGATGGAAAGGCGCATGTTCTTATGACCCGGAGTAAAAGAACACTTTCACAGAATTCCATCGAACTGAATTCTGGAGGCTCCATTGTTCCTGCTGAGATGAAAGCTGGAGAAGAAGAGCAAGCGGCAGATCTTGCACAGAAGATCGTCGATGCGTTTGGACTTGTCAACACACCGTTCTTCTACCAGGCAAGACTTAATAACGGGATTATCAGTGTGCTGGAGTTCGCTCCGCGTATCGGTGGTGGTTTAAGCTTCCAGATGGTAAGAAGAGCGATAGGTGTCGATATTGTTGATCTTTCTATTCAATCCTTTGTTGGAGAGCAGATGACGTTAGACGGTAAATTCGATAAACCGAAGCACTTATCAACGTTACTCTTGTATATGGAGCCTGGAGTGTTTGGCGAGGTCACGGGTCTTGATGAGTTGCTGAAGGATGGAACGGTAGACTATGGTGCGGTGCTGAAAATACGCGGAGACGAAGTGGATGCTAACAGAACTTCAAGTAATCGTGCAGCAACGCTTTTGATGACAGCTGATACAAGAGAAGAACTGGAAGAAAAGACGAAGTTTGTTCTGGACCACATCGATATTGTCGATATCAATGGAGTCAGCAGAATGGCGAGATGAGGTTAGATGAAAACAATTCTATTGACAAATAAATATAGCGGGACTCCGCTTCAGATCGTTCAAGGCGAAGTTCCGGAAGGTTTTGGTATTCGATTCCTCTCTGAACAGACACAGGATGCGTTGATTGCTGAAGCTGCGTATGCTGACTACATACTCGCAGGTGGCCGTCTGAAGATAAGCAGAGAGGTGCTGGAGAAGGCAAAAAATCTCCGGATGATCCAACGCTCCGGTGTAGGTTTGGATGCTCTCGATCTGGAGGCAATCAAAGAAAAAGACCTTCCACTCTATGTAAATCAAGGTGTAAACGCTGAGAGTGTTGCTGAGCATGCGCTTTTACTCATGCTGGCCTGCCTACGTAAACTTCCGACGATAAACAGAAATACTAAAAACGGAGTCTGGAAGAAGCAAGAGCAAGGCGTTCAGACGGCAGAGCTGAAAGGGAAGACTATCGGT
>Ga0209537_1005207_pt1 | contig 10474 bp, 9 predicted proteins | sample BioPla4DNA1_FD_187698 | JGI IMG/M metagenome (GOLD analysis project Ga0209537, IMG submission 187698) | Biogas fermentation microbial communities from Germany - Plant 4 DNA1 (SPAdes) (version 2) | ecosystem: Engineered > Bioreactor > Anaerobic > Digestate | place: Bielefeld, North...
CGTATAGTATAATTATATCATACAAATGCGGATATTACAAGCTCTTTTTTTCGTCCAAAGCGTTTATTTTACTTGCTTTAAGGTCTGTTGTATGTTATAAAAAGGACGAGAGTTTAGGCATTATCCCAGCTTGCCTCTTAATTAAGAAACGGTTATACATATCAAACCGATACCTGGCAGGATACCTGTGAAATGCATCTGCCTCCAATACTGATATTTCTACATTTTCTGCTGTTATCAGGAAATAATAACTTAGACATTAATGTTAAACGGAGGTAGATGCAATGGATTTTAAAATACTTTTCACCCCTGTAAAGATAGGCAGTATGGAAGTACCGAACAGGTTTGTCGTTCCTCCGATGGGTACTAATCTCGCGAATGTCGACGGAACCGTAAGCGAGGAGTTTACCGATTACTGGGAAGCAAGGGCAAGAGGAGGATGAGGATTGTTAATTGTTGAAGTAACGGCAATTGACTCGTTAGGCAAAGCTATACCTTATCAGCCCGGTATTTGGGACGACAGTTTCATTCCCGGTTTTAAGAGACTTGTTGATACTGTTCACAGGTATGGGGCAAAAATTGCCTTAGTAGATTGCAGACATTTTTCATTGAATGCTGCCTATGCCTCATTAAATCGGTTAATGCGGTTAACCGGCAGGCTTAATATGATCTGTTAAGCTAAAAAAGTTACTGTTCAGACGATGCCTTTTTAACTGCCGTATAACAGTTTAAAAAGATCATTACACATCGTCTGAACAGTAACTAAAAATTCGGTTATGACTGGTTAACCGGCCTGCCGAATAACGAATGTCTATATTTTAAAAAGTGATATAACCCTTGATAGTTTTTCTATGCTTTCTTTCACTGTATTAGCCTGTTCCATTACTTCGTTTGCCTGTGCCGCAACAATATTTGTTCTGTTTGCCATATCCGTCGTTTCGGCGGCGCCTTCCACAGCAGCGTTGGCGACATCACTGATTGCTTTCATTATATCCTGAACAGAAGAGTAAAGCTCTTCGGAAGTTGCGCTGAAATCCGTTACCATGTCATTTATCATTTGAGCGTCGTTGTTATACTGTTTTCCTGTTTCAACAAATATGTCGTAGTCCTTGGCAACCTTGCTATCCAAAAAGTTTAAAACCTGTTCCGAACTTTCGGAAAGATTATGTACAGCCTCTAAAACCTGCTCTGTCACGTTTTGAATCTCGGTCGCGGTTTGTTTTGAGTTTTCAGCTAATTTTCTGATTTCTTCGGCGACAACAACAAAGCCTCTGCCTGATTCACCCGCTTGAGCGGCTTCTATTGAAGCATTTAGTGACAGCAGGTTTGTGCGGGACGCAATTTCAAGAATTGCGTCTGATAAAATATGTATTCTTTCCACCGCTTTTGATTTTTCAATCGCATCCCTTAACTTCGCGGAATTGTTCAGACGGATCTCCTGCGCGCTTTTCAGCGATTCTTCCGCCGTTCTTCTTAATTCAGTTGCTTTTTTGCTGACTTCACCCGCAGTTTCCGAACCATCCTGGGCCTTTTTCGCGATTGATTCTATTGCCGACTCAATTTCAATCGTTGTAGCATTCATCTCTTCCGACATGGCAGACGTTTCTTCCATCTGTGCCGACAATTCCTGGATAATAGACGATATTGCGTGTATCTCTTCCGTCAGTTTCGAGATGCTTTCACCGGAAGCCAAAATTGAATTATCGACGTTCCTGGTTTCAGAAATAACATTTTTAATGATTTCCGACACGCTTTCATTTATTTTCTTAAAACCTCTTGTTAAATTGCCGATTTCATCATTTCTTTTTAAATATTTTTCGTTTACATCGGTTGCAAAATTACCTTCGGACATCGTAATACACTGGTTTGTCAATTCGGTCAGAGGCTTTGAGATATTCTTCCCGATGAAAAATGATACAAATAGACCGGCGACCAGGAACAAAGCGGAAATAATAATGAAAATTATTCTAAGATTTACAAGCTCGGCCATCATCTCTTCTTTGTCAACGGACACCGCTATTGACCATCCGTAATCGGAAATCGGGGCAAAGCCCGTGATTTTCGCAATACCCTTGTATTTGTACTCTTCAAAGCCGGTGATGCCATCCATCATTTTTTGCTGAACATTCGTGAAATTATCAAATCCTAAATTATCGCCGGTTTCATCATTCGTATGAGTAGCGGAAGAAATTGTATCAATATCTTCCGTGTCTGCTGATCTTGCGGACCGGGTAGCCGACGTATTGGCATCAACCGATTTAACTGATATGATATTGTTCAGCAGTTCGGTATCTGCATGGGCAATAGTGCGGCCCAGCTTGTCTATTATGAATGCTTCACCGGTTTCGCCAAATCGTATTCTTTTTGCGAATTCACTTAATTCCAGCCCGTCTCTGACAGCCATAAGCACGCCTGCGACTTCATTGTCGACAATGACAGGTACGGCATAAGTCATGACAACTGTACTTCCATCATCGGAAAACATCGGTTCGGATACGGTGTCTTTGCCCGATAACGCTGTTTTGAACAGGTCGTTGTCCTTCATATCCGAAACTGTACCGCTACTGGAAATAGACTTTCCTTGCGCGTCAATCAGTATCATTTGCAGGTGTTTTGCCCTTTTTGTTTCGTTTGACAAAAAAGATACAATGCCGGAATAATCGCCGTCAGCCTCTTTCAGTATCCGCATGTTATCGGAGGAAGCGATAAGGCTTAATACATTCAGCTGGTTCTGTATACTGTCCTTTATCGTTAATGAGGCCTCGGACGCAAATTTTGGCATGGTTTCATGAAGAACGTTAATCAATGAGTTAGAAGACGCAAAATATGATATAATTCCGAAGCCAAGACATACAAATATAAGCAGTATTCCAAAAAATACAGCAATTCTTGAACCAATGCTTTTCATTTGTGCTATTCAATCCTTTCAGTCGTTAAAATTGTTTTATTCAAATATATATTCAGGAAAGATCGCATTATTATTATATTTACTCACATTTAGCTAATTATAAACATTTATCGACATAATAAAGCTATAAGTTAAACTTAAGACACATGCTATGGAAAACTATGTACAGCAGTTCAAAAGCGTAATTTTGCTGTTTATCCGGTATGAATCGCTGATGAAGAGCTTTCTCATTGAAGCTAAAAATGGCTTTTCATATGGATAAATGTATACTATAATAGTAGGGATACAAAACCTGCGGCCAGGTTATATCTGCTGATAAGAATTGCGGCAGTGAAGTAAAGTTTTAAATTGCCGGTTAAGGAGATATATAATGGATATATCCGATATGAAAGATGTGCTGATGACAGCGAAAGAATTGGCCCGTGAAGCGGGAAGGATTATTCTTGAAGTATATTTGAAGGATTTTACCGTTGATTACAAGGATGATTATACTCCGGTTACTGAAGCCGACAGAAAATCAAATAATTATATAATAAATGTTCTTAAAAACAAATATCCCGAATGTGCCATTTTAGCCGAAGAGTCGCCGGATGATCCGGACAGCAGGATAAAAAATGACTGGTGTTTCATTATCGATCCTCTTGACGGAACGAAAGAATTTATAAAAAAGAACGGCGAATTTACGGTTAATGTGGCATTAGTGTACAAAGGAAAGGCGGTTCTGGGAGTTATCGGGATTCCCGTAACGGGTGAGCTTTACTACGCGGCAAAAGGAATCGGAGCCTTTTACGAAAATGAAGGACAGGCGCGTAAAATTAAGGTTTCGGATAAAACTCAGGATATTTGTCTGCTGGTAAGCAGGTCGCATAAATCCGAAAAACTTAAGCAGTTAATTGAAAGAAACAATATAAAAAACATAAAAACTGTCGGGAGTGCAATAAAGGGATGTCTTATCGCCAGCGGGCAGGCTGAAGCGTATTACAGGTTCGGAAAAACAATGGAATGGGATACTGCCGCTATGCAGTGCATTGTCGAAGAAGCAGGCGGTGTCTTCAGACAGATGGATGATACGGAAATGACGTATAACAGGCTGAACAGCGTTAATGAAAAAGGTTTTTATGTTTTAAACAATATAATAAACAAGCTGAATTAACATTTTTGTACAAGAAATACCCCGCCTGTATTAAATGCCTTATCCGCGGCAGTGAATACATAGGCAGGAAATGAATGATTTTCACCGGTCTGAAAAGGTAAGAATAATATTTGAAAATGACTGTACTGAAACCGGATAAACATATTATTGCCCGGTTACTTGCAGCAAAGGATGCATGGGGGTTGGTGCAATGAATCATCTTGACAAATTGGAAAACAGGTCTGTCCATATACTGCGTGAAGCGTATGCAAATTTCCGGAACCTCTGCATGCTTTGGTCAATAGGCAAAGACAGCACCGTTTTATTGTGGCTTGCCAGGAAAGCTTTTTTTGGTCATGTTCCGTTTCCGCTTGTCCATATTGACACGCATTACAAAATTCCCGAAATGGTTGAATACCGTGACCGGCTGGCATTGGAATGGAAGCTCGATATGATTTACGGAGAAAACCGGGAAGCTCTTGAGAAAAAACAGACATACCCTGATGGCAATGCAACCCGTATTGAGTGCTGCAGAAAACTGAAAACGGAAGCCCTTGTAAATACGCTCAGCGGAAAGTGGCCTCGTTACCGGCTGAACCACGATAAAGGTATATACGAGATAGACAGCAATACCGAGCCTTTTACAGGGGTTATTGTAGGTGTAAGGGCCGACGAAGAGGGAAGTCGTTCAAAGGAGAGGTATTTTTCTCCAAGGGATAAGAACAGTGATTGGGATATTGGAGACCAGCCTCCGGAATTCTGGGGACAATACAAAACGGATTTCGCTCCGAATACTCATATACGCATTCATCCGCTTTTGGACTGGACCGAGCTTGATATCTGGGAATATATAAAACGCGAGAAGATTCCAACCGTTTCACTGTACTACAACAAAGGAGACGGAAAGAGATACAGATCATTAGGCTGCTGGCCGTGCACGTTTCCTGTCGAGTCAGACGCAGCAGACGTGGACGCGATTATTGCCGAGCTGAAAACCGGAAAATTTTCAAACATTGCCGAGCGGTCCGGACGCGCACAGGATAAGGAAGACGGCGGCGGGCTTGAAGAACTCAGAAGAGGCGGATACATGTAAGTATTGGGAGGATGATGGCCAGGTATGGAGCATCCAATAAACAAAAGGGATTTAATTAATAAAACTGATATGAATATAGTAATTGTAGGGCATGTTGATCACGGGAAGAGCACCGTTATAGGTAGGCTTTTGGCTGATACGCATTCTTTGCCGGTAGGAAAGCTCGAACAGGTGAAAGAAACCTGCCGGCGAAATTCGAAACCTTTTGAATACGCGTTTCTGTTGGATGCATTAAAGGATGAACAGTCCCAGGGAATTACAATAGATGCCGCACGCTGTTTTTTCCAGACGGATCTTAGAAACTACATTATTATTGACGCCCCCGGTCATATTGAATTTTTGAAGAATATGATAACGGGAGCAGCCCGTGCCGAAGCAGCCCTTCTGGTCATCGACGCATCGGAAGGCGTTCGCGAGAATTCCAAAAGACATGGTTATATGCTCTCAATGCTTGGCATTAAACAGGTTTGCGTGCTTGTCAACAAAATGGATCTTGTAAATTACAATGAAAAACCGTTTAAAAGGATTGAACGGGAATACCGGCGTTTTCTGCGAAAGATTGATCTCGAGGCTGCGGGATTCATTCCGGTAAGCGCCGCGGAGGGCGATAATATCGCGAACCATTCGGAGAAAATGCCGTGGTATCGGGGAATGAACGTATTGGAAATGCTTGATTCATTCAAAAAGGAGGAACTTCCCGAGGATAAACCGTTCAGGATGCCTGTTCAGGATGTATATAAATTTACGAAAAACAACGATCAGCGCAGAATAATAGCCGGAACAATAGAAAGCGGCAAGCTGTCGGTCGGCGATGAGGTTGTTTTTTACCCGTCCGGTAAAAGGGCAAGGGTGAAAACCATTGAAGCGTTTAACAGTGAAATGCCGAAAACACTTAGCGCGGGCTGGGCGTGTGGCTTTACCGTCACGGAACAGATTTATGTAAAGAGAGGCGAAATAGCTTGCCTTGCTGAAGAACCTAAACCGAAGGTGACGGGACGCGTGCTTGTAAACTTGTTCTGGCTTGGTAAAAAGCCATTTGTTAAGGATAAAACATATATCTTAAAGCTCGGAACCGCCCGCGTGGGCGTACAGGTCGAGAGTATCAGCAGTGTCCTTGACGCGTCAAGTCTTGACAGGACTAAAAAAGATTATATTGAACGTTATGAAGTGGCTGAGTGCATATTAAGCATGGACAGGCATATTGCCTTTGATTTGATGACCGACAACGCTGCGACAAGCAGGTTTGTTATAGTTGATGAATACGAGATTTCCGGCGGCGGGATCATTATGCAGGATTTGGAGGACCATACGAGCTGGGTCCGGGATAAAGTATTAATGCGGAATTACAAGTGGATAGGCAGCGATATAAGTGCCGAAATACGAGCGGCTAAATACAACCAAAAAGCGACACTGGTTCTTGTGACCGGTGAAAAGGACAGCCCGCGGAAGGAAATAGCGCGCACTCTTGAAAAGCAGCTTTTTAACGACGGGAGGCTTGTTTACTATCTTGGAATAGGAAGCCTTTTATATGGCGTAGATGCCGACATTGTATCAGGTGATATTGTTCCTTTCAACAGAAGAGAGCATATACGAAGGCTGACCGAAGTTTCGCATATAATGCTGGAAGCAGGCATGATACTGATTGTATCGGCGATAGAATTAAACCAGGAAGATCTTGATGTTATAAATACGGGTATTCCGCCCGAACGGATTTTCACCGTTTGGGTCGGCAATGGCGAAAATGAAGATCTTCCGGCTGCAATAAAGCTTTCCGGCAGCGAAGGTATTGAAAGTTCTGTTAAAATAATTAAGGATCTTATGACAAAACGAGGCATATTATCGTTTAATGGAAATGGCCGTGATTTCTAAACAGACTGAATTGAAACGACAGCCGAATTGTGCGGATTACGCGCGAAGTGTATATATACACGAATGAAATTTATGACTCGGCTGGAGAAAGGAGAGGCAGTTGTATGCGTCTGTCACGAAAAAGCGAATATGCCCTTCTTGCGCTTGTGGATCTTGCGAGCCGTTACGGAAAAGGCAGAGCAAAAATCATTGAGGTTTCCGAAAACAACGGCATTCCGAAAAAGTATCTGGAGCAGATATTTCTTCAGCTTAAAGGTGCGGGATATGTCAGAAGCATAAGGGGCCCCGGCGGCGGTTATGAATTGGCAAAGAATCCGGCGGAAATAAATATTGCGGAAATTATCCGGCTTATTGATGGTCCGCTTGCTTCTGTCGGATCCGCGAGTTTGTACTTTTTTGAGCACACGCCCATTGAAAGAAACGTAAAGCTTCTGCGCGTTTTTAAAGAAATTCGTGATATTGTTGCCGATAAGCTTGAAAACACGACATTGGATCAACTGATCTGAATATGATTCAGTGTTTTATTCGGTTCCTTTGCCTGTATTATCAGCGTATTGCGGCGATACCCGCGGGTGTGCTATAATTGCATTTGCCGTTGATTTTACAGTTTGAAACGGGGCATAAAACAGCCGATTCCCAAACGAAAGGAAGTATTTTATGTTTGATAAGCTTCAGTCTATAGAAGAAAGATTTGAAGAGATAAATGTTAAGCTGGCCGATCCGTCGGTAATAGCTGATCAGGAACAATATAAAAAACTTATGAAAGAACATGCCGAGATAGAAGAGATTGTGGAGAAGTACCGTGAATATAAAGGGTATAAAAAATCCATTTCAGACGCGAAGGAAATGCTTGAGGAAAAGCCGGATAAAGAACTTCGCGAGCTTATTATGGCGGAAATTGAAGAAGCCGAGTCGGGTATTGAAAGAACAACTCATGAGTTAAAAATACTTATGATGCCAAAAGATCCGAACGACTTCCGAAACGTTATTATCGAAATACGAGGCGGAGCCGGAGGCGATGAGGCGGCTTTATTCTCCGGCGTTCTGTACCGCATGTATACACGGTATGCCGAGAGAAAAGGCTGGACATATGAAATAATAGATGCCAATGAAACGGAGCTAGGCGGCTTTAAGGAAGTCGTTTTTCAGATAGAGGGAAGAGGCGCGTACAGCAGGCTCAAATTTGAAAGCGGGGTTCACCGCGTACAGCGTGTTCCCACGACGGAATCAAGTGGCAGAATTCATACTTCAACGGTTACCGTGGCAGTTCTGCCCGAAGTTGACGATCTGCCTGAAGTCGAAATAAACCCGGCGGATATAAAGGTCGACACATACAGGGCTTCAGGTGCGGGCGGCCAGCACGTCAACAAGACTTCCTCGGCAATACGGATAACCCATTTTCCTTCCGGTATCGTTGTAACATGCCAGGATCAAAGATCCCAGCACAAGAACAGGGAAAAGGCAATGCGGGTTTTAAAAGCCAAGCTGTATGAACAGATGCAGTCAAAAATTGATTCCGAATACGCGGAGAACAGGAGAATGCAGGTAGGAACAGGAGACAGGAGCGAACGTATCCGCACATATAACTACCCCCAGGGACGAGTGACCGATCACCGCATTGGTCTTACGCTTTATAAAATAGACCAGATTCTCGACGGGGAACTGGATGAAATTATAGATGCGCTGATAACAGAGGATCAAACACGTAAACTTGCCGGAGCATAATTGGCCCTTTGTTTTTTACATTGAGACCTAAGAATATTACTTTTTTATTTTTCTCATCGTTGCGTATACTGATCCGGAACTAATCGAATTTATAACCGCACCGATTAAAATAATGTGCATTGCCCAGTAAAGCCATACTATCAGAAAAATAATCCCCGCAATGCCGCCGTAAATCGTGGCGAACTTAAAATACCTGTTCATAAGCATAGAGAAGACGGAAGACAAGACCAGCCAAAAAAGCGTCGCGAAGGAAGCCCCGGGAAAAACGTCGCTTATTCTTTGTTTCCCGGTTGGAATTGTTTTGTACATAATAATGAAGAAAACAAGCAGGATTAAAACGGACAACTCATAACGCAGATAATCCCAGACCCGTAAAAATACATCGGGAGAACCGAGGTATCCGAAGATAATCTCGCCGAGTCTGCGTCCGAAAAGCAGCAGTATTATAGATACAATGATCAGGATGACAAAAGCGGCGGTTAACAGCATGGATATGCCAAGCTGCTTCAGCGGAGGGCGCTTTTCATGGTTATATACCTCGTTTATGCTCGCCATAAGCGATTTGACAGCTCTCGAAAACGGCCATAAAGATGCGGCAATGCCGCTGATGGAGATAAAAAGGTTTTTATTTGCCTGTGCGCTTTCAAGAATCTGTAACGTTAAAACATATGTTGACGCGGGCAGTAGACCGGATAGAGCCTGCATGAAAAGGGTATCGTCCAGTTTGGTTTCTTTTATCAATGTCAGCATAAATGCCGTAAACGGGAAAAAGGCCAGGATAACATAGAAACTGGTCTGCGCAGCTAAAAAACCAATCTGGACTTCATTGTATCTTTTATAAATCTTTTTTAGATACAGGTACACTTTTTTCAAACTATATCTTAACACAATATCTCCCCGAATAGGTCCAGTCTTTCCGCTTATCTTTGTCTGGTCATGCGTCAAGTCTGGCCATTTCACATATCTTTACTGATCACCCATGAATTTTCGTGTTCTGAATAACTAAGCGATTTTTTTCACTGCTTTAAGTATACAGCAAAAAAATGAAATTACGGTATATTGCCTGAGAAAAACCATTATTATGCCTTGACATTACTGTTCCGGACGCCGTTATAAAAACGTCGTACAAAAACGGAAATATAAGCTTCATTTGCTGAGTTGTTGTTCTTTATAAATAAGCCATCCCGGTTTATTGACATTGCGTTATAATCCATGTACAATAGAAAAGCGGTCTGATTGAACAATGGAGAGATGGCTGAGTTGGTCTAAGGCGCACGACTGGAAATCGTGTGAGCGTGATGAGCGCTCCGAGGGTTCGAATCCCTCTCTCTCCGCCAAAATAAAGGGTTTCAGGAATTTGCCTTAAAGCCCTTATTGTTTTTTCGGCGTGAAAACGTGCCAAAGACGTGCCATTTTTTATTTTTCTTTTACTTTCTTCTTTTTGGGATTCATAAAGACAAGATTATCAATACTGGCGCTTGCCTTTTCAATCAGGCTGATATTTTCGTGTAAGTATATGTCAGAAGTGATACTGATTTTACTATGCCCTAACAACCGTTTCAAAGTGTCAAGGTCTTGTAGATTTTCAAATTAAAATAAACCACTTTCTCAAATTATTTGAGCCTATACAAGTAGTAAATTAGTAAGCGTCAAACACTCACAGACCTTGATAAGATATATCAGCGTTTCTTACCGCCTAACCATTTATAAAAAGCATTAGAGATTTCAATCCTAAACTCTTCATCCG
>Ga0209537_1005210_pt1 | contig 10472 bp, 8 predicted proteins | sample BioPla4DNA1_FD_187698 | JGI IMG/M metagenome (GOLD analysis project Ga0209537, IMG submission 187698) | Biogas fermentation microbial communities from Germany - Plant 4 DNA1 (SPAdes) (version 2) | ecosystem: Engineered > Bioreactor > Anaerobic > Digestate | place: Bielefeld, North...
CGGTACGCAAAGCGGTATCGGCCAAGCCCTTCCTGGCGCCATGGGTAGAAAGGAAGAACTCCAGGACGGTAAGGCCCTCCCGGAAATTGGCCTTAATCGGCAGGTCAATGATGCGCCCGGAGGGATCCGTCATCAAGCCGCGCATCCCCGCCAACTGCGAGAGCTGGGAGACGTTACCCCTGGCCCCCGAGGTTGCCATCATATAAACGGGGTTAAACGTGTCCAGGCTGTTCAGCATCGCCTCGGAGACATCGTCCTTGGCTTTGGTCCAGATATCAATAAACCTCTGGTAGCGTTCTTCCTGGGTGATCAAACCGCGCCGGAACTGCAATTCCACCTGTTCCACCTGTTTTTCCGCTTCGCCGATAATCTTCTCCTTGGCTTCCGGGATAACAATGTCCTGCATGGCAATGGTATTCCCGGACTGGGTGGCAAACTGGAAGCCGATCCGTTTGATCTGGTCAAGGATCTCAGCGGTCTGGTGCGCCCCGAACCGGCGGCAGATCTCCGAAACCAGGAGGCCCATTTCTTTCTTGCCGATTCCTCCCGGGCCCACTTGGGAGAAAATCCTGTCGACAATCTCCTCGTCGATCTTTACCTGGTCCTTAAAGAACAGCCGGCCGGGGGAGGTTTCCACCAGACCCTTCGCTGTTCTCACCTTAATCTTGGCATGAAGATCCAGGTAACCATTGTCATAAGCCAGGAGCGCCTCATGGGGCGAGGAAAAGACCTTGCCTTCCCCCCGTGCGCCGTCCCGCATAATGGTCAGATAATAGCAGCCCAAAATCATATCCTGCGTCGGTGTGACCAACGGCCGGCCGTGGGCCGGTGAGAGCAGGTTATAAGCGGAGAGCATTAAAATCCTGGCTTCAGCCTGCGCCTCGACGGAGAGGGGCACGTGGACTGCCATCTGGTCACCGTCAAAGTCCGCATTGTAGGCTGTACAGACCAGGGGGTGGATCTGGATGGCCCGGCCCTCCACCAATACCGGTTCAAAAGCTTGAATTCCCAGCCGGTGCAGGGTGGGGGCACGGTTGAGCAACACCGGGTGTTCTTTGATGACCTCTTCCAGTACGTCCCAGACCTCAGACCGCGCCCGTTCCACCATCCGCTTGGCGCTTTTTATATTATGAACAAACCCCTTATCCACCAACATCTTCATGACAAAGGGTTTAAAGAGCTCCAACGCCATCTCTTTGGGCAAACCGCACTGGTGGAGTTTGAGTTCGGGACCGACAACAATCACCGAACGCCCGGAATAATCCACCCGCTTACCCAAGAGGTTCTGGCGGAAACGCCCCTGTTTCCCCTTGAGCATGTCGCTGAGGGATTTGAGGGGACGGTTCCCCGGCCCGGTAACCGGCCGGCCCCGCCGCCCGTTGTCGATCAACGCGTCAACCGCCTCTTGCAACATGCGTTTTTCATTACGGACGATAATATCCGGCGCCCCCAATTCCAAAAGGCGCTTTAGCCGGTTATTCCGGTTAATCACCCGGCGGTAGAGGTCGTTCAGGTCGGAGGTGGCAAACCGGCCCCCGTCCAACTGGACCATGGGCCGCAGTTCCGGCGGGATCACCGGGATGACCTCCAGGATCATCCACTCGGGGCGGTTGCCGGATTTCCGGAAGGCCTCCACCACTTCCAGCCGGCGAATTGCCCTAATCCGCCGCTGGCCGCTGACCTCCCGCACCTCTTTCCGGAGGCGGCGGGCCAAATCGTCCAGGTCGATCTCTTCCAGGAGTTTCTTGATCCCCTCCGCCCCCATCATGGCGGTGAAGGCATCGCCATACTTCTCCCGGGCCTCCCTATATTCACTCTCGGAAAGGAGTTGCTTTTTCATCAGCGGCGTATCGCCCGGGTCGATTACCACGTAGGCGGCGAAATAGAGGGTTTTTTCCAGGGCCCGGGGGGACATGTCAAGAAGCAGCCCCATCCGGCTGGGGATCCCTTTAAAGTACCAGATATGGGAGACCGGCGCCGCCAGTTCAATATGGCCTAAACGCTCACGGCGCACTTTCGACCTGGTGACTTCCACGCCGCACCGGTCGCAAACAACCCCTTTATAGCGAACCCTTTTATACTTACCGCAATGGCACTCCCAATCCCGCTGGGGGCCAAAGATCTTTTCACAAAAAAGCCCTTCCCTCTCCGGTTTGAGAGTCCGGTAGTTAATGGTCTCCGGTTTTTTCACCTCTCCGCTGGACCAAGCCCTAATCTGTTCCGGAGAGGCCAGCCCAATTTTGATGACTTCAAAATTGTTGGCGTCCAACAAGGATTCTCCTCCTCCTTTGACGCTTAGTTAATCCGCGCCCGCGCGCTTGCGCGCGACCCTGCCCGGCTGGGTAATAATTGGTTTTCAATGGCCGGAGGGTTTAGTTGGCTTCCTCCTCTACGCCCACATACTCTTCTTCATGCTCCAGGGGGTCTTCCCCGCCGGCCGGCTCCTCGTCTGCGAAATCATCGTCCTCAGCGTAAGCCCCATCTCCATCCTCGTCTTCCGCGTAGGCCTCGTCCTCGTCTTCCTCGTAGGGCGGCTCATCATCGCCCTCGTCTTCCGCGTAAGCCTCATCGTCTTCTGCCAGCGAATCCCCGTCGCTCTCTTCATCCCCTTCTCCGGGGTAGCCCTCCTCATCCTCGTCCTCCGGCTCCTCCTCCGCTTCTTCCCTCTCCAAAAGCGGTTCCTCCAATTCAAACCCGAGCTCCTTGGCCATCTCCTGGATGTCCTCTTCATCCTCGCCAAGCTCGATTTCTTGCCGTTCCTCTGAAAGCACCTTCACATCCAGACAGAGGCTCTGTAACTCTTTAATCAGGACTTTGAAGGACTCGGGCACACCGGGTTCGGGGATATTTTCCCCTTTGACAATTGCCTCATAGGTCTTGACCCGCCCAACGACGTCGTCGGATTTAACGGTCAAAAGCTCCTGGAGGGTATAGGCGGCCCCGTAAGCTTCCAAGGCCCAGACCTCCATCTCGCCAAACCGCTGCCCGCCAAATTGGGCCTTCCCGCCCAGCGGCTGCTGGGTGACGAGGGAGTAAGGACCGGTGGAACGGGCATGGATTTTATCATCTACTAAGTGGGCCAGTTTCAGCATATAGATATAACCGACAGTCACCGGGTTATCAAAGGGCTCGCCGGTTCGCCCGTCGCGCAGGATTGTCTTGCCCGACTCCGGCAGGCCCGCTTTTTTCAGAAACTCCAAAATCTCATCTTCGGTGGCGCCGTCGAAGACCGGGGAAGCCACGTGGATGCCCAGGGCCTTGGCGGCCCAGCCCAAATGGGTCTCGAAGATCTGGCCGATATTCATCCGGGACGGAACGCCAAGGGGGTTAAGGACAATCTCCACCGGCGTGCCGTCGGGAAGAAACGGCATGTCTTCCTCAGGAAGGATCTTGGCGATGACACCCTTGTTCCCGTGGCGGCCGGCCATCTTGTCCCCCTCGGAGATCTTTCTTTTCTGGGCCACATAGACCCGGACCAGTTGGTTGACACCGGGGGCCAGTTCGTCACCGTTTTCCCTGCTAAACACCTTAACATCCACGACTTTCCCGGACTCGCCGTGGGGAACCTTCAAGGAAGTATCCCGCACCTCCCGGGCTTTTTCCCCAAAGATCGCCCGCAACAGGCGTTCTTCCGCCGTCAGTTCCGTTTCGCCTTTGGGCGTGACTTTACCGACCAGGATATCGCCGGGGCGGACCTCCGCGCCGATTCTGATGATCCCGTTTTCATCCAGATCGTCAAGGGAACCTTCGGCGACATTCGGTATGTCCCTGGTGATCTCTTCCGCCCCCAATTTGGTGTCCCTGGCTTCACATTCATATTCCTCAATATGAATGGAGGTAAAAACATCATCCCGAACCAGGCGTTCGCTGATGAGGATGGCGTCTTCGTAATTATAGCCTTCCCACGGCATAAAGGCGACCAGGATATTACGGCCCAAAGCCAATTCGCCATGGTCGGTCGAGGGCCCGTCGGCAATCACCTCGCCGGCGGTTACCCGTTGGCCCACCTTGACAATGGGCTTCTGGTTGATACAGGTGCCCTGGTTGGAACGCTTGAACTTCTGGAGCCTATAATGGTCGGTTTTCCCGTCGTCCCGCCTGACGACAATCTGATCGCTGGTGACCTTCTCCACCACCCCGTCGCTCTTCGCCAGCACAACGACACCCGAATCAACGGCGGCCTTGTATTCCATACCGGTACCGACCAGCGGGGCTTCCGTGCGCACCAGGGGTACTGCCTGCCGCTGCATGTTGGCGCCCATCAGGGCCCGGTTGGCGTCGTCGTTCTCCAGGAAAGGTATGAGATCCGTGGCGATACTCACCACTTGTTTGGGGGAGACATCCATCAGGTGCACTTCTTCCCTGGGGACCACCAGAATCCGGTCCTGATAACGCACGGAGACCCTTTCGTTCAAGAACTGCCTGGTTTCCGGGTCAAAGGCCTCGTTGGCCTGGGCAATTACGTATTTGTCTTCTTCATCCGCGGTCAGGTAGATGATTTCATCAGTAACCTTCCCCTTATCCACTAAACGGTAGGGGGTTTCAATAAAACCATACTCATTGACCCGGGCATAAGTGGTCAAAGAACCGATCAGGCCGATATTCGGACCTTCCGGGGTCTCAATCGGGCAAATACGGCCGTAATGCGAATGATGAACGTCGCGGACCTCAAAACCCGCCCGCTCCCGGGAGAGCCCGCCGGGGCCCAGGGCGGAAAGGCGGCGTTTATGGGTGAGTTCCGCCAAGGGGTTGGTCTGGTCCATAAACTGTGAGAGCTGGCTGGAGCCGAAAAACTCCTTGATCGCCGCCACCACCGGGCGGATATTAATCAAGGCCTGCGGGGTGATGACATCCACATCCTGGATGGTCATCCGCTCCCGGACCACCCGCTCCATACGGGAAAGCCCGATCCGGATCTGGTTCTGCAGAAGCTCGCCCACGCTCTTCAGCCGCCGGTTCCCCAGGTGGTCAATATCATCCACCTCTCCTTTCCCATCCAAAAGGTTGAGGAGATACCGGACGACCGCCTCAATGTCGGCGGGCGTGAGGGTCCTTACCGCTTCTACGGCCGGGATCTCATTCCCGTTCTCGTCGACCCTGGCCGGTTCCGATTTCGGCGGCAGGTTCAACCCCAGCTTTTTGTTGAGCTTATACCTGCCCACCGCAGCCAGATCATAACGGCGCGGGTCAAAAAAGAGGTTCTCAAAAAGAGACCGGGCGCTTTCCGGAGTTGGCGGCTCGCCCGGCCGCAAACGTTTGTATATCTCCAGCAAAGCTTCTTCTTCGTTCTGCGTGTTATCCCGGTCCAGTGTATTGGCGATTACCTCGTGGTTGTCAAACTTCGCCAGGAGCTGCGCGTTTTCCCCCAGCCCCATGGCTTTGAGGAGGACCGTTACCGGTATTTTCCGGGTACGGTCAATCCGTACATATAATGTATTGCTTATATCAAACTCAAACTCCAGCCACGCCCCGCGGTTGGGGATGATGCTGGCAGAATAAATGGTATTACCACTGGTATCGATGGTTTTATCAAAATAGACACCGGGGGAACGTACCAACTGGCTGACGATGACTCTTTCCGCGCCATTAATGATAAAAGTCCCTTTCTCGGTCATCAACGGAAAATCGCCCATAAAGACTTCCTGTTCTTTCATCTCACCGGTTTCCCGGTTGATCAACCGGACCTTTACCCGCAAAGGCGCGGCGTAATTGGCGTCCCTTTCTTTACATTCGTCCACCTCATATTTGGGCTCACCCAACGAATAGTCGATAAATTCCAAAACCAAATTGCCGGTAAAATCCTGGATTGGTGATATATCCTGGAAGACCTCATACAACCCTTGCTCAAGAAACCATTGGTAGGACTTTTTCTGAATCTCGATCAAATTGGGCATTTCCAAAGTTTCACTGAGTTTCCCAAAATTATACCTTTCCCTTTTTGCTCTGGCGGCCGTCTCCGGCAAGCTGCTCACCTCTTCCCGATAATATTGGCGCGTACCAGGAGATGGTAGCCGGCGCGCGCTGAATACCCCTACCGGCTACCAACTGCAGAAAGCCGTCATGATGGAAGACCAAAACAAAGAAAAGCAAGGCTAACCTCGTTATCCTCGCTTGTGGTTACGTACGTGCGAAACAACTTCGCTCCTTTTTCTAATAATAATGTAATAAGGGCTGCTTTTCCGGCGGCCGGACCCAGCCCGCTGGGGGCGGGGTGTAAAAGGCTGTTTCCGGCTGGTGAAATCTGAGAAAATGTGGGTCTTTCCGGTAAAAGCCGTGAAAGAAAAGAGTCCGGCGAATAATACTTCAGCATTTCAATAGAGTATCATGTTTTTATGTTTTTGTCAATATTTTTTTTGCCGTTTAACCGGGTTGTTATAATCTCAAGGTCTCCGGGGATTATCAGGGGAAGAGTGGAGGTTTCCGCCCTCCCGGCGCCGGGGTTTCCCCCTGCCGGGGTTTCCCGTCCTGGGAGGGCGGAAAAACCCTTCATTAATAATAAGGGGCGAAATTGCCGCGCCTCGCGCAGGCGCCGGCAAAAACCTTACTTAAGCTCGACGGTGGCGCCGGCCTCTTCCAGCTTGGCCTTGAGGGCTTCGGCCTCGTCTTTCGAAAGGCCCTCTTTAACCGGTTTCGGCGCATTGTCCACCAGTTCTTTGGCTTCCTTCAGGCCCAAGCCGGTGGCTTCCCGGACCACCTTGATCACCTGGATCTTGCTGGAACCGGCAGAGGCCAAGATGACGTCAAACATCTTGCTGGAACCGGCAGAGGCCAGGATGACATCAAACTCCGATTTTTCTTCCGGAGCTGCTGCCGCGTCGCCGCCGCCGGCAACCGGCCCGCCGGCCACCATTACCGGGGCTGCCGCTGAAACACCAAACTCCTCTTCAAAAGCCTTCACCAGTTCATTCAGTTCCAGCACGGTCATTTCCTTGACAATCGTTAAGACCTCATCAACTTTGGATTTGGACATTTTTCTTCCTCCTTAAACCTTAAAATATTTCCTTTGCTTACTTGATGATAATAATAAAATACTCATTTTACCATTCAGGCCTCTTGGGCCTGCTGTTTTTCCCGCACCGCATCCAAAACGTAGGCCATGTTCCGGATGGGGGCGGACAAGACGAAGCCCAAATTCCGCAGCGGGCCCATCATCGCCGCGGCCAACCGGGTCAAGAGCACCTCACGGCTGGGCAAGGTGGCCAGGGCTTCAATCTCCTTAACATCGAGGAGTTTTTTCTCCAGTAACCCCGCTTTTAATTCCAGGTTTTTATGGTCACGGGCGAAGGTATGGAGAATCTTCGCCGGTGCGACCGGATCATCAACCCCAAAGGCCATGGCCACCGGACCGGTCAGATACGGATCCAACTCGTCAATCTTGGCTTCTTTCGCCGCCAGCCGGGCCAAGGTGTTTTTAACCACCCGGAACTCCGTCCCGGTCTCCCGCAATTTTTTCCGTAACTCCGTCATCTCCTCGACAGTCAACCCCCGGTAATCCGCGAGGATCACCGTTTGCGCGGCTGAGAGTTTCTCTTTGAGGATTTGGACTTGGGCCTCTTTCTCCGCTCTTTTCATTCCTCCACTTCACCTCCTCCGTCCCGGGTAACGCCATGCGTCAAAAATTAAGGGCGGGCCCGTAGACATGATCAAGGCCCGCCCGTAAAAAACTTACGGCCGGTTCCAGCCTCGGCAGGCGTCCGCATGCGCGCCTTTAAATCCCGGAGGATACCTGCTGTCTACGGTCTGGTTTCCCGGTATTAATTTTATATTTTCTTATTTTCTTACGCTACCGCCTTATTACGCCTCCGCCGCTGCCAGTTACATGGCGAGTTGGGGAGAGATTTTGATCCCCGGGCTAAAGGTGGTAGAGATGGCAATGCTCCGCATATAGGTCCCTTTTGCCGCCGCCGGCTTTGCTTTCTGCAGGGCATCGATTAAGGTGCGGAAATTTTCGACCAAATTCTCCGCAGGAAAACTCAACTTGCCAATGGCCACGTGGACAATGCCGTTCTTGTCAACCCGGTATTCAACCTTCCCGGCTTTAATCTCCTGAACGGTTTTACCCACCTCAAACGTGACCGTACCGGTCTTCGGGTTGGGCATTAACCCTTTGGGCCCCAGGATCCGTCCGAGCTTACCGACGGCGCCCATCATATCCGGGGTGGCCACCGCCACATCAAACTCCAGCCATCCCTTTTGAATATCCTCAATCAACTCTTCAGCGCCGACAACATCGGCCCCTGCGGCCTCGGCTTCCTTGGCCTTTTCACCTTTGGCGAAGACCAGGACCCGGCGGACTTTCCCGGTACCGTGCGGCAAGACCACGGTCCCCCTTACCTGCTGGTCCGCATGTCTGGGGTCGACGCCCAGGCGGACGGCGACCTCCACCGTCTGGTCAAAGTTCGCCTTGGAATGCTCTTTTAATAGGGCGATGGCTTCCGCCGGATCATATAATTTGTTTTTCTCAATGACCTGCGCCACCGCAAGGTATTTCTTTCCCCGTTTTGCCATTCTCTTTTCCTCCTCAAAGTAGTGGTCGCGCTCGCGCGCGTTGGCGGACGCCACGGTATCCTCCCATGGCATCCTCCCACGTAATGGCGGCCGGTTACTGCTTAATCGTTACCCCCATGCTGCGGGCTGTTCCTTCCACCATGGCCATGGCCGCTTCCAGGCTCCCGGCATTGAGGTCCTGCATCTTCGTTTCGGCAATCTGCCGGACCTGCTCTTTGGTGAGGGCCCCGACCTTTTCCCGGTTGGGTACGCCCGATGCTTTCTCTAAATTAAGCGCTTTTTTGATCAATACCGGTACCGGCGGGGTCTTGGTAATTCTCCAAATTAAGGGCTTTTTTGATCAATACCGGTACCGGCGGGGTCTTGGTAATAAAGGTGAATGAACGGTCCTCATAGACGGTGATCACCACCGGGATCGTCATTCCATCCTGGTTTGCTGTTTTTTCGTTAAAGCTCTTGCAGAACTCCATAATATTGACACTGTGTTGTCCCAGCGCCGGTCCGACCGGTGGAGCCGGTGTGGCTTTACCTGCAGGAATCTGCAGCTTAATCTGGGCTATGACTTTTTTTGCCATTCTCCTTTACCTCCCATCGGGGTAGCCTGCTTCGCTGTATAATCAGGCGGTTTCTGGCTTAACTCATTAACAAGTTAACCAGTTAAGCCAGGTTGAAAAATCTTTGTATCCTAGTTTTGCCCTGAGTGACAGTGGCGCTTGACCAGGCTAAGCTAGAGCTTTTCTACTTGATTATATTCCAGCTCTACCGGAGTTTCCCGGCCAAACATGGAAACCAGGACCCGCAATTTACCCCGTTCCGGGCTGATCTCTTCGATTACCCCGGAAAAATTCTCAAACGGGCCCCTGATTACCCTTACCGGTTCACCGATACTAAAGTCGACTTTTGGCCGCGGCTCTTCAACACCCATCTGCCTTAAGATCAGATCAACCTCTCTTTGCTGAAGGGGGAGAGGCCTGGAACCCGGGCCGACAAACCCGGTGACTCCCGGCGTATTACGCACCACATACCAGGAGTCATCATCCATCAGCATTTCCACCATCACATACCCCGGATAGATCTTTTTTTTGGTCAGCTTTTTTTTTCCGTCTTTATACTCGTATTCCTCTTCCATGGGCACAACGATCCGGAAGATCTTGTCCTCCATCCCCATGGAAGCCACCCGGCGTTCCAAATTGGCTTTGACCTTATTCTCATAACCGGAATATGTGTGAATAACATACCAGGCTTTCTCCATAAAATCCAAATCCTCCATAGAACCAGGTTTCAATCCCTGCCGGCCGCCGGCGACGGGCCGGGCCAAAGTCGGAAACCGGACTAATAGAACAAGCCTTTAAAGATCAGCCCCAGGAGCATGTCGAAGACCCCGAGCAACAGTGCAACGACAGCCACGGTAACAATCACCACGATTGTGTAGACGGTTGTCTCCCGCCGGTTGGGCCAGGAAACTTTTTTCAGTTCCGCAATGACGCTGCGGAAGAACCTTCCAATACTCTTCTCCTGCTTCTGCTGTTTTACCATTTTAGCTCCCACCTTTACCGTGTTTCCCGGTGAACTGTTGCTTTACGGCAAAACTTGCAGTACTTCTTCATTTCCAGGCGATCGGGGTCATTCTTCTTGTTCTTATTGGTCCTGTAATTCCGGTTCTTACAATCTACACATGCCAAAGTAATTCCCACACGCACCGGGTACACCTCCAGACAAAATGACAGAAAAAAAATAACCGGGGCAATTCATGGCAAAAAACTATCACAAAAACAAACGGTTGTCAAGTAATTAATCTTTATATTTTTAATCTATCCTGACCGTTATTTTATGCCTTTTACGCCAGGATCTTGGTGACCACACCGGCGCCGACGGTCCGCCCGCCTTCACGGATGGCAAACCGGAGCCCTTCCTCCATGGCGATGGGGGTGATCAATTTCACCTTCAACCGCACATTGTCCCCG
>Ga0209537_1005212_pt1 | contig 10470 bp, 17 predicted proteins | sample BioPla4DNA1_FD_187698 | JGI IMG/M metagenome (GOLD analysis project Ga0209537, IMG submission 187698) | Biogas fermentation microbial communities from Germany - Plant 4 DNA1 (SPAdes) (version 2) | ecosystem: Engineered > Bioreactor > Anaerobic > Digestate | place: Bielefeld, North...
GGGTGCGGGTTTCGGGTTGACGCGGGACTGCTTTTGACGTATACTTATCAATGGACTATTTCTCCGGGGTGTAGCGCAGCTTGGTAGCGCGTCTGCTTTGGGAGCAGAAGGCCCTGGGTTCAAATCCCAGCACCCCGACCAGTTAAAACCAAGGATTCACTTTTTAAAGTGAGTCTTTTTTTTATGCCGTGTGCAATTTGTGTGCAATGAGGAAATCGCTCTTTTAAAACCACTCATTATTTTATTTAATTCCATATTGACGTTCTTTCCTTGATCATGTATTATATAAAGTGAAATGGGAAATATCCCACGTAACGTAGGAGAATTTTGTCCATTTTTAAGGAGGGGAAAAATGGGGGCGGTTAAAAAAATTGACCGGTGCGCATTGAGGTATGGATGTTATGGATGTAAACATATACACTTTTGCTCTTACGGTAGAACGCTTCCATCCCAAAACGAAAAGGGGGAAGAAATAGTGGATGGATTGACAGCCAGGGAGGTATTGAGTGAATTAAGAGAACGTTTTGGCTTAGAATTAGCTGAGACAGAACAAAAATCCTTGAACAAATTGCGGGATTGGGCACGACGTGGTATAATTGACGGCCCTTTATTTAGAGCAGGGGTTGAAGGAACCGGTGGCCGGAAAGGTTTATATTCAAAAGATTTACCCGCGCAGCTTGCAGTTATTTTGTATTTACGGAATGTTTGGGGACTTACTTTTGACACGATCAGTAAAGCACGTAAATCAGCGGAGAGCCTCCGCAATAATACTTATCAAGGCAGATACTGGGAATGGAATACTCCGCGACCACCTCTTACTCCCGTTAATCACGCAAGAGATCTATGGTTTTTGTATTTCGCAAAAGCCAAAGCGGGATTGGATTTTAATGAACCGGCGGAGGTGATTATCACTATAAAGCATAAGTTTTATGAAAAAAAATACTCAGTGGAGGAATCGGTTAAAAAAGCCAAAGAAGAAAAATTTCAATTGAGATACGAGGAAGATCGGACGTAAGCGAGACAACAAAGAACAACCAAAAACCACCTTTCGGGGTGGTTTTTTTAATATGTAATATTTCAGAAAGGAGGGATTGAGATGCTTTTGACTTTTAAGGATTTGCAACGAGAACTTCATCTGGGAATGAACCGGACTTTGGACTGGTGTAATGATCCCACGACCCCGGCATTCAAAATTGGGAAAAAGTGGTATTGTCGCAAAGATAGTCTGGACCGCTGGTTAAAAGAGCAAGAAGAGAAGCAAAAACAAGCGTAATTAACCGCCGAGAGCGGCGGGGAGGCGGTTTTTTATTGCTGAAAGGAGGAGCGACGATGGATGAGAAAATTCTTCTCACCCCAAAAGAGGCTAAAAAATTACTGGGCGTGGGAACTAACAAAATTTACGAGATCTTTGCAGAAGAGGATTTCCCGGTAATTATTTTTGGCCGCAAAAAATTTGTTCGGCGCGATGCCTTGTTTGAGTGGTTGCAAAAAAAGGAAAGGGAGGGGGACTGAATGGCGGACCGTATGAAAGCGGCCATGGTCTACGCTGCAAAATTGCAATGGGCGGTCCTCCCTTTACACTCCATAAAGGCGGGTAAATGCACTTGTGGCCGGGTTGAGTGTTCCTCACCCGGTAAACACCCGCTGATCTGTAATGGTGTACGTGGAGCAACAAAAGACCCAAGAGTCATAAAACAGTGGTGGTACCGGTGGCCCTTCGCAAATGTTGGCATAGCCACCGGGCGGCCCTCCGGGTTTTTTGTCGTAGATGTCGATGGAGCGGAGGGCGCGGACTCTCTCTGGGAGCTAGAGGCCGAGCACGGGAAACTCCCCGATACGATTGAGCAGGTTACCGGTAGCGGAGGGCGCCATTTGCTTTTCAAGCACCCCGACAAGTTGGCGGTTCCCAACAAAGTAGGCCTCCGGCCTGGCCTGGACATAAGGGGGGATGGCGGGTATATCGTGGTGGCGCCCAGCGTCCATGCGAGCGGGAGGATGTACGCTTGGGAAATCTCCTCCCAGCCTCTGGAGGTTGAGATGGCCGACCCGCCGGCCTGGTTATTGGAGCTTGTTTCAAGAGAAAAAAAGACCCAGGCCCAAGCTGTGGACTGGCCGGGGTTGATTTCCGAGATCTGCGAGGGCGCGCGCAATGAAACTCTAACAAGATACGCCGGGAGGCTGCTAGCACGCGGGATTGGGGGAAAAGAGACCCTTTACTTAATTCTAGCATTGAACGCTTACGCGTGCAAGCCACCACTACCGGACGAAGAAGTGATAACCATCGTTTCGTCAATTTGTCGGAAAGAGCTTCAAAAATTGGAGGTGAAACACCATGGATAGAGACCAGCTAGGGAACATTTTAGCGCTTGATGAGGCGCGGGCGCGGAAGCGGAAGCAAAAAAGGGAAGATGAAGAGAAAAACACGCAAGCGCAGGAGTTAATTGCCTTTGCATATGAGGCTGAACTTTTCCATACGCCGGAAGGCGAATGCTGGGCGACGGTGCTGACGGGCGACCATCGAGAGAACTATCCAGTCCGGTCAAAATTTTTTCGTCGGTGGCTTGTTAGAAAGTTTTTCGAAGTCCATGGCAAACCGCCTGGGAGTCAGGCGGTTCAGGATGCAGTAGGCGCCCTGGAGGCAATGGCACTGTTTGACGGCCCGGAATGCGTGATTTTTAACCGGCTAGCGGAAGCAGGCGGAGCCGTTTACCTGGATTTATGCAATGAAAAATGGGAGGCCGTAAAGGTAACCCCCTCCGGCTGGGAGATCGTCAACGACCCGCCGGTTAAATTCAGACGGGCGAAAGGGATGCTGCCTCTTCCGCGGCCTGAGCGTGGCGGAGACACCGAGGAACTGCGGCAGTTCGTTAACGTGACTGATGCGGACTGGCCGTTGGTCCTTGCCTGGGCGGTGGCGGCTTTAAGGCCGACCGGCCCTTATCCTATCCTTGTGCTTCAGGGCGAACAGGGAAGTGCGAAAAGCACGACAGCGCGCGTGTTGCGGGAGCTGATCGATCCCTCGATTGCTCCACTGAGAACCACCCCCAGGGAAGAACGCGACTTGGCGATCACGGCTAGTAATAGTTGGGTTCTTTCCTACGACAACCTATCCGGGATCCCCACTTGGCTGTCTGATGCGTTTTGCCGGGTTGCCACGGGTGGAGGGTTCGTGACGCGCGCGCTGTTCACTGACGACGAAGAGGTTATCCTTAATTTTATGCGACCGGTCGTCATCAACGGTATCGACGACGTAGTAACACGCCACGACTTGCTTGATCGAAGCCTCGTCGTAAATCTGCCGGTAATTTCTGAGGATCGAAGAAAACCCGAGGAGGAATTCTGGCGGGAATTTAGCGAGGCAAAACCGCGAATCCTGGGCGCGTTGCTTAGCGCGGTATCAGCAGGATTAAAAAACATAAGCAGCGTCAAGCTGGACCGGTTCCCCAGAATGGCCGATTTTGCAAAATGGGTTACCGCCTGCGAACCGGCGCTTCCGTGGCCTAAGGGCAGCTTCATGGAAGTTTACGATCAGAAGAGAGCGGAGGCGGTCGACCAGGCTTTAGAAGCGGATGCGGTAGCGCAAGCGATCAAAGAACTACTGACTAGGCGGGAGTTTTGGGACGGGACGGCAACTGAGTTATTAGACGAGCTAAATGAATTTACTTCCGAACAGACCCAGAGGTTAAAAACCTGGCCGAAGACCGGGCGGGGTTTAAGCAACCGCTTGCGGCGTGCTGCAACATTTTTACGTCAGGCGGGAGTAGATGTATCTTTTTCTCGCGAACCCGGAAGCGGCAGGCGTGTAATTAGAATAAAAACGAAAAACATCGTCACAAACGTCACACCGTCACAGATGAAAGAAAAACCCCTGCTAAACGTGACATTATGAGTGTGACGATGGCGTGACGCAAAAACTAGCGTGTGACGATGAAACGTCACACTGTGACGATAAGAGTAGTTTTGCGTCACAGGGCTAAACCCGCATGGCGTAAGGTTTTGTGACGATCGTGACGAATGTGACGCAGAAATCCTGTTAAAATCTAAAAATCAAAAAACGGAGGTGAAAAAAGTGGAGGCGATCCGGGAGCTACGCCAGATCGGCTACCGGGTTTTTAAAGAGGGGGAAAATATTAGGTGCGTTTACGACGGGGAGGCGGCGCCGGATCCGCAAAAAGTCACCCCCCTTTTTGACGAACTGAAGGCCCGTAAATCGGAGGCGCTGGCCTACCTTCGGCTTGAGGAAGAAACACACAAGGCATTAAAACAACTGAAAAAACATGGTTACGTTAAAATCTGGAGTAATAAGGTCGACCGGGAGGTTTACTTTATCCCGGACGAAAGCGCCAGGTTTTTGCCTCCTCCGGGTGCCATAATATTCACCTTTTCAGAACTGCGCGAACTTACCGCCCGAAAAGCAAGCCCGGAAGAGCTGAAACGGCTTTGCGATGAACGGGATTTCGGAATTTACCCGGCCAACAGGAGGGCATAGGATGGGGCGGCGAGATAAAGAAGCGGGGAAATATGGCAAAGAAATCTAACGAACGGATTTTTCCGTTGGTCTAATAGGAGGGAGTGGGGTGCGGTGGCGAGATAAGGAGGAGGAAGCCTGGGAACGAAAGGAGGAGGCGCGCCAGTTTAAAAATAACACGCTTTATTTGAGAAAGCATTATCAGTCAATCAATTTGCTCAAAGCGGAAATTCAACAATTGGAAGAAGAGAAAAAGCGGATATATGAGAATTATCCAAATTTTGACTGGACCCAAGTTAAAGTCAATAATGGATCAAAAAGCGATCCAACATTCCAAGCAGTGACAAGACTTCGAGAATTGGAGGAGCGCCACTTCTGGAGTAGTTACACCCTAAAAACGCTGGAGTGGGCGCGTGACCAGCTGCCTCCGGAGGATAAACAGCTATTCGACGGTTATATTCTTGAAGCCAGGCCTATATCAGAAATAAGCCGGCGAACGGGGTTGACCTGGGATACAGTCAAGCGGCGATTGGTCCAAGTCTGCGAGAAAATGGTCGACCGGCTTACCTTGTTTCTGGAGGAGGATTGCAAATGAAGGACGATCGACTTGTTCCGTTTTACTGTAAAAAGTGTGGCAAAGTGGTTGTTCGTGCCTTGCCTGGCGCGAGTGTGCTGTGCCCGGCGTGCAGGCGGTGGGTAAGGGTTAAGAAAGGAGGGCAAAAACCATGAATCTGCAGACAAAACGGGGGATAATTAGCCACTTAAACGTAAAGCGCCGGTATGGTTTTCTTTTAACCGAAGACGGTCGGCAAATTTTTTCCATTCTACAGGCGTAGTATTTCCCGGATTTGATGAGTTACGGGCGGGTTTACCAGTGGTTTATTTTGAAATTAAAGGCAAAGACTCAAGGCCCGTCGCAATTGGCGTAGCGGTCGACGGTCAAAGCTAAAACGGAAAAGGAGGTTGGTTAGGCTATGGAAACGAATACCAAAGAAATCAACGGGCTAGAGCAGAAGCAGGCCCAACCGGTAGAAACGACCAGGGCGCCGTATTGGCAAGAAGAACAACCGTTGGTTCTGATTGCCGGTAACTTATCCTTGACTCTTTTCGAGAAAGCCGGTGTTCTCCAGGTTGGTTTTCTGGTGGAGGGCGAAAATGGCCGGCGGCGGATCGGGCGGAGAATAAGCCTGAGGAAAGAGAAACTGCAGAACACACCAAGGGCGCTTTTTCTTATGCGAGACATTTTCAAGAAGTGGGCGGACGAGATCACCGGCAAACGCCAGTATTTGCAACAATAGGCAGAATGTGGTATAATAAAACCGAACAAATGTTCTGGCTGGAATGGTTAAGAATGTTGTTCACAGAATGGCCGGAATGGCCTAAGCTCTGGAATGGGGCAAAAATCGAGGTGAGACAATGAACAAAAAAATTTTCGGATTTTCCCTTGCGCCGGAACTCCGGGCTTTGGGTGATAATAACGGCATGACCCTGGAAGGCAGGGCAATTGTCTTTGAGCAGCCCACCGTCCTTTACGAAATCGACGGAATTCAATATAAAGAGGTTATCGATTCGCGCGCATTGGACCGGACCGATCTTTCGGACGTGGTTTTACGCTACAATCACGCCGAAGGTTTTACAGTCCTGGCACGGACCCGGAATAGGTCCTTGGAGCTGGACAAGCGGCCGGATGGGTTATATTTTCGGGCGGAGCTACAACCGGAGATCCAGGCCCACCGGGATCTTTTCGCGGCGGTGAAAGCCGGATTGATCGATAAGATGAGCTTTGGGTTCAGGGTGGCCGACAATGGCGATGAATACGACAGCGCAACACACACGCGGCGAATTAAGAGTATAAAACGAATTTATGATCTAAGTCTCGTTGATTTCCCGGCATACGAAGAGACGTTTGTCGAAGCTAGAAGCAGACTTGAGCAGTTTGCAGGTGAAGACGAGAGGCGAAAACTCCTACAGGTTAGGACAAAAATTCTGAAAGCGAGGTTATTGATATGAACGTTTTTCAATATATGACAAAAGACGAAATCAAGAACCGGATTAATGAGCTGGATAATGAGCTTCGGACCTGTTCTGGGGCGCGATTGGCCGAGATTGAGCAGGAGATCCGGTCGGCCAGCGAGGCCCTGGAAGCCGGCAACTACAGACATATGCCAGACGATGATGGCGAATGGATGCCCGAAAAGCGTTCCGTAGGCCCAATTGGCCACACTCAGATCCTGGCGACTTACGGCCTGGCGGCCGGGCAAGTGACCCTTGAAGGAAGAGATTTACAGGAGAAGCGCGAACAGCGCGGCGCCGATCTTCGCGCTGGGCGGGCGGTGGAATTCGGGTTGGATGAGTTACAACTTCGGGCGGTGACGGTAGCCAGCGGCAACCTGGTGGCGCCAACCGTGACCTCTCCGGTAGTTGGCGAGGGCTTCAACGAGGTTAGCTCCTTGGTCGACCTGGTTAACGCGCCGAGTTTCCCCGGCGCAGAGAGTTATAAAAAAGGCTTTGTGGTTGGCTACGGAGAAGGCGACTACACTGGAGAAACCGAAGAGGCCGAGGATGCCGAACCCGTGTTCGGTTATGTATCGACTGGGAAATACCGGATCACCGCGTACGCAGAAGTTTCAAGCGCGGCAGCGAATCTTGACAATCCGAACTATCAAAATGAGGTTCTGAAGGCCATGCAGATTGCACTCCGCAAGAAGCTGGCCCGCCAGATCCTGATCGGGCGAGGCCCGGCGCATGAAGAATTGACGGGCATCTTTCACGCGCCAGGAAACGTGATTCCCGCTAGCAGTGACCTGGAGCTGGCAACGATTGACGAGAACACCCTGGACCAGTTGGTCTTTGGGTATGGCGGCGACGAAAGCCTAGAAGGTGGAACCTGGTTGATTCTTAATAAGAAAGACTTGGCGGCCTTCGCACAGATTCGCGGAACGGATGGTAAGAAACTTTATCGAATTACTATTGACCCGAACGGAAACACCGGGGCGATTTCCTCCGACGAAAGCTTTGCTGTCCGGTTCGTGATTAATAGCGCTTGCCCGTCCTTGCTGGATGCAGAACCTGGCCAGTACTGCATGGCGTACGGTAAGCCGTTAGGTTATGAGATGCCAATGTTCTCACCACTGGTGGTTGAGAAGTCCACCGACTATAAATTCCGCCAGGGTATGGTTGCTTTCCGCGGAGAAGTGTTTGTTGGTGGAACGCCGGCGGCTTTCAAGGTTTTCCGGAGAGTTAAAAAGGCCACCGGAGCGTGATAACAAAGCGATGAGGGAGAGGGGGGCTGGTCTTCCCTCTCCTCTTGCCAATAAGGGGGAAATAAGAGTATGAAAATTAGGATCACGCCACAGCGACGGTTAAAGGATAACGGAGTAACGCGGGAAATTGGCGTAAGATTGACCATGGTTTTAGAGAGTGAAACTAAGGCCGATAAGGAGGAACTGGCCCGGGTCTGGGAGAACTTGGAGGCCGATGATTCGGTTGAAACCCTGTTAGATCTGATCGCGAAGATGAATAAAAAGAAAGGATGACCCCCCCGGTCTACCTAGCAGGGCATTTGCAAATAGACCGGCGCGCATACCCATTTTTCGCGCACACCAAAAAATTCCCGTTTTGCCGGAAAAAAGAAAGGGGGGGGTATCGTGTCACAAAAGAAACGAGGCCGACCAAAAAACGTCAGAGTTAACGTCAAAACCTTGCTTGAGTACCTCGAGGCCCTCCCTGCGGAAAGCTATGTGGCGCGGAACTTGACCCCGGATAAAATGATCTGGATTGAGCGTTATGTTGAGGAGTTGGAATATCTTGAAGTCTTGCTCTCACGGTTACGGGAAGACATAGACCAACACGGCGAGGTTGAAGTCTTTGTCCAGGGCGCACAGCAGCTCAGGCGGGCAAACCCAAGCGTCGAGATGTACCACAAAACCCTTCGGACTTACCGCGGGTTGGTGAACAAAATTAACGAGTTGCTTCGGGGGGTTGAAGTTGTTTGGTAATTCTGGTGATACCAGGGGCGCGGTCTCCCCTGTTATCATACACTCACTCCTTTGCATGGCCCGGCGGATGCCGGGCTTTTTTTTCACTCACGGGAGCGTCCTCATTGTTGAGGTGGCTATATAGGTTAATAATGGGTTATGAAAGGGAGAAGGTACTGGGCTGGAAACTAAGCCCAGTAAAAATGAAAGGATGTAAAGGTTACTTACTCCCCCCAAAAATGGGGAAAGCTATGGCGTGGGTACGTGAAATACGCAGTCACTAAGGCGCTAAAGGTTATATTCAAAATGCGCATAGCCTTCTCTCCCCTTTCTCCTACCGAAAGGAGGCAGTTTCATGGGTTATAACCACGTAATCGCTGAAGTGTACCGCCAATTTGAGAAGGGAAGCGTTACTCTAAAACGCTTCCCGGATTTACCGCACGGTCTTTTAATCACCGACAAAAAAGGAGGCAGCGTGATTTTTTACTGGGACGGAGTAAGGCAAAAGGTAAAGCGAGTTTTTCCGGATGAAAAAGGAAAAATCCGGAAGCCATAGGAAGCGATTTAAGCGATTTATCAGGAAGGGTTAAGGTTATTGTATGCCTAAGTTATAACGCGGGGAGGTGAAATAATGGCGAAGAAAAGAGGCCACGGGGAAGGAAGTATCTATCAGCTTCCTAATGGCAATTGGCGAGCGCAGGTAACTATTGGGAGGGATGCGGCCACCGGTAGACTTATCAGGAAGAGCATAACAGGCAAGACTCGTCAGGAGGTAAGCCGAAAAATGACCGACCTTCTAAGCAAGGTTCAAACAGGGAATTATGTTGAACCCTCTTCAATAACAGTTGAGCAGTGGTTTGGCGACTGGTTAGAGGGGCGGCGGCCACATATTGAGGAGAAGACTTATAAAGGCCATGAACTTATGATCCGACGGCATATTGTTCCAGCTTTCGGAAAGGTGAGGTTAGTAGATCTTCGGACCCGTGACGTTCAAAAATTAATCAATCAAAAGATAGAAAGCGGCCTTTCCGTCCGGACAGTTAAATATATCTATACAACCTTAAACCAGGGATTTAAGCAAGCGATAAGGGAGAGGTTAGTTACTTTTAACCCGATGGAAGCGGTAGAACTACCCAAACTCCGGCGGAAAGAGATGGAGGTTTTAACCCCGCAGGAAATGGCTTCCTTCTTGGAGGCGGCAAAGGAAAGCAAACATTATGCAGCTTTTGTCCTGGAACTGGCTACCGGGTTAAGGCGCGGGGAACTTCTGGCGCTAAGGTGGGGGAATATTGACTTTAAGAAGGGGACATTGACGGTTAAGGAACAATTGGTCAGGGCAGATGAGGGTTTGATATTCAAGGGCTATCTAAAAACTCAGAAGTCAAGAAGGACCATAAATTTACCCGAAAGTGTTTTGGCAGTTTTGAAAGCCCACAAAAAACAACAATCAATCCACCAGGCAAAGCTGAAATTAAAACTGGGTAACGATGCATTTAAGGAGTACTACCAGGACAATGATCTCTTATTTTGCGCCGAGGACGGGAAACCCCTTGACCCGGACAGCTTCGGACGGCATTTTAAGGCGCTATTAAAAAAGGCCGGCGTAAAACAGATCCGGTTCCATGATCTCCGGCATACTTTTGCAACGATGGCACTGGGGGCGGGAATCCCGGTCAAGGCGGTTCAAGAGATGCTGGGGCATACCACTTCCGCCATGGTCATGGAAGTTTATTCTCATGTTACTGCGACCATGCAAAAGGAAGCGGCTAACAAGATTGGCCAGGTTTTGGATGGTGTTATGAGTTAAATTCGTGTGCAATTCGTGTGCAATGGGATTAAAAAAGGGTAAATCTGACAGGTTCCTAATAAATAGTAAATCCCAGCTAGAGGGATATTGTAAAGTTAGATAAAATATGCTAAAATGGCCTTGACCTGCTTATATAACAGAAAAACGTAAAGGTAGAAACAACGGTTGGTTTGCATTATATAGAGATTTTAAAAATTGGTGTAAAGAAAAAGAGATTT